>Ga0102947_1000186_pt1 | contig 22660 bp, 15 predicted proteins | sample SalPon2A_A_D2_MG_FD_78210 | JGI IMG/M metagenome (GOLD analysis project Ga0102947, IMG submission 78210) | Soil microbial communities from South San Francisco under conditions of wetland restoration - Salt Pond MetaG R2A_A_D2_MG | ecosystem: Environmental > Terrestrial > Soil > Wetlands | place... | reverse complement strand
GCTCCAACTCGACTCGAAGGCTCCCAAGATTCCGTTCCGGGACTATGCCTACAACGAAAACCGCTACCGGATGCTGACACAGACCAACCCTGAGGCGGCGAAACGCTTCCTGAAACAGGCTCAGCAAAACATAGAGGAGCACTGGAAAAAGTACGAGCAGATGGCGAGCGTCTCAACCGGTGACGGTGCGGTGCAAGAAGCGGCACCCGCTCCCCGTGCAGCCAAACTGCCGCCGGATGGCAAACCTGCTCCCGCTAAGTCGGGTATTCGCCCCGTTGGGCGGGGTAAGCTGCCGCCGGGTTACACACCGAAGGAGTAAGTCACAAAAACGCCCCTCCTGTCCAGACGGGAAACCTGAGAAACACCTGTATGAGGGCTGAACCAACCATCAGAAACAGGCATCGATTATGGACCTGACCACGACCTACCTCGGCCTCAACCTCAACCATCCGGTAGTGCCCTCCGCGTCGCCGCTGTCCGAAACCGTCGATGGGATCTGCCGCCTCGAAGACGCGGGCGCATCAGCGGTAGTGATGCACTCGCTCTTCGAAGAACAACTTACCCATGAAAGCCACCGGCTGGATCATTATCTGGACTATGGTACAGAGAGCTTTGCCGAAGCGCTGACGTACTTCCCCGCTGCCGGAGCCTACCATGTGGGGCCAGATCAATACCTGGACAAGATCCGTCAGGCCAAGGAGCGTACCGCCCTCCCCATCATCGGGAGCCTCAACGGCATTTCGACCGGTGGATGGACCCGCTATGCGCAGGAAATCGAACAGGCCGGAGCCGATGCGCTCGAACTCAATATCTACTACATCCCCACCGACCCCAGCCAGACAGGAGCCGAGGTAGAACAGCGATATGTGGAGATTGTGCAGTCCGTGCGGCGGCAGTGTGCCATCCCGCTGGCCGTGAAGCTGAGTCCGTACTTCAGCGCCCCGGCCCACCTCTCCCATCAACTGGTCAACGCCGGAGCCGACGCGCTGGTCCTTTTCAACCGCTTCTACCAGCCCGACTTCGACCTCGAAGCACTGGAGGTGGTCCCGCACCTCGTCCTGAGCAACCCCACCGAACTGCGTCTGCCGTTGCGATGGGTCGCCATGCTCTACGGCCGGGTCCACGCCGACTTTGCCATCACGAGCGGCGTACATACTTACGAGGACGTTTTGAAAGGCATGATGGCCGGGGCAAAGGTCACGATGATGGCATCGGCGTTGCTGCGGCACGGCCTGCACCGGATTGGCGAGATTGTGGAGGCCCTCTCGATGTGGATGGAGACGCATGGGTACGAGTCGGTGCGGCAGATGCAGGGAAGTATGAGCCAGCAGTATGTATCCGAACCCAGCGCCTTCGAGCGGGCTAACTATATGAAAGTCCTTCAGTCCTGGCGGCCCGATCCGGCGGGGCATGTGCTGCTGTGATAGCTGAGGGCGTGAGACGGTAATATGTGATAGCAAACTCACCTTGCCACTATCCTCCATCTCCTAAAAATTCTTTAAATCCATCTGCTCTTTCTGTAGGAAGCAGGTGACCAGTGGCTGTGTACATCCAGCGCCCTGTTCACCCCTCCTGCTTGCTTTTTGTTCAGGATTCTATAGCTGACCTTTCTGCTGCTGGCACAAGCATGTCTTGTACTATTGGTCTAGGCCTTGCCCGCCTGCATGCTCAGCTTTCGCGAAATGCATGAGCCCATCTCCGCCTGTTCTTGGCTTTAGAGAGTGAGGACCATCATTCACGTGAAGAGGAGACATCAACCATGCGTATCGCTACGATTTCTTTTGTGATGCTGATCCTGGCTGCTTGGACGACGCAGTATGCCTTCGCCCAGACGGACCTTTCGATGCTGAGTTTTGATGTGGTGGAGACCAGCGCTACGGGCAACGGAAGCACCCTCACCGTCAACTTCGAGGTACAGAATACCGGCACGGCGGCATCTGGTGCATTCACCACGACGTTCTATTACAGCGACAACACCGGGTTCAATCCGAGCAACACAACGAGCTTCCCTATTGTCGGCTCAGCAACAGTGTCGTCGATTGCTGCGGGGGGCACCTCGGGGGTGCTCAGCGCAACCGTCACGCTGACGCCCTACACGCAAAGCGGCACCCGCTACATCCATCATTTCGTCGATTCGAACAATGATGAGGCCGAGTCGAACGAGAACAACAACCGGAGTACCCAGGTCACCGACCCGAACGCCGATGAGGATGACGTGCTGATTACCGGCTTACCCAACCTGCAGGCCACCATCACCTCGCTGTCGTCCTCCTCCGGCACCCTCGGCGATGTCGTCACGGTGAACTACCGCATCTCGAACGTCGGCGTTACCCGGGTGCCGTCTTCGTTCTGGACCTCCTTTTACTTCTCTACTGATGCCTTTTTTGATACAGGCGACGCCGACCTGGGCCGTGAATCCGCAGGAAGTTTCAATTTGCTGGCAGGGGGTTCCTTTACGGAGACGTTCGACGTTACGATTCCCTCCAGCTTTGCTGCCGGCAGCTATTTCCTGCTCGTCCACGCCGACCGTATATCAAACATCACCGGCATTACCGAAAGTGATGAAACCGACAACGTTGCCGCAGCGCCCTTCACGCTAATAGCAGGCCCGGACCTGGTGATGGACACCTTCTCGTTCACCGCCACACCCAGCGGCGGCACGCTCGGCTTTGGCGATGCGGTCGATTTCTCCTTCACTGTGCGCAATCAGGGCGGCAGCCTTTCTGCCCCATTCACCATTTATTTCTACTACGACGATGACAACGTCCTTTCCGGCCCATACATCAACGGTACTACCAACCAGCCCGTCATCGCTACATTCGATGTAAGCGGCGGGCTGGCCGCTGGCGCTACCCAGACGAGCAACGCCGTGACGACGCTCCCTGGCGAAGCGCTCAACGGCGCACGGTTCCTGCATTACTATATCGATGCCGGATCCAGCTTTCAGACATCAGACGGCGACGTCTTTGAAATCGACGAAACCAATAATACCGACGCAGCACCGATTACGATTACCGGCCTGCCGGACCTGACGGTGGACGCCCTATGTGCAACACCAGACGGCCACAGCTTGCGGCCCCACACTTGATGTGGTGAGTGGAGCAGCCTTTAACATCCATACCCGGCTTGCCAATGCAGGCAAGTCGCGCGTGACCAGCCAGTCGACCCGTCTCTATTTCTCGACAGATGCCACCATCGACCCGAGCACGGACCTCAGCCTCTCAAACATCGGGGTCGGCATTGATGCAGGCGACTCCTACCCCTCTCCCACCACCTACACGGCACGCAACGTAACCCTGCCGGGTACCGCGCCCGGTGGCACTGGCTTCGTCGGTGCTTTCGCCGACTACAACGATACTGTCACTGAAAGCGATGAGACCAATAACACCGGCAGCACGGCGATCAATGTGCTTGCTCCTCCGGACCTGGTGATGGACACCTTCTCGATCTCGACCGGTACGACCAGCGCCGACGGCACCCCCAGTTCGCCTGGCTTCGGCTCGAATGTGGATATCACCTTCACCGTCCGCAACCAGGGCACGACCGACGCGGGGACGTTCTCTGTGCGCTTCGCTTACGACGATGACACGAACGGCACCGGCACCCACCTGAACACGACCCCCTTCAGCGCTGGCCTCGCTGCCGGAGCCACTACGCCGAGTACCGTGGTGACGGTTTCACTGCCCGGCAATGTGCTCTACGGCTTGAATGCCAATGGCAACGCCCGTTTCATCCACTTCAATATCGACCCCTTTCTTCAGGTACCCGAAGACGACGAGACCAATAACACCGGATTCACCCCGATCGACATTACTGGACAGCCAGACTTGGAGGTTATTCGCCTGTGCCTGTTTGCCTCCGGCTCGCCGCAGCAATGCACAGACGACGCAGGCTACACCCCGCCAACCCAGATATCCGGTGGGCAACTCCCCGCCACGTACACGATCCTGAACAATGGGTTTTCGCGGGCCTTGTCGGTCGAGAACGGCCTGTACTTCTCGACCGACGCTACCATCGACACTGGCGATCAACTGCTGACTACCAGGACACACTCGTTGAATGCCGGAGCACAGGCGTTCCCCAATGCCTTTTTCCTCACGCTCCCGGCAGGCGCAACGCCGGGCCCTGCCTACGTCGGTCTCTTCGCCGACCACAATGCCCAATCCAACGAAAGCGACGAGACCAACAACACCGGGGTGGCTGAGATGATCGTGGCCTCGGGCATCGACCTGATGATGGCTACCTTCAACGTGCCGGATGCACAAGGCAGCGGTAGTTCTCTAGCCCTCTCGGTCGAGGTGGGCAACGTCGGTGCAAACAAGGCAGGAGCCTTTACCGTCCGCTTTTTCTACGATGATGATACCGATGCCAGTAGCGGACAGACTTCTCTCGGGAACTGCAACTTCAGTAGCATCCCGGCAGGCGGCACGTCGGGTATGCAAACGTGCTCTGTCACCCTCCCGACCACTGTCCTCTCTGGCACGCGCTTTATCCACTACAACATCGATGTGAACAATCAGATTTCGGAGAGCGATGAAGCCAACAATATCGGATCCGGCAGCTTCCAGGTGACAGGGCAGCCTGATCTGCTCTTCACCGCGTTCACCGTCTCACCCAGCCAACTCACCCCCGGCCAGCCCGCTACGGTGGATTACACGTTCATCAACAGTGGCTTTTCGCGTACCGATCCCTCTTTCATCACCCGCATTTACTACTCGGACGACACAACGCTCGACCCGAACACCGATGACCTCCTCGACAGCGAATCCGTCACTGCGATGCTTAATGTGAACAGCACGCATACCAACAGCCTGACGGTGACCATCCCCGCCACGGCGTCTACGTCGGGCGGTACCCTCTTCGGCGTGGTGGATGCAGACAACGTTGTTGGGGAAGCCAATGAGGGCAACAATGTCGTGCTCTCGTCCATCCTCCTGCCAGTCGAACTGACGGCGTTTGAAGCCGTGCTCAATGGACAAGACGTGTTGTTGCGCTGGGAGACAGCCTCCGAAACGAACAACGCTGGCTTTGAGGTACAGCAGCAAGAAGCGACCAGCACCAACGGGGAAGCGGCATGGCAGGCTATAATTTTTGTAGAGGGGCATGGCACGACCGAACAAGCGCAGACCTACTTGCATCGCATTGAGGATCTGCTACCGGGCCGACACGTCTTCCGCCTCAAGCAAATCGACTTTGATGGAACGTTTGAGTACAGCCCAGAGACGGAAGTAATCGTGGAGTTAGCAACGGCCTACCTGCTCTCCCCAGCGTATCCAAATCCCTTCAATCCAGAGACCCGGTTCATGTTGGCTGTGGCCCACACGCAAGAGGTGCAGATAGAGGTGTTCGATGTGCTGGGTCAGCGACGGGCTATGTTGTACGAAGGTAGGATGGAGGCACAGCAGCCACGCGTGTTTGCGTGGCGGGCAGGGGATCAGCCATCAGGACTCTACTTCATCCGCGTGGCAGGTGAACGGTTTGTAGAAACCCACCGCGTAACGCTACTTAAGTAACCCTTGCTGACAGATGACAGGTTACTTGATGAAGGCTACCCGACGCGTCTCGACAAAGTGCTTCCCTACGACCCGGATCAGATACAAACCGCTTGGCCATTCCGTAGCATCCCACTGAAACAGGCTACTTCTTTGGGCAGGTAGCACATCTTGATAAAGCACCTCGACCCGACGACCCAGCATATCAAAGACCTCCACCCGAATCTGTTGTCTTTGCGCCACCGCCAGATGCACCGTCGTCTTCGACGTAAATGGGTTCGGATAAGCTGCCGATAGGCGATGGCCTACCCCCGGCACGGCACGATCCTCAATACCTACGGGGTTGTCTTCAACGGTGAATACCCCCACCTGCGACCACGGCCCCACCACTTCGACAGCAACGGCCCGCACACGCCAGGCATAGTTCGTCTCGCCTTCCAGATCTTCCACCTGTGCGCTCGTAGTCTCAACCAGATTCGAAAAAATCGGCGCGGTGAAGTCCGTGCCTGCCAAAGCGACCTCTACTTCGTATTGCCATGCGCCGGGCACCGCTTCCCAACGCAAATCCACCGAAGAAGCCGACACCTGCGAACCATTCATTGGACCTGTGAGCATGGTCTCGCCGAGCCTGCCCAGCACCACCACCTCGGCTTCGTCATCCTCGCCCGTCCCAATCTCGCCGGGCACCGAGTCGGGGTCTACCTGATCCGAGGTGCTGATGACCGCTACGATGTCTAGCGATTCGGCTGTGAGAACCTCGATGGTGAGATGGAGGGTCACCTGCGTTCCTGCGCTCATTGCGCCGAGGCTCCAGAGACCAGAGGTCGGCTCGAAAGAATCATCATACGCGAGCAATTGCACTCCTTCGGGAAGCGATACAGTGACCGCCACGCCTGTCGCCTGCGCTGGACCTGCATTAGCCAGTTCGATGACAAGGTCCACCTCCTCACCCACTAATGGATTGGTATGAGAAGCCGAGAGGAGGAGCGAGAGATCAGCCTCAGCGGGATGGGCCAGCGGCGTCTCGATGGTGGCGCTGTTGTCATCAGGCGTGGCATCCTCGCCCTGGCTGCCATCATCTGTTATCGTGGCGGTATTCGTAATTTCAACTACCGTTCCGGGGATAGACGCATCTACAACGACTGTGAAAGCAACAAGACCAGAGGTGCCTGCCTCCAGATTGCCCAGCGCCAGTTTATACTGATCACCTCCTACAGCCGTCCACCCCGGCGTGCTGTTCGCCGCATCGAACGTTGTGTGGGCAGGAAGCGTCTCGGTGAGCACCACGCCGGTAGCTGCCAGCCCGGCATTGACGTAGCTGAGGGCATAGGTGAGTTGCTCTCCGGGCACCGCACGAACGTCTCCGTCATCTGTGGTCAGACGCAGGTCGAGCACGCCTGCCACCTCTGCGGTCAGCAGTGCGCTGGCGTAATCATCCTCAGCAGCATTGGCGTTGCCCGGCTCCGAGTCTGGATCGGGACGGCTCGACTGCACCACCTCGGCGATATGTTCGGTCGTGCCTGTTTCCATTACCCGGACCGTCACCTCCAGACGCATGGTCGGCACGGGCATCAGAATGTCGTGGGGAAAAACACCGACCTGCCAGGCTCCCGTCGTGGGATTATAGCTGTCAGATGGATCGCTGAAAACAGCGCCGAGGAAAGTTAAGCCCTCGGGCAGACGATAGTGAACGACAACGCCCTCGGGCGTCCGCGGGCCACGGTTGTAAACCTCAATGATGACCGTAACCTCCTCACCAATGACAGCAGTCTCGGTGCTCAGGCGGAGACTGACTTCGAGATCGGCTTCGAGACTCGCTCTGTCCTCAGCATGTGCTGTCGTGAGCCTCAGCATCCCAGCGCCAAACAGGACACAAAGAAGCCAATAGCAGATGTGATGCGAAACCCGCTTGGCAAGCAACATAGCCGTGGGATGCTGAGAGTTGATCCATGCGCAGAAATGTGAGCAGGAAATCCCCCACCTGCAACACATCCCCATCGGAGAGTGCCACCACGCCCCCCTGCGCCAGACGCTCACCGTTGCGCGAGGTGCCACGGATGCTGCCCAAGTCGCGCACCCAGTACACCCCCTCTTTGTAAAATAGCGTCAGGTGGCACACGCTCACCATACGCCGCACCGAGAGCAGACGCACATCGTTGTCTGGACCTCGACCGATCCAGCTGCAGCGACGCGTTAACAGGTAAGAAACCGGCGCGATGCCTTTGCCAAGATACCGCACATCGAGGCGAAAAGCTACGGCCCGATAGGAAGGCAAGGCTTCGGTAGAGGAGCCACCTGTGACCTTGAATGCTTCAGAGGCTGTTGAGCGCGGTAGCCATGCCCCGTTCATCTTCAAGCTTTTCCTTAATCGCTAAGGCTCGTTCATAAAAAGCGAGTGCTGTGGCAAGATCGTCCTGCCGCCTGTGGACAATGCCGAGGTTGTCAAGCGCCATGGCCTGGCCCGTCAGTCCACGCGCCGCCTCATATTTTTCCAGGGCTGTCTCAAACGCAGTCACGGCGTAATCATACGCCCGTCGGCGCAGATGCACGCGCCCGGCAAGCAGCGCCCCGTGGGCCTGCGCAAGGGCATCATCAAAGGTGGCTGGTTGATCGGTATGGGCCTGCACTGAGTCGTACTGCCCTATATAATCGTGGGCCTGCCCTTTGCGAAAAAGCACCTATCGGAGCCGATCAACGTCCGGGGATCGCGCCAGCAGGATCAGCGCCTCCCGGCTTGCTGCAATGGCGTGATCCGGGGCGTTGCGGTAGTTTTGTTCGACCTGCTCGGCCAGGTCAGCTATCCGTGCTACGCTTGGCGTGTCGGCAGGCTGTTGTCCATAGACACAGAGAGGCAGGCACGACCCCAGCATAGCTAGAATGGCGAAGGCCCCTATCAGGCGATGAGGTAGCAATATATGTTGCATATTGAACCTGCTTCCCATAGTTGCTACATGGTCTATCACAGCGTGACCCAGCAGGTCGTAATTTAATCATTTCTGGTTTTATCTGTGAGAAGCTACGGGCCTCGCCTCCACATCCTACTCACACCAGCGATACCGCTACCAGAGGCTGCGAATGTGTTTCATCAATCGAAGCGGGTAGCCGAACAAACGGATCAGCGTGAGGAGCGCAACGAGAATAGGGGGCATATATACGTGCTGCCGATCTATCGCCTGCGGATCGAAATAGGCATCTAGGTAGTGGGTGGTGCTGGCCGGAGCCAGCTTGATTTTCAGCCAGGTCCGTAGCGACTTAACAGTTGCCAGCGTCGGCATAATGCCCATCTCCCGCGCCAGCGTGTCGCAATATGGGTATTGCTCTACCGGGTAGACGTTCTCGGTATCAATGGTGGGATACTCCGCGCACAACGCCTGCCAGGCCGCAGCCTGCCGTTCTTTCAAAGACGCTGGCAGCGTGTACGTCCCAGCAAGCACGCCCACAGCATACCGCGCCTGCATTTCGCTGATGGAGGGAATATTACCAATAATCGGCCGCGCAAAGCCAATCAGAAACAGGTTGTGCCTATCGGTGTGAACGCACCCGTGGTAGCAATCTTTGAGGTGAATGCGGCCGTCCGACAAGTCTGGCAAGCCGGAATGATAGCCTGTGGACCAGACCAACACATCCGGCGAGAGACGGCGCGTCGTTGAATGATCGAAATCAAAATACTCGGTCCACTGCTCATCAACGGGCGGACCGATGATCTCCAGCCGCTGCTCCGCCACCGCCTCTAGGAAATCATCGCTCTTGTTGTGGAAGACGTTGAACAGCCGCCCCTTCGCACGCGCTTTGAGCTTGAGATCCCACATTCGCCGCCGGGCCTGGGCCTGTTCGTCAGGATCGGTAGGCATCTGTCGATGCGGAAACCACCGGGCGAGGCGTTGATCGAAGCGGATGCGGAACGTCACAAAGCGCTCTCCAATCCAATTTCGGGCACCTTTGCCAAACGAAAGGAGCAGCCGATTGCGCAAAAAATCCGAGGGCACGCCTCGAATGGGGTGATAGCGTGGGCTGACCCGAATGCCAGATCGAAGCGAGAGGTAAACCGTGTTGTTGTGGGCCGGTTTTGCCAGATAGTTAGCGACATCCGCCGCGGACTCCCCCCCACCAACCACGACGACCCTTGCGTTGCGAATCGCTTCAGGGTCTTCGGCAACCGGAATTGGCGTAGCATCACCCGGCACTTTCTGATTCACCAACCCGGTGCAAAGAAAAACGGCATCAAAGCGCAGGCTTTCTCCTTCTCCATTTTCTACGACCACAAGCGTCCACCTGTCATCAACCCACCCAAGATGCCGCAACTCGACGCCAAACGAGATGTGGGCTGTCAGGTTGAAATGGGCGGCAAAAGCATCCAGATAATCGCCAAATTCGGCACCGCGATAGAACTCCTCGAAATCCTGCTCGGGCGTTACCTCCGGCCTCCACTGGCGGAAGCAGGAAAACTGTGTGGTGTACTTGGTAGAGGTAGACACAAAATCGGGCCGTTGATCGCCCCAACAGCCACGCACAGAATGACTCTTCTCGAAGCAAAAAATATCTGCTGAGGGGAACGTATCGAGCAGATACTTCAACGTTATCAGGCCACTGCTACCCGCACCAACCACGGCAATCTTCATGCGGCGACTGTCAGGCTGATGAGCACATAGTTGAATTGTCCTGATTCAGGCACAAAAAGCAGGATGCGGTCGCCCACCGCCATCGGTTGGGTTTTCAAGAATTCGTCCAGCATGATAAAGATGCTGGCGGCCCCGGTATTGCCTGCTGTCCGCAGGTTCGTCCAGTACGGCACCTCTCGGCCCGGCGAAAGCTCCTCCATGATTTGCTTCACCGACGGCTCGAAGTAGTACGACGACATATGCGGCAACACGATGGTGTAGCTATCCAGTGACTCATCATGCTCGCGCAGGGCCCCCGCAAGCGCCTTCTTCGACAGCGGCACCATGTACTTGGCGAGGATGCTGATATCCTGGCTCAGCACCAACGGGTTGTTTTGCAGCTTCATGCAGAGCGGAGCCTCGTTGGCGAACGAGCGCGAGTAGGTCCAGTTCACCCTCAGCGAGCGGTGCTGCGCGCTCGGTTGTTGTTCGAGGAGAAACGCTCCCGCCCCGTCCGACAGCATGAAGCGAAGGAAGACCGCCATAAACCACTGCGACTTCTTGACATCTCGCAGGATCGTGGGTAGATCATAAGTCGGGCGAAACGCTTTTGACTTAAGCGCCATCGACGCTTGCTCGACGCCCACGCAGAGGGCTGCCTGCGCATCACCTGATTTCACAGCGCGGGCCGCATTCACAATCGCCTGTGCCCCCGACGAACAGATGCCAGAGTTGGAGTTGATCTCAAGCGGTTGACTGGCAAGGTCGGCTTTGCTCAACGCATCATGCAAAAGCGACGCCAGTCCTGGCGCTAAAAGCGGGACGTGGGTAGAACCAGCAGAAAGATAGTCGATGGGCAACGCCTTTTGATCGCCGGACAGGCACGCCTTAACCGCCGCTGCCGCAAGCTCGTAGGCCGAATGCGTGGCGTGCTGCTTGTCGTCGAGTGCATAGTGCCGGGTATGGATTCCGTTGGCTTTTAGAATCCTGCGCCGGACGCGCCCTTCCCCCAGCACCCGGCCCAGATACTGGCCAATGTGCTCGTTATCCACCGGCGCTCCCGGCAGATAAGCCCCTGTGCTTGTGATAAAACAATCAGCCAATGTGCACCTCGCTCACCGCTTCTGGATTCTTGCGCAGCAACTGGTAGGCAAACTCATCGAAGGCAATGTGATGATAGAGATACTGGCTGGGATCGGACAGAAACGGGCTGCTATTGTAGTGGCTGCGGTTGCTGTCGGATTGCAGGTAGAAGTCGAGGTTAATCAGCGTTTGCGGATCCTCGGCGTAGATGTTCTTCAAGCACCAGAGCAACAGCGAATCCGAGTCGAACGAATTGAGCGCACGAATGATGGTGTGCAAATCGCCAAAGATGGTGATCGTGAGGACCACAAAAAAGACAACATTGGTGGCTCCAAAAATCTGCCACGAGTGTTTGCCATTCTGTTCGAGAATCTTGTTGCCGAACTGCGCAATGTCTTCGGGTCGGCTTTTTCGATAGAAGTCGAGATGGGCAAGAAAGGCATCTTTGTCGAAACGCTCGAAGACTTCGTAGGAAAGGTCATCGTGGCAGATGGTCAGCCCGTGCGCCACAACGTCTTTGACAGAATTGACGCTGAAATCCCCGTCTATGCCCTTCAGGATCTCCCCGGATCGTCCTTTCATGCGCTCCGGTGTACCGGACAGTAAATACCGATAGAGTAGTGGCTCGATCTGCACATGCCGGATGAGCAGTTCGAGGGCATCGTGGGACGCAAAGTATTTGATGCCAAAGGCCAGGATGCTATCGATTATTTTCTTCTCAAAGCCCCAGGCCCTGCGGTGAAAGACAAATTTGAAAGGGACCACAAGGAGGCGCAAAAAGAAATACCAGATAATGAACACTGGACGCAGGAAGATATAATCAAACCGCGCCTTCTCGCGATTGAATATCTCATTGACATAGTCGGTGACATACGGAAAACGTTGCATTACAGCGGATATATCGGTTGCGCTTATCTTTGAGCGGTATCGCAGAGATGGTACCGTATCTGGAGGAAGACTCTTGCAGAACGTTCCTCCTTTGGACCTAACGTAGAGTACCAAACAGATCGTTTCAGGCTCAAGCAAAACCCCCAGCTTCGAGCCGTAGCCAACTGGTCGTCTATTAAAAAGCTCCGGTTTGTGGCCGTTGCAAGGGATTATTGTTCCGTGGCCACGTTTCTCATTTCGTTTTATAGTAGCATTGGATGTTGTATAGAAAGTGCTTTTTTGACGATCATTGGGTTTAGCTGTGGAACTTGAGCAACCCAGCATCCTAAGGAAAGCTATCCTCTGCCCTGGTCTAGCCCCGCACACACCTATGCACCGATCTATGACGTATGCCCATCGCGCATACCTTGCTGCGCTCGTTGCGCTTCTCGTCGCCCTCCTACTCGTCCCTACCAGTAGCGCCCAGCCTTCCCGGACAGACCGCCCGAACATCGTCGTCATTTTTGCCGACGACATGGGCTACGGCGATATCGGCGTCTACGGCAACCCTACGATCCAGACGCCACACCTCGACCGTATGGCTGCCGAAGGTATGAAGTTCACCCAGTTCTACTCAGCCGCCTCCGTCTGCACTCCCTCTCGGGCCGCCCTGCTGACAGGGCGCCTGCCTGTGCGTAGCGGCATGGCCTCCGACAAACGACGGGTGCTCTTCCCCGACTCCAAGTACGGACTGCCCCATGAAGAGGTGACCATGGCCGAGGTGCTCAAAGAGCAAGGCTACGCGACGGCGGCCGTGGGCAAGTGGCACCTCGGTCATTTGCCCGAATACCTGCCCACTCAACACGGGTTCGACCAGTATTTCGGCATTCCATACTCCAACGACATGGACCGTGTCGTTGAGGGTGCGTGGCAGGGTCCGTTTTGGGATCCCAAGCCCGAGTACTGGAACGTCCCATTGCTTCGGGATACGGAAGAGGTTGAGCGCCCGGTCGATCAGTATACCATCACACAACGCTACACAGTGGAGGCCGTTGACTTCGTGCGCGAGCACCGCAACGAGCCCTTCTTTCTCTACTTCGCCCACAGCATGCCGCACGTGCCTCTTTTCGCCTCAGAAGCGTTTGCCGAGACGAGCCGCCGCGGCCTCTATGGCGATGTCATTGAGGAGATCGACTGGAGCGTGGGGCAGGTACTTGATGCAATTCGGGAGGAGGAGCTTGCTGAGAACACCCTTGTCTTCTTCACGAGTGACAACGGACCATGGCTCATTTTCGGCACACACGGTGGTTCAGCGGGGCCACTCAGGGACGGAAAGGGTACAACCTGGGAAGGGGGCATGCGCGAACCTGCGATTGCCTGGTGGCCTGGCCACGTACCGGCCAGCACCGTCTCCGCTGCTGTTTCCTCGACGCTTGACCTGCTCCCGACAGCGGTGGAGATCTCTGGAGCGACCCATCCTATGAACCGTATGATAGACGGGGTGAGCCTCCTGCCAGTACTGCAAGACCCGCGGGCCGAGGTACGAGAAGAGATGCCGTTCTATCGGGGAGAAACGCTCTATGCCTATCGGAGAGGACCCTGGAAGGCGCACTTCATCACGCAGAGAGCCTACCTGCCCGACAGCAACCCTATCGTGCACGACGTACCAGAGCTCTATCACCTTGAGCATGATCCCTCGGAACGCCACAACATTGCCGCCGAGCACCCCGACATCGTCGAGGCTATCCGCCAGGCTGCCGAACGCCATCGTGCGACGATTCAACTGGTTCCTTCCTTGCTCAATGCACGGATTGAGGAGTAGGGCAAAACCTAAACTGGCAAGGCAAAAGCAGAGGGTGATCAGCTTTTGCTGAAAGCACCCCAAAATAGCGAATATCCCATGGGGGAGATTTTTTCAAAAACTCAGGATGACAGGCTGTAAATGAGTTTTGATCATGCTCTGATCAGCCTTCACATTGACAGGAAAACACAAGGGCTTCCTATCGCCCATATTGGAATTTACTGGGTTCCTGTAAGGTCGTGCATCGTTTTCCGAATCACGTACACCCTCAGGGTTTTGCCCTCGTATGACTCCCTTAAACCTCGGCATCATCGGCTACGGTGGCTTTGGAGCCTTCATCCACCAGGCCTGGGCACAGCTTGATGCCATCCATGTGCTCGCTGTCGCCGACGCCAACCCGGCACGTCAACCTGGCGGGGTGACATTCTATCCTTCCTGGCAAGATCTCATCGCGGATCCGCAAATTGACCTCGTGGCCGTTGCGACGCCGCCCAGCACCCACGTAGAGATCGCCTGCGCCGCCATGCAAGCCGGGAAGCATGTCCTCATCGAAAAACCGCTGGCGACGACACGAGAAGATGCCCAACGCATCCTGTCCGTTCGTGATGCGACAGGTCGAATGGCGACGGTCGACTTTATGCTGCGGTTCAACCCCATCGTCGAAGCCCTGCATACCTGGAGTCGGAACGGCAGCTTCGGACAACTGAGGCGCGTGGTCGTAGAGAATTATGCGCAAGACGAGACGTTGCCGTCTGAACACTGGTTCTGGAATCCCGCGCTCTCTGGCGGTATCCTGGTTGAACATGCCGTCCATTTCATAGACATCGTCCACGCATGCACGGCAGCCCCGGTGCAGCGCGTGGACGGTGTGTGCTTGCAGCGAAATCCGCAGCAAACGGACCGGACAATGGCAACGGTGGTCTACGAAGATGGTCTCGTGGCAACCCACTACCATGCCTTCATGCGACCCAACATCTTTGAAAAAACGTCCATGCGCTTCGTCTTTGATCTGGCACAACTCGACATTGAAGGCTGGATCCCGCTGTCGGGTCAAATCACGGCGCTGGTGCATGGCGAGAACCGACCAGCGTTGACGCGGCTGCCTGATTTTCGCGTCGTACGTGAAGAATCTCTCGGCAATGGCGAGGCGCAACTCCTTCAGTCGGGCGGTGAAACCTATCAGGCCGATCATCTCATGGAGGGCACCTTCTCCATACCTATGCCGAAATCGGATGTCTACACGGTGTGCCTGCAGGGCTTGATGTCAGATTTCGTCGCGGCCATCCACGACCCCAAGCACCAGATGCGTGTTACGCTTGAGGACGGCATGGCAAGCCTCAAAACTGCTCTACGAGCTACCGAGCACGCCCAGCAGCAGGGTTGATTTTTTCGGCTTGTGTACCTCGAAGCGTTTCGATATCTTGCGCGATACCTGATCTGTTTCCTGCACGAGTCAAACGCCAATGGGCTTCTTCTCCCGGTGCTGCGTTCTGCTGATCCTGGCATCTCTATCGATGGCCACATCAACGCTGGCGCAATCGCTCTCTCCCGCCCTTCCATCTTTTGCGGTCTCCTTCTCCGGACAACGCGGCCAGCTACAAGTGGGAGGTCCTTATGCCGGGGTCGAATTCCACCACAGCCAGCCGCTGCCATCGCGCATCAGCTTCTACGCACCCGTCGCTAACAGCATCGACCTCAGCACGGATTACTGGCAACGCGATGCTTCACAACCCTTCCTGGCCACGCTCGACTTCGGTGGCGTGACAGACACGCTGGGGCGAGAACCCTACACATACCATGCTACGCCGGCCCAGGCAGTCTTTTCCCATGAGCAAGCGAGTTATGCCTCTGAAATCTCCTATCAGTTCGGTGAGATGCTGCCGTTCATGGCCCTCCGCATCGCCGTAACCAACCGGGAAGCACAACCTCAAGAGGCCACGCTGACCATCCGCATGGCCGCCACGCTCCGCACTTCGCATGCCTACACCATCAAAGACAAAGCCTGGACGAGCTATGACGACGCAGGCCGACTTTTCCAGGCCGACTTCGACGATCCAGCAACCGACTCTACGCGCATCTTCATCGCCAATGCGGGAGCGCTTCCTGTAGACTGGGGAGCCGACGGGGCAAGCGCACGAGCCCTCCAACAAGACCCTACCGCCACCTTCACCTATCACAAAAGGCTCGCGCCGGGCGAAGCACTTGAAATCGTCCAGTTGATTGGCTCCTGCAAGCAGGCCACCTGCGACGCGGTGCTGCCCCGCATCCAAACATCGTGGCAGGACGACGTAGCTGCTTACGAACGTCGTGTAGACCAATATGTGCGCAACGATGCCATCTTCGACGTTTCGGATTCAACGCTTTTCCACACGATGCTGTGGTCAAAAGCCCTTCTGCAAGCTGACCGCCACTATATCGACGGGCACATTGTGCCGATGCCCTGCCCCGCCCAGTACAACTTTTTCTTCACCCACGATCTGCTCCTGACAGATCTCGGCGCGGTGATGTTCGACACCGAGCGCGTCAAGAATGACCTGCGCTACGTGCAAGATTTGGCCCGCGGCGACAGCTTGTTACCCCACGCCTATTACTGGCGCGAGGATGGCTTCAAAACCGAGTTTGCCAACGCGGATAACTGGAACCACCTGTGGCTGGTTATCCTGTCTGCTTCCTACCTGAAGCACAGCGGCGACCACGCTACCGTTGAGACGCTGCTCCCCATGATTCGCCAGAGCCTGCGTATTATGCTCGAAAACGAGCGCGATGGCTTGATGTATGCCTCCCGGCCTGACTGGTGGGACATCGGGAATGTTTATGGGGCTCGTGCCTATATCACGATCCTCACTATCCGTGCCCTGCAAAGCTATCAGTACCTCGTTACCGAACTAGAGATGATTGATGCGCAAGCTGCGACTTATGCCGCACTGGCCGATCAGATGCGAGAACAACTCGTTCAGCACTTGTGGAATGACGAGGCTGGATACCTGCTCAACATGCTCAACGAGACGACCCTGGACCGACATTACTACACCGGCTCGTTGTTGGCTGCCGTCTACGACTTTCTCGACGATGATCGTAAACGAACCTTGCTGGAGACGGCCCGCACGGAGCTACTGGACGAGCACATCGGTATCCGCAATGCCATGCCGCCCGACTTCCACACGTTGACGGATACCTACCGCTTCAACGGTCCCGAAGTGGGAGCCCCCTACAAATACATGAACGGCGGGGTCTGGCCGCAGGGCATCGCCTGGTATGTGCTCGGCCTCATCGCCGTCCAGCAGCCCGAAGAAGCCGCCACGGCCCTGCGTGCCTACCTCACGCTGGACGGCATCCGCAACAGCCCCAACGGTCAGCCTGCCCTCTTTGAATACCGCGAAGCCGATCCCCAATCACTGGTATACGGCCAGATCGACAAAACGACCTTCTTGTGGGCTGGTGGATGGTACCTGCATGTCCTCTACCACCTTGCAGGAATCCGCGAAAATGCCTGGAATATCTCGTTCGATCCTAACACGCCCGCCTCATTCAAAAACACTGCTTACGATCTGATGGTGGCGGGTCAACGTAGCCGTGTGACATGGTCCGGTACAGGAACCGCTTTCAAGCACATCATGCTCGACGGACAGCCCGCTGCCTCTGCCGTGCTGACAGGACCCGCCGCACGCATTGATCTGGAGCGAGGCCTGCCTGATACGCCTTACTTGGCTACCGCGACCACCCGCATCACCGACGTTGCGTACCGCACTGCTGATGCAAGCCTCACTGTCTATGCCAGCGGCATCACGGGACAGCAAACCCTCTTTACGCTCTTGTCCCCAATCCCCTTGCAACGAGTACGCGCAGATGGTTTCGAGGTGCTAGACATCAAGACAGATAAGGAATCAGAACACGGTTTGTATCGCCTTTCTATTCAAGCCAGGTTCACGGCGAATACCTCTGTCGCCACATTCAGTTTCTAATCTGAGAACTGCGAGCCACAGGTAAAAGGTGGGGTAAAAGTTAACCCTTCATTGACATCTACAAACCATTTTACTATTCTTCTCGAAGCGTTTCGATAAACTCTCAAAAAAAATGACCCTGTACCAACAAGACGGAAAGCGAATTACCATCAAGGAAGTTGCCGCCAAAGCTCAGGTAGCCATCTCGACGGTTTCGCTGGTCATGAACGACAAGGGCTACGTAAGCGACGAGACACGGTCTCGGGTGTTAAAGGCAGCCCGGCAACTGGGCTACATCCCGACGCAGGCTGCCCGGCAACTGGCCGCCCAACGAACGGGCAACGTCGGCTTTGTACTTCGCATGGACCACTTCACACGAAGTGAACCGTTCTATACCCAGATCTTCCTCGGCACCGAGTTCGAAGCGCACAAGCACAACCTGTATGTCCTCTTGACAACCATCCCGGAAACCTACGTGCCGGGCGAACACACGCCGCGCTTTCTGCGAGATCAGAATGTGGACGGTGTGCTGGTAGCAGGCAAAGTGGACCCGGCTTTCCTCGCTGAGATGGAAGAAACCGGACTGCCTTTCGTGCTCATCGACTTTGAGTACAGCAAGCATCCGAGTGTTGTCATTGACAACCGCAATGGGGCCCGCACAGCCGTAGACCACCTACTGGAACGCGGTCATCGCCGCATCGCCTTCCTGGGAGCCGATCTGCAACATCCCAGCCTGAAAGCCCGCCTGGAAGGCTATCAATTGGCACTAACTACCAGCGGCGTTCCACTCGACCAACATCTGATCGTCACCACACAGGATGGAGAGCCTAACTTCATGACGGGCGTAGCACTCTGTGACAAACTTCTGGCGTGCGATCCCATGCCTACGGCGGTCTTCTGCGCAAATGATGCGCTGGCACTGGGTGTGCTCGACCGGGCCACCCGGAAGGGCCTTCACGTCCCACAAGACCTGGCTATCGTAGGCTTCGACGATGTGCCCGGTGGAGAACACGCATTTCCGCAACTCACTACGGTGCGGGTCCTGAAAGAACAATTAGGCGAGTTGGCAATCCGGTACCTCTCCGAATTATTGGAAACCTCCGCCACCAAGCAAACCCAGTATGAACGCACCACCCACACGATTACCGTACCGACTATGCTGGTGGTGCGCGAATCGAGTTGACTTTTTTTGACCTGATACGGAAGCGCTTTCGGTAGCCACAGGCTCATAGCGCATCTACCTGCTTAACAACCCACAAAACAGCGTAGTCACCATGCAAAACATGCTACCGTATTCTCGATGGGCGCGCCTTGGATGGCCCATGTTGGTCCTCTTCCTGTGGACCATCCCGGCATCTGCCCAGAGCAACATCGCGGATTTTCTTACAGCAGAATCGCCCGTCAACCTGTTGTCGAACGGGGGCTTTGAGTCGGGGAATCCAGCCTACTGGGCCGCCTCCGGCGACGGCGCCACCTGGTCCTTCTCCGAAGCCCGTACGCCCTCGCACAGCCTCGCCCTCTCCGGCGCAGGCGAAGCCGCCTGGACCATGAGCGAAGGCGTCCGCAACTGGGTCGCTGGCATCCCCGGCGGCCAGAACCCGGAGATCGTCATCGGAGCCTACGTCCAGACCGACGGCGTCAACACCAACCCCACGAACGACGACGAGAAGTTCCAACTCGTCTTCGAGTTCTTCTCGGACGCCTCGCAGACCACCAATGTGCTCGGCCAACCCCTCGTGCTCGATGTGCCGCAAGACGCCGCCTCCACCGATGGCTGGGTCGCCCTCTCGAGCGAAACGCTCGGCGCGATCACGCTGCCGGGCGAGCAGGCCGCCAAGAGCGCCCGCGTGACCTTCCGCAAAGGAGCCAACGCCACCGGCACGGTCTACCTCGACGACCTCTTCCTGCGCACGGCCGAAGGAGCCGAGGGCTGGGCGGGCGACTGGTTCAACGCCAACGTCGATGCGGGCGACACATGGTACTACTGGTGGGACAACTTCTCGGGCGGAGTGGACACCTGGCCGGAGACGCAGCCCTTCATTCAGACGGTGACGGACGAGGACGCACACTCGGGCACCTACAGTCTCAAGATTGAGCAGAACGATCCCGGAGCCTCGGAGACGGTGGCTGTCAGTGACCGGGTGCCGGTAACCGAGGGTGAGCCCGTGTTGGTGAGTTACTGGGTCAAGACCGAGGGCGTGCCCACGCCGGAGGAGATCGGGATGGGCGACAACAACATCGGGATCACGGCGCTGTGGTACGACAACCTGGACGGTGGTGCAGCCGGTTGGGGTGAGATCGGCGGTGCTGATATTCGGTTGAACGGGGAGTACAACGCGCAGGTGATTCCGTTGGCGGTGCAGGAGACCTCGACGGGGTGGACGCACTATGCGTTTGTGGTATATCCGGTGGAGGGTGCCGTGGGCATGGAGTTGCGGTTGCGTTACTGGCACGCTTTCGAAGGCACTACCTTCTGGGATGACGTGGCTATCCTGCCCCTCAGCACAGAAGCGCTCTCTACGGCCATCGAAGATGTAGCTGACAGCGCTGTGCCGCAGAACTTCCTGCTGCATCAGAACTACCCGAACCCTTTCAACCCGACGACGACCATCACCTTCGATCTGGCGCAGACCTCGAACGTGACGCTCACGGTCTACAACCTGCTCGGCCAGCGCGTGGCGACGCTCTTCGACAACGCCACACTGCCCGCCAGTCGCCAGACGGTCCGGTTCGACGCTTCCGGCCTGCCGAGCGGCATGTACCTCTACATGCTCAAGGCCAATGACCGGACAGAGACACGCAAGATGGTGTTGTTGAAATAGCAACACTGATAAGTACGGGCAAAGGCCGCGACGGCACGGGCTGTCGCGGCCTTTTCACCCGCTTCTATTGAACCACCCGAAGCATCACTATGCTCGTACAAATAGCTCGCATGCGGCTTTGGCTGGGCCTGCTTCTGATGTTCCTGGCTAGCATGCCAGCCGCAGCCCAGACCACCGGCAAGCTTACTGGCCGCGTCATCGACGCCTCCACAGGCGAACCCCTGCCCGGCGTCAACGTCGTTATCGTCGGCAGCACACAGGGCAGCACCACCGATGCCGATGGCTACTACGTCATCTTGAATGTGCGGCCGGGCACGCACACGTTGCGCGCCACCTTCATCGGCTTCACGCCCGTCACCGTCGAAGATGTACGGGTGAGCATTAGCAAGACGACGACCATCGACTTCTCGCTTCAGGAAGAAGTCTTCGAGGGCGAAGAAGTGGTTGTCACCGCCGAGCGCCCGTTGGTGCAACGCGACCTCACCTCCACGGCCACCTCGGTCTCGTCCGAGCGTCTGGAAGCCCTGCCGGTGCTCAACTTCTCCGACGTCATCAACCTGCAAGCCGGGGTCGTTGATGGGCACTTTCGCGGCGGACGCACGGGCGAAGTGGCGTACATGGTCGATGGCGTCCCGATCAATGATGTGTTCGACAACTCGTTTGCGTTCCAGGTCGAGAATAATGCCATTCAGGAGGTCGAGATCATCACCGGCACGTTCAACGCCGAGTTCGGGCAGGCGCAGTCAGGCGTGGTGAACATCGTCACGAAGGATGGCGTACAAACCTACGGCGGCACGCTGAGCATCTACGGCGGCGACTACGTGACCACGCACACCGATCTGTTCCAGCGCATCGACCAGATCTCCCCCACTGGCTCTTACGAAGCGCAAGGCACCTTGAGCGGACCCGTTCCCAGCCTCGGCGACCGCCTAACGTTTTTCGCCTCTGGTCGCTATGTTCGCAACGACGGATTTCTCTATGGCCAGCGCATCGTGCAACCCATCAGCGCATCGAATGGCGAAGGCGAGCAGATTCAGATCGACGGGCGCAACGTGTTTGTGCCTGCCTTCGGCGACAGCAGCTACGTGCCCCTGAACTGGAGCGAGCAACGCACCGGCCAGTTTAAGCTCACGGCGCGTATCTTTGGCAGTTCCCGGCTGTCGGCTAACCTGCTGATCCAACACGATGAAGGTCAAAATTACGACCACCTCTTCCGCTACAACCCGGACGGCGTGCCCACCACCTACGGCGATTCGTGGTCGCTGACGACGACGTACACACACGTCTTCTCCTCCCGCACCTTTATGGATGTCAAAGGAGCCCTCTTCCGCAATGCGGTTGACAGCTACCTGTACGAAGATTCGCTGGACACCCGCTACCCGAGCGATGATGCCCTGCGCCTGCTGGGCGGCAACTTCTCGTTCTACCGCGGCGGGGCCAACATGAATTATTTCCAGCGCGAGACGAACACGCTCGTTGGACGGCTGGATCTAACCAGTCAGGTCACCCGCCGCCACATGATGAAGACGGGGATTGAGTTCAAGCAGCACGATTTGTTCTTGAACAGCTTCTCAGTGAAGAACAATGCCTCTACCGGCTTTGAGCCAGACATCCCTGAGGCAGGCACGCCTGACCATGTGACTTACACCCGCAGACCCATCGAGGCCGCCGCGTACGTGCAGGACAAGATGGAGTTCGACTTCATGATCGTCAACGCAGGTGTCCGGATCGACTACTTCGACGCGCAGGGCGAGGTGCTGGAAGAGTTCGGGCGTCCGCAGACTTCCGAGCGTCGAGCAACGTCGGCCAAGTGGCAGATTTCGCCGCGCTTCGGGCTGTCCTATCCCCTTTCCGACCGTGGCGTCGTTCACGTCGCCTACGGGCACTTCTTCCAGATGCCCGCCTTCGAGTATCTGTATACCAACCTCGATTACATCTACGACCCCGAGCAAGGTCTCGACCGCGCCTTTGGCTATGCCGACTTGAAACCACAGCAAACGGTTTCCTACGAAATTGGCCTGCAACAGGCGTTCACTGACCTCATCGGCGTAACGTT
>Ga0102947_1000185_pt1 | contig 22711 bp, 18 predicted proteins | sample SalPon2A_A_D2_MG_FD_78210 | JGI IMG/M metagenome (GOLD analysis project Ga0102947, IMG submission 78210) | Soil microbial communities from South San Francisco under conditions of wetland restoration - Salt Pond MetaG R2A_A_D2_MG | ecosystem: Environmental > Terrestrial > Soil > Wetlands | place... | reverse complement strand
CGCCGAACGCGGACAACTTCCTGCCGATTTTCTCCACGCCGTGAAAACCGCGGACCCCGTCCGTCTCCCCCTATACCGCGGCGACACACGTCGCCCACTGCACCGGGGCCAACGCCCCCCACGCAGCCCGGGCGCCACGCCGCGCGAGGAACGGGGCGAGTCATGAAGGCCCGCCACCGCGACCTCGGTAGGAGATTGTCATGGAGATCATCAAGCTGCTCATCGGGTGGATTGCCTCCAGCTTCGAGGACGACGACACCAACGCCCATGCCGAGCTCGATCCGGACGGCTGAGGCGCGGACGTCCTCACCGGCGGGCGGGGAAGCCCCCGCCCGCCGGCGGGCCGTAGCTGGTACGATTTGCGAGTTCATTGTGGATGGCACACATTGGTGATCGCTCCCCGAGGGCCAAGACGGACTCGGGACGGCTCAAAAGGGAGGCGGCGGGCTACGCATGGTGGCCGCGGACAACGAAGACGTGCAGGGAGAAATTAATCAGCTGATCGAGGATATGCGCCCTTCCTTCGGGAAGATTTTGTCGTCGTTCCGCATCCCTCCCCACGAGTCCGAGGACCTGGTCCAGGACGTGCTGATCCAATTTCTCCACAAGCGGGCGAAGATCAACAGCCCGAAGAAATGGCTCCGGGGCGCGCTACGTAACGAATGCCGTATGTACTGGCGCGGCCACAGCCGGAGCCGCACCACCGCCATCGACACCGCCCTCCTGGAGACCTTCAGCGGTAGCTCCAGCACTCCGGAACAGGAGCTTCGGGTGCTGCGCGGCAACCTGTCGCGGTGGATCGCCAGCCTCGACTACCGCTGCCGTTCGATCCTCAAGCTGCGCTTCAAGCTGGGCTACGAGAGCCGCGAGGTGGCCGAGGAGTTGGGCTACCGCAGGTCGAGCATCGACAAGGTGACCCGCCGCTGCCTGGACGCCCTGGGGCGCAAGTTGGCGGCGGCCCTGCCGCCCGGTTCGGAGCGAAAATGAGGTCCGGCCGTCGGCTGCCGCCGGCGATCCTGACTTTCGGTGGCGAAATCCGCTGGTAGGCTGACGTCAGAGGCCAGGAAGCCGTCCCGACGCCGGAGGAACCGGGGCCGGTGGTGGCGCCCGGCCAGGACTTGATGGCTGCACTGATATTGCTGCACTGATGGACGTCCCGCGGGAGTCACTCCCATTTCCCACAGGTGATGCTATGACCCGAGATTCCGACCGAAGCCCCCACCCAGACCCGACCCCCGACGACCGGACCACCCGGCAGCAGTTCCTGCGTGGCGAGACCGGCCCGGAGGAGACCGCCTCCCTGGTGCGCTCCGCGCTGCTTGCCGAGGAGGTCCCGGAGGCGTGGGCGCCCCCGGAGGTCGCGCCGGAGAGCTACGACGCGGCGCTCGCTGCCGCCGCCACGGCGGTGATCACGGGCGCCCTCCCGGAGGTCCGCCGCGAGGAGGCCGCCGCCGCCACTCTTCTCGACGAGCTGGCCGACATGGCGCCGGAGGAGCGCCTGGCGGCGGCGCAGGGCGACCCGCGCTTCGCCACCTGGTCCGCCGTCGATGAGCTGTGCCTGGCGTCGCTGGCGGCGTGTACCCACGACCCGGAGGAGGCGGTGGAGCTGGCCCGGCTGGCGGTGGCCGCCGCCGAGGCCGCGGCACCGGAGCGGGCGGGCAAGGTGGCCGGCCCGGCGGAGGCCGCGACGCCGGCGGCCCGGGAGGTCTGCGACCGCATGGCCCTGGCCCACGGCCAACTGGCCAACGCGCTGCGCGTCGCCTCCGACCTGCGCGCCGCCGAGCGCTCCCTGGCCCGGGGTTTCGACCTCGCCGCCGCCGGCACCGGCGACCCCCTGATCCGGGCTCGTCTCAACAGCCTGGGCGCCTCGCTGCGCAGCGCCCAGTCGCGCTTCGCCGAGGGGCTGGCCCTGGCGCGCCGCGCCAGCCGCCTCTACCGGCGCATCGGCGACGACCACCGCTACGGCCGCACCCTCCTCAAGGTGGCCACCCTCCAGGCGTATCGCGAGGACCTGGAGGAGGCGTGCTCCAGCCTGCTGGAGGGGTTGGGCCACCTGGACGCCCAGGCCGAGCCACGGCTGGCGGCGGTGGCCCACCACAACTTCGCCTCCTACCTGGAGCGCCTCGGCCAGCCCGCCGAAGCGGCGCGGGAGCTCGACGCCGCGGAGGCGTTGATAGACCGGGTGGAGGAGCGAGACGAAGGACCGTCCCGGGACCGCCTGCTGCTCGACCGCGCCCGCCTCACCTGGCTGCGCGGCCGCATCGCCCTGCATGGCAAGAGCGCCGCAGACCGCGAGCGGGGTGAGCAACTGCTGGGGGATGCGCGCCGCGTCTTCGTCCAGCGGGGGCTCGCCCACGAGGCCGCCCAGGTCGCCCTGGAGCTGGCCCTGCTCTACGCCGAGGAGGGGCGCCCGGCCGACCAGCGCCGCCTGGCCGAGGAGATGCTTCCCATCTTCACCTCCCGGGAGCTCCACGCCGAGGCCCGGGCGGCGCTCCAGCTCTACACCGAGGCGGCCCGCTCCCAGGCCGTCGGCGAAGGCCTGATCCGCAAGCTCTCCGCCTACCTGGAGCGCGCCAGCCATGCGCCGGGGATCCGCTTCGAGGCGAGTTAGCCTGCTCAGCGCCGCACGGTGAGCAGGACCAGGGTGGCGCCGAGGCCGCCCAGGCGATCCGGCGCCGTGGCGAAGGCGACGACCCGGCGGCCCAGGGGGTCCGCCACCAGCCAGTCCGGCAGCGCTTCCTTGAGCACCGGCCCGGCGGCCGAGTGCCGCCCCCGGCCGTGGATCACCAGGGCGCAGCGCCGGCCCCGGCCCCAGGCGGCCAGCAACTCGTCTTCCACCACCTCCCGGGCTTCGGCTTCGGTGAGGCCGTGGAGGTCGATCCGGTGCTCCACCGGGTAGTGGCCACCCTTGAGCCGGCCCAGGGTGCGCGGCCGGCGGTCGGCTGCGAGGCCGGTGACCCGGGAGCCGTCCCGCTCGACGCGGAAGCGGGGCGGCGGCGGCCCGTGGCGCTCCCGGGGGCTCGGGGCGGCGGGCTTGCGCAGCACCGGCTTGGGGCCGGTCACCGGCTCCACCCCCGCCATCGCCTCCTCGAACAGATCTCGGTCGTCGTCGGTCATCGTCGGTCTACGGTTTCGTGTCCAGGTTTCGCGTCCGGGTTTCGTGTCCGGGCTTCGCGTCCGGGCTTCGCCTCTGGGTGTAGCAACACGGGTCGCGGCCCGGCCTCTTCCGCCGCGGGATAGGCTTGGGCCATGAGCCCCCAGCCTCCCCACCGACCCTCCGACGTCCCGCCCCCGCCCGCCGCAGGCCGCCCCCGCGGCCCGGGCCACCGCCGCAGCCGCTTCGCCCTGGTGATGGGGTTCAGCGTCCTGGCGGTGGGTTTGTGGCTGCTGCTGGAGGCGATGGGGGTCGAGTTGCCGCCCCTGGGCCGTCACTGGCCGATGTTCCTGCTCCTGGGCGGCCTGGCGTCGCTCCTCGACTGGTGGCGGGTCAGCCGACGCCCGGCCGCCCTCGGCCAGGCGGTGGTCGGCCTCGGCCTGGGCGTGCTCGGCTACCTGATGGTCTTTGAGCGCATCGGCGTCAGCGGCATCGAGGACTGGTGGCCCTGGCTGCCCGCCATTGCCGGCGTGGCCTTCCTCGCCGCCTGGGCCGCCGGCGGCCGGCGCAGCGCCCGGCAGCTCACCCTCGGCCTGGTGGCCCTGGGGGTGGCGATCACCGGCTGGGGCTGGCACCTGGTCCGCCTGCAGGTGGTGTGGGCGGTGATCCTGCTGCTGATCGGCGGCTTCATCCTCTGGCGGACGCTGTTCCGCGGCGATTAGCTCAGGGCTCAGCCCAGGGCGCCCTGGAAGGTGTCGCAGGCGTCCGAGTCGCCGGTCTGCAGGCCGCGGCGCAGCCACTCCACCCGCTGCTCCGAGGAGCCGTGGGTCCAGCTCTCGGGCTGCACCCCGCGGCCGGACCGCTGCTGCATCATGTCGTCACCGATGGCGGCGGCGGCGCGCAGACCCTCCTCGACGTCGCCGGCCTCCAGCAGGTCGCGGTGGCTGGCGCCCCACACCCCGGCCAGGCAGTCGGCCTGGAGTTCCAGCATCACCGACAGGCGGTTGGCGTCGCTCCTGGAGACGCGCTGCTGGCGCTGGCGCACGGCGTCGCTGATGCCCAGCAGGTTCTGTACGTGGTGGCCCACCTCGTGGGCGATGACGTAGGCGCGGGCGAAGTCCCCCTCGGCGCCGAAGCGCTGGCTCAAGGCGTCGAAGAAGTCGGTGTCGAGGTAGATCTTGCCGTCCGCCGGGCAGTAGAACGGCCCCACCGCGGACGAGCCCATGCCGCAGCCGGTGGGCGTGGCGCGGTCATAAAGCACCAGCCCCGGCTCGCGGTAGTTCTGCCCCTCGGCGGCGAACTCCGCCCTCCAGGTGTCCTCGGTGGTTCCCAGGATCTTGGTCACGAACTCCCCCTCCACGTCCTCCGGGGTGCCGGTCTCCCCCTGGGGGGTGGCGGGCGAAGAGGTGGTGACGCTGTCGGCCACGTTGAGCAGTTGCAGCGGGTTGATGCCGGTGAAATAGGAGATGACCAGGATCAGGATCAACCCCCCGCAGCCCAGCCCCCCTTTGCCCAGGGGCAGGCCGGATGAACCCCGGCGGTCTTCGACGTTCTTGCTCGCTCTGCCACTTCTCCAACGCATGGGTGCTCTCCTCGTGTCGTGTCGGGCGCCCCGGTGGTGCCGGCCCGCGCCCGGAATTTGTAGCGGTCAGCCGGTGGAAGTGGCTTGCGGTTCCGGTGCCACCTTGGGCGGTTTGGCCTGGGCGTCCTCGGCCTGGGGGTCCACCGTGCCCCGGGCCTCCAGCCGCCGGGCCAGCAGCCACCAGGCCAGGGCCCAGGCGAACCCGGCGCTCCAGCCGGCCAGCACGTCGGTGGGCCAGTGGACGCCCAGATAGACCCGGCTCACCCCCACCAGGACGGTCAGCACCACGGCGGTGGTGAAGGCGAAGACCTTCACCCGCAGGTACTTGTGCTGCCACGCCAGGAGCGACCCCAGGGTGAGGTAGGTCACCGCCGAGATCATGGAGTGGGCGCTGGGGAAGCTGTTGGTGTAGACGCGGGTGGAGTGGGGCACGAGATCCGGCCTGGGCCGGGCGTAGCCGCTCTTCAGGGTGAAGGCCAGGACCACCCCGCTGGCCACCGCCCCCAGGATCAGCAGCGCGGTGCGCCGCCGGCCGGCCAGCAGCAGGTAGGCGACGACGCTCGTGGTGATCAGGATCAGCACCGACATGCCGCCCAGGGCGGTGATGTCGCGCAGCACCTCCTCCATCCAGCCCGGCCCGATGGGATCGGAGACGTCGCCGGCGGTGCGGAAGGTCATGAGGATCGCCTCGTCTACCTCGTGGGTGTCGCCCTCGGTGACCTCTTCGGCGATGCTGACGAAGCCCCAGACGCCGAAGCTGATGGCGCACAGGAGGATCAGCCAGGTGAGCTCATGGAGGGGCGGCAGTCGGCTGAAGAAGCGGCGGATCGACGCGGGTAAGTCCATATGGCCGAGGAAGATGCAACAGGCGGGCCGGGTTTGGCCCCGGTGCCCGCCCTCCGCCCCCCGCCCGCCCGTCTCCCGCAAGTCTGTTTCCCGCCCCGGTTCGCCTCAGCAGTCGCAGTGCTCGGCCTGGCGCTCGAAGTCCACCACCCGGCCCGCCCCGTCCAGCTCCAGGCGGCAGCACTGGCGCAGACGTTCGCCCAGGAGGCGGCGGGCGCGCTGCACCCGGGACTTGGCTCCGGACAGCGACAGTCCCAGCTCGTCGGCCACCCGGCGCTGGGTGTGGCCCTCGAAGTCCGCCATCACCAGGGCGTCTCGGTAGGGGGCGGGCAGCTCCTCGGCCATCGGCCGCAGCCAGGTCAGGACCTCCTCGTGGGTGCTGTGGTCACCGGCGAAGGAGGCGAAGCCCCGGGGTGCCTCGTCCGGCCGCGGGGGGGCGGCCACAGCCTCGGCGCCCTCGCCCAGGGGCTCGCCGTCGCGGCGGGCGCGGTAGTCGCCGGAGCGGTAGTAATCGGCGATGGCGCGGCGGGCGACGCCGAACACCCACGCCTCGGCGCGTTCGCTGTCACGCAACGAATCCGCCCCTTGGTGCAGCCGCAGCATCACCTCCTGGGCCACGTCGTCGGCGTCGTCGGCCGGCACCCGCCGCGCCACGAAGGCGCGTAGCCCGTCGATGAACGGCCGCCAGTGGTCGCCGGGGCGGCCATCGGTGGGCGTGGCGGCGGGAACCTCGCCGACGCTAGCACCGGCGAGGTCACTGGGGTCGTTGCGCTGCGTGGCCATGTCTATTTTCGGGGGCCGCTTCGGGGATTGCTCCGTGTCGGGTCCGGGGCTCAGCATACCGCCGCTCAGGCGCAGCACCGGGCCGCCGATTCGCCGGGGCCGGTCCCAGGGGTGGCCGCGGTGGCGGAGTCGTCGCCGCAGCCGCAGGGATCGCCAGCGGTGCAGCAGCCCGCAGAGGTTTCCCCGGAGCCCGGCGCCGCCTCGTAGCCATCGTCGAAGGTGTCGACGTTGTCGAAGGTGTCAGAGGTGCCGGAGGTGTGGAACGCCTCCCAGGCGATGCCCTGCTCGTCGCTGACCCAGGTCTTGTCGGAGCGGTGGTAGCAGCATACGGTCTGCCCCTCGTCCTCCACCCGGCCCTCCCCGGCGTCGCTCAGCGCGCCGATGCGCTCGCGCAGCGCCGCCAGCTCCTCCGGTGTTTCCGCCTCGATCCCCAGGTGCCCGAACCCGGGCTCACCGCCCCGGGCGACGATGGAGAAGTTGACCCGCGGGTCGTCCAGCATCCACTTGGCGTAGTCGTCCTTGCGCACCGTCGGCTCGGCGTCGAAGAGCCCGCTGTAGAACCGGGCCGAGGCGTCAAGGTCGGCGACCTGGAGGTTGACGTGGAGTCTCTGCATGGGGTCCGTCCTTTCGCGTCGAGGACCGGCTCCATCGCCCGCCCTCAACCAGGTAGTCGGACCGGGGCGCGAAAGGACGCAACTGATGGTGAACGGAGGCGGCTACGAGCCCGACATCCTCTATTCTCAGCTCCCCGGGGCAGCCAATCCGACTCGCGGAGGCGACACCCGTCGCTCGGTGACTCAGTGTCTCCGGGTGTCGCAGCCCCGTAGGCGGTTGATCAGCTCGTTGGTCACTGCGGGGCCGCGGTGAGGGAACGGCCGGAAGCCGTAGAAGGCAGCGTCCTGTTTCCCGCCGACCTTCTCTACCAGAACGGCCTTCCCAGAAGGAGAGGTCCGGGTTCCATCGCAGGTCTCAGACTCTTTCTTACCGCGCATGGGTCAGACGATACCGCGCAACCCGCAGTGGCAGCTCCCCACCACAAGGCTGAACAACTTCCGGGACTTGCCGCGATCTACCGTTGAGGGCTGGCCGGGTGCCTCCTGCCCCGGGGTGCCCTGGAGCGGCCATCGGCAAGTGCCGTCTCAGGCCACTGCCGGTCGCGGCCGCGGAAGAGCAGCGAGCCCCCGCCCTTCGACCACCGAAAGCGAGCGGCCCCGGGGCGGGAGGCACCCGGACAGCCCGTCCCCGCAACACCGGCACCTCTCCCTCTCCGTCTCCCTCTCCCTCTCCTTCCCCAGCCCCCCAGCCCCCCAGCATCCACCGCGACCCTGTGCCGTCGCCCGTCGCCCGTCGCCTGTCCGCGAAGCGCTTGGGTTTCGGCCAGTAGATACTCCCTCGCCTCGCGGATCGTCTCCGGCTCCTGATCCTCCAGGGCGGCGCGGAGGTTGTGGATGGCCCAGCCGAGGCGTTGCCGGTCGTTGCCCCGCAGCTCGGCGTACAGCTCTTCGCCCTTGGCCAGGGCCGCGGTGTTGGGAAGGCTGTCCCGGGGGTGGAACTTGAGGCGGGCCATCGCCTGGCGAGCCTTCTCGACCTCCGCGTCGGTGAGGCGGCCTTCCTCGCTCTGGAGCACCAGGGCCTCCTTGCGCTCCAGGCCCGGGAAGGTGACCTCCACCTCCAGCAGGCCGTTCAGATCGTAGGTGAAGCGCACGTCCACCCGCCGTGGGCCGTCGGTCTCCGAAGGCGGCAGGTCGCGGATGTGAAGGTTCCCGATCAGACGGTTGTCCCGGCACATGGAGTGCTCCCCCTGGTACACCGCGAGGAGGAGTTTGGCCTGTTGTGGGTGGAGGGTGGAGAAGGGGCGCACCCGGCTGGCGGGGATCACCGTCCCCCGCTCCAGCACCGGTGAGAACAGACCCGGGACCAGGGTGCCCGCCATCGTCTCGCTGACCTCTATGCCGAGGGTGAATGGGGCGACGTCGGTGACTACGAGGTCGCTCACCGCCTGGTCGCCGGCGTGGAGGGCGGCCTGGAGCGCAGCTCCCTGGGCGATCACCTCGTCGACGGCGACGTGGCTCACCGGCAGGCGGCCGAAAAGATCCGCCGTCAGCCGTCGGAACGCGGGCATCCGCGTGGCGCCGCCGACGACCAGCACTTCATCGACCTCGGACGGAGTGAGGTCGCCGTCGCTGAGCGCCCGGCCGACGGGCCCCCGGATCCGCTGGAGGAGCGGCTGCCAGCGCTCGTCCACCTCGTCGCGGGACAGGCTGACCGACAGGTCCCGGGTGTGGCCCGTCGTCAGGGGCAGGTCGGTGAGGGCGACGGTGGCGGCACCGTGTCGGCCACCGCCTCGGCCGAGGTCATGCTTCGCCCGCTCCGCCGCCGCCCACAGCCGCGCCTCCACCCTGGCGTCCCCCTCGGCCACCGCGCCCTCCTCCCCTGCCGTGCGGGCCGCTTCCCCAAGCCGTTCCCGCAACAGGCCCATCACGACTTCGGTGAAGTCGTCGCCCCCCAGCCGGGTGTCGCCGGCCGACGAGCGGACCTCGATCACCCCCTCCATGATCTCCAAGGTGGTGACGTCGAAGGTGCCGCCCCCCAGGTCCAGGACCACCGCCCGCATCTCGCGGGAGAGCTGGTGCAGGCCATAGGCCATGGCCGCCGCCGTGGGCTCGTTGATCAGGCGCACCACTTCCAGGCCGGCGATGCGCCCGGCGTCCAGGGTGGCCTGGCGCTGCAGGTCGTTGAAGTAGGCGGGAACGGTGATCACCGCGCGGCGGACGGGGGCGCCCAGCCAGCGCTCGGCGTCCTGCTGCAGGCTGGACAGCACCAGCGCCGAAAGCTGGGGCGGCGTGAAGGGGCGGCCGGCGATCTCGTGGACCGTGGCAGTGCCCATGTCCCGCTTGAAGGAGGTCACCCCTTCGTGCGGGTGCAGTCGGGCGTGGGAGCGGGCCGCGGCACCCACCAGGACCTCACCGTCGCGCACCGCCACCGCGCTCGGCGTCAGGGTCTCGTCCAGGGAGTTGGGGATGAGAACCGGGCGGCCCGCCTGGACCACCGCCACCAGCGAGTGGGTGGTGCCCAGGTCGATGCCGAGGATGGGCAGGTCGGTATCGACGGAGTGTGGGCTCATCGCACCGGGTCCGGTTCGGCCGGGGCCGCGGGGGCTGCCGGTGTCATCGTTTCGACCGTGCACACCGAATCCTTGGCCCTGGTCAGCGAGCGGAACGGTTCCCACTCGAGGCGGGTCGCCTCGCTGGGATAGGTCTGGTCGAGGAAGGCCCGGAGTTCGTCGAGGTGGGCGGTGGTCTCGGCGCAGCGGCCCGCCACGAGATCGACCAGAGCTTCCTCGGAGAGCGCGCACAACGGCTCGCCACGGGTCGAGCCCGATCCGCGGCACGACTGGCTGAACCGCGCTCTCGCCATGGCCGTCGCCATCTCGGCGTGCGTACTTTGCGCCTCCACCCGTTTCATAGCTTGAGCCGCCCTCCGCTCCTCCCAGGTCGGGTCGGAGGAGAACTGCTGAATCGAGAAGGCCACGATCAACCAGAGCAGGCACCCGAGAAGACCGGCCGAGGTTGCCTTGGAGTAACGCTCGGAGCCCGGGCCGCTCAGGAGATCCCCGAACATCTGGTTCAGCAGGGGGGCGTCGGATTCCAGTTGATCGGCGGCCGCGGCGGCGGCCTTGCCCTTCGCCATGACCAGGTCGTGGAGGGCGTCGCTGGCCCGTGAGACGTCGTCGTGGCGGAGTGCTTCGGCCATGGCCGCGCGGGCCTCCCGGGGAAAGCTCGCGGGCAGTCCGTGTAGCTCCCTCGCCCCCACCCAGGCCTGTCGCCGGTGGGGGACGCGGTGCAGGGTGTCGGCGAGCTCGCCGCCGCGGGGGCCGGCGAGCTCGTCGAGAAGGCGCCCGGCCGGCTCCTCTTCGCCGTGCTCGATGGACCAGAGGAGGCTGTGGAGCAGCACCCCCACCGGGCCTTCGGGGCTCTCGGACCGGGCGATCTCCTCCAGCTCTTCGTCGGAGGCGTCCAGACGCCCCCCGGTGTCGTGATCCATTGACCAGACCTCCATCCAGTCCGGATGGACCACCGTGGGGTCCGGGGCGGGGAAGTCCTGGGGGCGGGGCTCGTCGGCCGGGTCGTTGAAGACCTCCACCTTGAACGGGGCCTCCCGCTCCTCTTCCCGGTCCCCCTCTGCGTCCTCTAGGAGTAAAGCCGGGCTCGTGTCACCGAGGGCGCTCAGGGTTTCGTAGGCCTCCCGCACACGGCGAAATCCATCCGGATCCCGCTCCGGGGGGTGCCGCCGCACCGCACGCAGATAGGCCCGACGGATCTCTTCCGTCGATTCGCCCCCGCCTAAACCCAGAACCGACCGCGCCTCGGAGATCAGCATGGCGTGAACGGAACGGTGGGGAGTGAGTCGGCAACGGGGAGCCGTGGGGCGGGGCAGGCGGCGACGTCGTTCATGGGTGGCGCGAATTAGAACATCTCAAGCCACATTGACCAAGCGTGCAAACCCAGGCCGGGCCGACCTCGTGGCCCCTGTCCAGCGTGCGCTCCACCGGGTGGTCGGTTCACAATGGAGGAGGCTGGTTTGGCCACGGATCAGGACCTAATACGGTTTAGGCTTGAGAACTGCACACCCCAATTTGTGTGGGTTATACTCTTTTCACACAAGATCTAGGGAGGCTTCGGTGACCCCACTACCAACGGTTGAGCTGCTAGGTCGCAAGCTCAATGACGTAGAGGAGAAGTACGCCCCTCCATCATTGTATGCACTGGGAGACCGCGAACTTCTGTCCCCCGAGGTGGTGCGTGTGTCGATAGTGGGAAGTCGCAGGGCGTCTGACGAGGGGCTGCGCCGGTCACGCAAGCTTGCTCGTCAGTTGGCCGAGGCGGACATAGTCGTGGTGAGTGGGCTTGCGGCGGGGATCGACACCGCGTCCCACCGCGGAGCCATGGAGGCGGGTGGTTCGACCGTCGCTGTCATTGGCACCGGGATCGACGGTTGCTACCCCAGCCAGAATCGGTCCCTTCAGGACGAAATCGCCCACAACCATTTGGTGGTCACGCAATTCCCGCCCGGTACCCCGCCGACCCGCCGGACCTTCCCCCAGCGCAATCGAACCATGGCCCTGATTTCCGATGCCACCGTGATCGTGGAAGCTGGCGAGAACAGCGGCACCCATCACCAAGGGTGGGAGGCTCTACGCCTTGGTCGCCCGCTCTTCCTGATGAGATCGATTGTGGAGAGTGGCATGAACTGGCCGAAGACGATGCAGGAATACGGCGCCAGGGTGCTGAGCGAGACCGACGAACTGCTCGATGCCATTCCTTCGCCTGCGCATGAAGCCGTTGCCATCGCGATCTAGGCTGACTTACGGCTCGCTTCTCGTCTACCCACCGAGACCAAGACCTCCCGAGCATTGGCGAACCTTCACGCTTCGCTTGAAGGCGGACCGTGTGAGATCGGACGGCCAGACCCACGGTCGATATGTGGCCCAGCGATTGCGGGAAGAAAAGAACGTTGCCGGGGCTCTTCATGAGCTATTAGGAGACGCGCTCCTCGTGCCTGTTCCGGCGAGCGCCCCTTTGACGGCGGGGGCACTCTGGGTGCCACTTCGAATATCTCGAGCCTTGGTCGATGAGGGACTTGGTCGCGATGTGGTTCCGATGCTCCATCGAGAGCGGGTGGTCACGCAGTCCCACTCTGCTCATGGACCTAAGCGCCCCTGGCCGGACACCCATCGAGACAGCGTCAGGGTTTCAAGGGATTTACCCATGGGCTTCAGTGGGCGGCTGGTGTTGGTGGACGATGTGATCACCCGGGGCTCCACGCTCCTCGGTTGTGCCTTGGCAATTCGACGGGCTTACCCGGAAGTGGATATTGCGGGCTTCGCGGTTTCACGCACATTGAAATCGGAGGAGGCGCTTCCGGACGCGATGTTGGCCCCGACGATTGGCGAGATTGAGTGGGGGTATGGGGAGGGAATCAACAGGTCTCCATGAATACCACTGAACCTGACTATCGCTGAGTCAACACACGTTGCACTGCACTGGAGTCTAGGAATGTCGTCCAGAGTCGAACGATTGACCGTTAACCACCGTTGAGGGCCGGCCCGTCCCCGCGAACCCGGTCCCCTGGCGGCCCCTACGCCGTCGCCCGCTCGAGCTCGCCTTCGCCGGCCGCCTGGCCTTCAGCCTTACCCTCGCGCTCGGCGCGGCGCTTCCGCCGTACCCGGCTGGCCCAGCCGGCGGTGCTGGTGTAGACCACCGGGATCAGCAGCAGGGTGACCAGGGTGGAGGCGATCAGGCCGCCGATGACCACCCGGGCCAGTGATGCCTGGATCTCGGCGCCGACGCCGAGCCCCAGGGCCAGGGGCAGCAGGCCGAGCACCGTGGTGGTGGTGGTCAACAGGATCGGGCGCAGGCGCAGGCGGCCTCCCTCGAGCACCGCTTCGGTCACCCCTAAGCCGTGCTCCCGGCGCAGCAGGTTGAAGGACTCCACCAGGACGATGGCGTTGTTGACCACGATGCCGATCAGCATGACCAGCCCCATGACGCTCTGGATGTTCAGGGTGGTGCCGGTCAGGAGCAGGGTGGGCACGACGCCGATCAGGACCAGGGGCACCGACACCATGACCACCAAGGGGTCCAGGAAGCGCTCGAACTGGGCCGCCATCAGCATGTAGACGAGGAGCAGCGCCAGGATGATGGCGACGGTGAAGTCGCGTTGCGCCGCCTGCTGCTCCTGGTACTGGCCGGAGAAGAGGAGCGAGAAGCCGTCCGGCAGGGCGAGGTCGGAGAGGCTGTCCCGGACCAGGCCGACGGCGTCGCCCAGCGCCACGCCCTGCTCCAGGTTGGCGGTGACGTAGGTCACCCGCTGGCCGTCCACCCGGTCGATGCGCACCGGACCGCGGCCGCGCTCGCTGGCCACCACCATGGACAGCGGCACCACTTCGCCGGCCGGGGTGCGCAGCGACACCGAGTCCAGGTCGTCGGCGGTCAGCCGGTCCTGGGGGCGCAGGCGGACGACGATGGGGAACTCGTCCCCCCCCTCGCGGAAGCGCCCCGCCTCGGCGCCGCCGACGTTGGCCTGGAGCACCCGCCCGACGCCGCGCACCGACAGCCCCAGCTCGGAGATGCGCTCGCGGTCGAGGATCAGGCGTTGCTCCGGCTGTCCCTCGCGCCGGCTGACCCGGACGTCGGTCACCCCCGGCACCGCTTCCGCCCGGCGGCGGATCTGCGCCGCGATGGTGTCGGCCTGGGCCAGGTCCCAGCCGCGCAGCTCGATCTCCAGGGCGTTGCCCGAGCCGCCGGAGCTGAACACCCGGTTCAAGATCCACAGGCCCTGCTGCGCCTCGACGTCCAGCTCGCCGCCGGGGATCTCGCCGGCGACCTTCTCGCGCACCAGGTCGGCCAGGGCGGTGGCGCTCCTCTCGCGCTCGTCCTGGGGCAGTAGCTTCAACTCCACCGCCGCGCTGTCGCCGCGGATCTCGACGGAGAACAGGTGGACGTTGCCCTCCGGCACCACCTCCGCCACGCGGTCCGACAGCTCCTCGACGAAGGAGCGCACCACGGCGAGGTTGGTGCCGCGGGCCATCTCCAGGTCGATGTCGATCTCGTCGGCGTCGGTCTGGGGGGCGAGCTCCACCGGGATCAGCGGCCAGAGGAGGAGCGCGGCCACCAGCAGCACGGCGGTGGTGGCGAAGATGCGCAGGCGGTGGCCCAGCGCCTGGCGCAGCCGCCCGGTGTACCAGTTTTCCAGGCGCTGGAAGAAGCGGGCGAAGCGGGAGCTTTTCCGGGCCGCCTCGCTGCGCACCTTGAGGAAGCGGGAGGCGAGCATGGGGACTATGGTCAACGCCACCAGCAGCGAGCAGGCCAGCGCGAAGACCACGACCAGGGCCAGCGCCTGGAACAGGGTGCCGCTGGTGGTGCGGGCGAAGACCACCGGCAGGAAGATGACGCAGGTGGTCAGCGTCGAGGCGGTGATGGCGCCGGCCATCTCCCGGGTGCCGACCCGCGCCGCCTCGATCAGCTCGACGCCCTCCTCCTCGCGTTTTCGCACGATGTTTTCAAGCACCACGATGGCGTTGTCGACGATCAACCCGACCCCCAGGGCGAGGCCGCCGAAGGTCATCTGGTTCAGCGTCTGGCCGCCGAAGTAGAGCAGCGCGAAGGTGGAGATGACGGAGATCGGGATGGCCAGGGCGATGATGCCCGTGGCGGGGAAGGAGCGCAGGAAGAGGTAGAGGACCACGATGGCCAGCAGGCCGCCCCAGAGGGCGGAGTTTCGGACGCTGTCGATGGAGCGGCGGATGAACTCGCTCTGGTCGGCGACGATGGCGAGCTGCACGTCGTCGCGCTCGGCGTTGACCCGCTCGGCCTCCCGGCGCACCGCCTCGGCCACCGCCACGGTGTTGGCGCCGGACTGCTTCTGGATCCCTAAGCTGATGGCCGGGACGCCGTTCATCTCCACCAGGTAGCCCGGGTCTTCGAAGGCGTCGCGCACCTCGGCCACGTCCTCGACGCGGATCGGGAAGCCGCCCGTCTGGGTGATCACCGTGCGGGCCACCTCGTCCACCGTCCGGTACTCCCCCAGGGCGCGGACGTAGAGGTCGTCGAAGCCGCTCTTGACGTTGCCCGCCGGCAGGGTGACGTTCTCCCGGGCCAGCGCCTCCTCGACGTCCAGGGCGGTGAGGCCGGCGGCCTTCAGCCGGTCGCGGTCCAGGTCGATGCGGATCTGGCGGTAGACGCCGCCCCGCACCTCGATGGCGCCGACCCCGGGGATCTGCTCGAAGCGGCGCGACAGGTCGCGCTCCAGCAGCCGGGTCAGCTCCTCCAGCGGGCGGGTGGAGGTGGCGGCCATGGCCACCACCTCGACGCGGTCCAGGTCGAGCTTGAAGATGCGCGGCGTGTCGGCCTCCACCGGCAGCTCGTCGCGCAACCGGTCCAGCGCAGCCCGCAGGTCGTTGGCCGCCTCGTCGACGTCGGTGCCGCGGGCGAACTCCAGGGTCACCCGGCTGCGCCCCTCCTCGGAGCGCGAGGTCACCCGCTCCAGGTTGGGCAGGCCGGCCACCGCGTTCTCGATGCGGTCGGTGATGATCTGCTCGACCTCCTCCGGGCCGACGTTGGCGTAGTTGGTGCTCACCGTGAGCTGGGTGAACTCGATGCGCGGCAGCAGGTCCACCGGCAGGTTGGTGAAGGCGACGACGCCGAGCACCAGGAGGATGAGGAACGCCATGGTGGTGGCCACCGGGCGGCGGATGGAGACTTCGGTGAGGGACGCCATGGTCAGCTTCCTCCGTTGCCGGTCTGGCCGTCGTCGGTCTGGCCGTCACCGGCTGCACCGCCGCCGGGGGTTTCGCCCTCGGCTCCGGCCTGCTCGCCCTCAGCCTCCTCCCGGTCGGCCCGCTCCAGCGCCGCCTCCGCCGCCGCCTCGCTCTCCGGCAGCGAGGCGCCGAGCACCCGGGCGAGCTTGCGCTGCTTGTCAACGAAGCCCTGCAACAGGTCTTCGCGCTGCAGCTCCTGGAGGTCGATGACCTGCTCCCAGGAGGTGGCGCGGACCCGGGCGGTGGGCGCCTCGCCCTCGGCGTCGGCCTCCCGGCGGTCGAGCAGGTGCTGGCCGACGGTGACCACCCAGGTGCCCGGCTCGACCCCCTCCACCCCGACCAGGCCGGAGCCTTCGGCGAGGATGGTGATCGGCCGGAAGGCGACCCGGCGGGGGGTGTCGGGGACGTCCTCGGCGCGGCGCCCCTCGCTGCGCGGGCGGGGGTCGGCGGGGGGCGCCAGGCCGTCGGCCTCCTCGACGACGTAGACCCCGGTGGTGCCGCTGCCGGGGTCTTCCCACAGGGTGCTGGCGGGGACCAGGGTGGCGCGCTCGCTCTCGCCGTAACGGATGTCCACGGTGACGAACATCCCGGGCCGCAACGCCACGTCGCCCTCGACGTCGATCTCACCGGTGGTGGTGAAGCTGCCCGGCTCCAGGAACGGGGAGATGCGGGAGAGGGTGGCGGCGAAGACGCGGCCGGCGGCGCCCGGCCCCCGGCCGTCGCCGGACCCGTCGCCCCGGGGGCGGACCTCCACCGACTGGCCCTCCTCGATGAAGGAGAGCATGCCTTCGGTCAGCGGCACCTCCACCACCAGCTCGTCCAGGTCGCCGAGGACGAAGAGCTGGGTCCCCGGATCGACGATGGTGCCCACCTCCACGCCGCGGCGGCCGAGGCGGCCGGAGGAGGGGGCCCGGACCACCGCCCGCTCCAGGCCGAAGCGGCTCTCGTCCAGGCTGGACGTGGACTGCTCCACCCGGGCCTCGGCGCTGTCGGCGGCGGCCTGGGCGGCGTCCAGGCGCGCCTCCAGGGTTTCCAGCGCCATGTCGCTCACCAGGTCCTCGGCGGCCAGGGTGCGGGTGCGGGTGACCTCCGCATCCAGCTCCGCCACCTGGGCCCGGGCCTCGGCGGCGGCGGCCCGGGCCAGGCGCACGTCGGCCTCGGCCTGGCGCACCTGCTCGCGCAGGCCCTGGGGCTCCAGGCGCACCAGCGGTTGGCCCTGGCGTACCGACTCGCCGCTCTTGACCAGGACCTCCACCACCCGGCCGGCGACCTCCGGCCGCACCACCACCTGGTTGTCGGCGCGCACCACGCCGTTGACCCGGCGCACCAGCGGCAGGCTGCCGGCCTTGGCCGGCAGAGCCTCGACCGCCGGCGGCCGCGCCTCGGGGGCCTCGGCGGCCTCCCCACCGCAGCCGGCGGTGAGGAAGGCGAGAAGGAGGGCGAGGGGCGACGCGAGACGGCGCAGGAAGGGCGTTGGGGTTGTCATGGGCCTGCCATCTTATGCTGGAATCGTGCCGATAGGCGTGATAACAAGTAAATATCCGAGAGACGGCGCTCCCTGCCGGCGCTCCCTGCCGGCGGTCACTCCGGCCGGTGCTCCGCGTCCGTCTCCGTCTCCTGCGCCGGCTGCTCGATCTCGACCACCTGGTCGGCGGCGATCCCGGTGCGCTCGGTGGTGGTGCCGTCGGGCCAGGTGACGGCGAGGGTCTCGACCTTGTCGGCGTCGCCGAGGCCGAAGTGCTGGCGGAAGCTGTCCTGGGAGAGGTAGCTGGTGCCGGAGCGCACGCTGCGCACCTGGCTGCGGGCCGACTCCCCCTTGCCGGTGGTCACCCTCACGGTGGCGCCGATGGCGCTGGTGTTGGGGGCGCGGCTGGTCAGCGACACCGCCAGCCAGTGGCCCGGGCCCGGGTGCTGGTTGATGAGCACCTGGGGGGCGCCGTCGAGGTCGTTGATCACCAGGTCCACCCGGCCGTCGTCGTTCAGGTCCCCCTGGGCGACGCCGCGGCTCACCCGCGGCTCGGTCAGCACCTCGCCTTGAGTCTCGGCGATCTCCTCGAAGGTGCCGCCGCCCTTGTTGCGGTAAAGCAGGCGGCGCTGGCGGTAGGGCGCCGATGCCCCCAGCTTGGCGTTGTCGAGCTGGGGGTAGACGTGGCCGTTGGCGATGAACAGATCCAGCCAGCCGTCGTTGTCGTAGTCGAGGAACGCGGTGCCCCAGCCGACGTAGGGCAGGCTGGCGGCGCCGGTCTGGGTGCGGAAGGAGACGTCGGTGAAGTAGTCGCCCTCGTTCTTGTAGAAGGCGTTGTACTCCTCGGCGAAGTTGGTGACCAGCAGGCTGGGCCGGCCGGAGCCGTCGTAGTCGCCCACTGCCACCCCCATGCCGCCCTGCTCGCCGCCGTCCTCGGACACCGCGACGCCGGAGAGGAAGCCGGCCTCCTCGAAGGTGCCGTCGCGCTGGTTGAGGTAGAACTGGTTGGCGGTGGAGTCGTTGGCAACGTAGAGGTCGGGCCAGCCGTCGCCGTCGGCGTCGAACCAGGCGACGCCCAAGCCCAGCAGGCCGTCCGGGTCGGAGACGCCGGCCGCCTCGCCCACCTCGGTGAAGGTGCCGTCGCCGTCGTTCCGGTACAGCAGGTCGCCGGTGCCGGGCAGCCCCCGGGGGCCGCACTGCACCGCGATGCCGCGGTACATGCAGGTCTTGTCCTTGCCGAACTCCGGCAGGTTGTCGAGATCGACCTCGACGTAGCGGCTGACGAAGAGATCGACGTCGCCGTCGCGGTCGTAGTCGGCGAAGCCGCAGCCGGTGGACCAGCCGCCGGCCCCGACGCCGGCGGCCTCGGTGGCGTCCTCGAAGCTGCCGTCGCCGCGGTTCTTGTACAGGCGGTTGGCGGCGACGTTGGTGACGTAGAGGTCGGGGTGGCCGTCGCCGTCGTAGTCGGCGGCGCAGAGGCCCATGCCCCAGCCCGGGTGGGCCAGCCCGGAGCCCTCGGTGACGTCTTCGAAGCGCAGGTCGCCGCGGTTCCTGTAGAGGGCGCTGCGGGCCGCCTCCGGCTGGTCGGCGGTGTCGACGGTGAGCGAGTTGAGGAAGTAGATGTCGAGGCGGCCGTCGCCGTCGAAGTCGAGGAGGGCGACGCCGCCGCTCATCGACTCCAGGATGTATTTCTTCTCCGGCGCCGACAGGTGGCTGAACTCGATGCCGACCTCGTCCGTGACGTCCCGGAACAGGGGGCGGGGGGCGGCCTTTTCGGGGGCCTTCTCGGCGGTCTTCTCGGCGGCCGCCCCGGGGGCAGCCTCGGTGGCGGGCTCCGCGCCCGGCGGCGTGTCGGTTTCCTGGCCGGCGGCGGGGGCCGCCAGCAGCAGGCCGGCCACCAGGGCCAGGGCGAGGGTCAGGCCGAGGCGGACTTCGGCAAGGCTACGGCTCATCTTCGGTCTCCGGGGCGTCGTCATTCGGGGGGGGCATTCGGGGGTGTGTCTGCGGGTGCCGTCTCTTCCGGGGTCATCCCGCGCATCCGCTGGATCTGTTCCTCGCCCCGCTGCTGGGCCCGGCTGGACATCGCGGCGTGGTGGGCCGAGCGCTCGCGGTCGCCGAGGCGGGCGTAGGCCAGGCTGAGCTGGTAGTGGGCCTTGGCCGAGTCGGGCTCCGCCGCCAGGGAGGCTTCCAGCGCGTCCCGGGCCTCGGCGTAGCGCCGCTCCTCCATGCGCACCAGGCCGAGGGCGAGGTGGGCGGTGGGGTGGCCGGGGGAGCGGGCCAGCACGCGCCGGGCGTGGCGCTCCGCCGCCGCCAGGTCCCCCAGCCCCTCCTCCGCCTCGGCCAGGGCGGCCAGGGCGTCGAGGTCGTCCGGGGCCAGGCGGAGGGCGGCTTCGAGCGCCCCCCGGGCCTCGGCGTAGCGGTCCAGCTCGTTGAACAGCAGCCCCAGGGCGATGTGGGCCAGCGGCTGGGCCGGGTCGAGGCGGATCGCCTCCTGCAAGACCTCCCGGGCGCGTTGCAGGTCGGCGAGCTGCATCAGGGCGACGCCGAGGAGGTAGCGGTGCTCGGCCACCCGCGGGTGCATGCGGACCAGCGACTCCAGCGCCCGCAGCGCCTGGGCCGGGGCGCCGGTGGCCAGCGACAGGCGGGCGTAGACGGAGACCACCTGCTCGGAGTTGGGGGCGTCGGCCAGGGCGCGGCGCACCGTCGCCAGCGCCGCCGCCTCGTCCCCAGCCTCACCCCCGGCGCCGGCCTGGAGCTGGGCGAGCATCATGCGAGCCTGGACCGAGCCGAAGCGCTCGGCGGCGTCGGCCAGCGCCGCCTTGGCCGCCCCCCGGTCGCCGGCCGCCGCCTCGGCCCGGGCCAGGGCCAGCGCCGCGTCCAGCGGCAGCGGGCCGCGCCGGGCCGCGGCGCGCAGGGCGGCGAGGGCTTGTGCCGGGTCTTCCTGGCGAGGGCCTTCCTGGCGCTGAGCTTGGCTCTGGGCCGGGCTCTGGGCGGGGCTCTGGGCCTGCGTCAGGCTGGCCGACGCCCCGCCGGCGGCGAGGAGCGTGGCCAGGGCCGCGGCGGCGACGGTGGCCAGCCGACGATGGCGACGTTGGTGGCGAACCTGGCGGCGGGTGGAGATCATCGTGGCGCCTCCGCGGTGGGGTCCGGCTTGGTGGGATCGGGCTCCGGCTCGCCGGCCTTCAACTCCCGGAAGCGCTCGAAGGCCGCCTTGGCCTCGTCCCGGCGGCCCAGCGCCTGGTAGGCGCGGCCGAGCTGGTAGCGGACGTTGGCGTCGCCCGGGGCGAGTTCCGCCGCGGTCTCGAGCTGGGCCAGCGCCTCCTCGGCGGCCCCGGTGCCGAGCAGCGCCTTGCCCAGCAGGTAGCGGGCATCGACGTCGCCCGGGGTGGCGGCCAGCACCCGGCGCAGCTCCGCGGCGGCCTCCTCGGAGCGGTCCACCAGGTCGAGCACGGTGGCCAGCAGGAAGCGGGCGCGGACGTTGCCCGGGCGCAACTCCAACTCGCCGCGCAGCACCTCTTCCGCCGCCTCCAGCTCCCCCTGGCGCAGGCGGATCACGCCCAGCGCCGGGCGGGCGTCGGCGACCGCCGGGTCCAGCTCCAGGGCGCGCTCGAAGTGCTCGACGGCGGCGGTGAAGTCGTTGCCCTGGGCCTGGGCCTCGCCGAGGAGGACCTGGACCCGGGCGGATGCGTCGAAGCGCTGCGTCAGCTCGGCGAAGACGCCCTCCGCCTCGGCGGCGCGGCCACCCCGCACCAGCGCCAGGCCGTATGCGTAGAGGAGGGAGGGATCGTCCCGGGACCCGGCGGCGCCGCCTTGCGCACCCTCCCGCAGTTCCGCCGCCCGCAGTTCCGTCTCCAGTAGCTCCGCCGCCTGGACGTAGCTCTCCGCCTCCAGGTGGGCCAGGCCCAGCATGCGCCGCAGCTCCCGGTCGCCGGGGGACTCGGCCAGCGCCCGGGTCAGCGGCGCGATGGCCTCGGCGTGCTGGCCGGCGTTGAAGCGCACGATGCCGAGGGTGCGCTGGACGCCGGGGAAGTCGGGGGTCAGGTTCGCCGCCTCGGCCACCAGGCGGGCGGCCCGCCCCGGCCGGCCGGCCCGGGCCTGGAGGATCCCCAGGTTGAGGTAGGAGCGGGTCAGCGCCGCCTCGACGCCGCGCCGCACCTCGGCCCGCTGGCCGGCGTCCAGCCCGGCGAAGCTGGAAGTGTCGAGTTGTGGCACCGCCGGGCCGCCGTAGCCTTCGCTGGCGTCGCTCTCGATGAAGCGGCTCAGGGTATCCCGGCTCTCGACGGTGAGGGTCTCGGTGATGCGCTCGGCGGCCTCCAGGTGGAAGGCGCCGGCCTCCGCGTCGCCGCTGCGGCGCAGCGCCAGGCCGAGCTGGTAGTGGATGCTGCGCAGTTGCTCGGCGCCGGGGCCGTCGGCGGCGCCGGCCTTCCCCTCCGCCCGTTCGAGGGCGCGGCGAAACGCCGCCACCGCCTGCCCCGGCTGGTCGATGGCCACCAGCGCCCGGCCGAGGAAGAGGTTGCCATCAAGCGCGGTGCCGGGCTCGCCGGCGGCCAGCTCCAGGTGCTCCACCGCCGGCTCCGGACGCCGGCTCTCGACCAGCGCCATGCCCAGGTAGAGGTGGGCCGACGGGTCGTCGGGAGCGACTTCCAGCTCGCGGCGGAAGTCGGCCATCGCCTCCTCCAGCTCTGCACGGCGGGAGTCCAGCAGGTGCAGGGTGCCGAGGTAGAAGTGGGCCCGGGGGGTCGCCGGGTCGAGCTCCAGGGCGCGCTCCAGCTCGGCCTCGGCCCGGTCGTAGTACCCGGCGTCGCGGTAGGTGCGGCCGAGGAGGACGTGGGTGGCGGGGATCGGCCGCGCCCGGGCGACCTCGGCGAACAGCGGCTCCGCCGCCTCCGGCTGGCCGGCCCGGAGGTGGGCGGTGGCCAGGGAGTAGGCCAGCTCCGGATCCCGGGGGGAGCGCGCCCGGGCCTCCTCCAACTCCTGGATCGCCTGCTCCGGCCGGCCGTCGGCAAACAGCGCCGCCGCCAGCAGGCGCCGGGTCTCCAGGTCGTCCAGGTTCTCGGCCAGGAGCTGCTGCAGGCGCCGCACCGCGTCCGCGGCCCGCCCGGCTCCCATGTCCAGCAGCGCCAGGGCGGTGGACGCCCGGCGGTGCTCCACGGTGGAGCGCTCGGCGAGCTCGAAGGCGGCCCGGGCGTCGTCGATTCGGCCTTCGTGGGCGGCCAGCTCCCCCAGCGCCAGCCAGCCGGCGGACAGCACCTCCCGGTAGCGGCTCTCCGCCACCTGGGTCTCCCCCCGGCGCAGGCTCTCCTCGGCGCCGGCCATGGCGGAGGCCAGGTCGCCGCTGCCCTCCTGGGCCGCGCTGCCCGGGGCGCCAGGCAATAGCAGGGCGGCGGCGAGGAGGAGCGCTGGGGAGACGGCGGTACGGCGCATGGTCGGGGCTCCCGGTTCGGGTGGGCCTGGGACGGACTGGCGGGCTGACGGGCTGACGGGCCTGCCGTGGCGGACCGAGAGTCTACCAACGGCTGGAAAAGTGATGCAGCGCCAGCAGCAGGCCGAGGAGGGCGACGCCGGCCAGCGGCACGGTGAAGCCTTCCCGCAACGAGCCGGACCCGGCCACCTGGGCCACCCTGG
>Ga0102947_1000184_pt1 | contig 22807 bp, 20 predicted proteins | sample SalPon2A_A_D2_MG_FD_78210 | JGI IMG/M metagenome (GOLD analysis project Ga0102947, IMG submission 78210) | Soil microbial communities from South San Francisco under conditions of wetland restoration - Salt Pond MetaG R2A_A_D2_MG | ecosystem: Environmental > Terrestrial > Soil > Wetlands | place... | reverse complement strand
TCGAAGGCATCCCAGCAGGAGAAATATAATTGGCACGAGGTATTCTGATCATGATTTGCGTTTAGGTTATCTAACGCCAAAACTTGTTCAACGGGTTTCTACCTGGTGCGCTCCCGGCTGTCGTGTCTCGGTGTTACCTTCCCCCGAGACTCTTAAGGTAGGGGCGCAGGCGGCGGGCATGGTGCCGGTCTCCCCGTGCGCCCCCTGGAAAGGAACCCGCATGTCCCATAGACGCCGAATCTGCCGGGCAAGCCTCGCCCTCTCGCTGGTCCTCCTCCTCGCTCCCGCTTTCGGGGCTCTGGCCGCTCCGGTGGACGCCTCTCCCGCCTCGCCGCTCACCCTGGTCCTCGATTGGATGCAGGACTGGTGGACGGGCGCCGGACCGGGCGCTGCGCCCCGTCTCTCCGGGAGCCAGGAGATCGCCCCGAACCTGGATCCGAACGGTCTGACGACCCACGACCCTGCCCCCCTCGGGGAAGGGACCGAAACCGCCTCCGAGGGGGACATCGCGCCGAACCTGGACCCCGACGGCTAGCGCCGCCAGGTCACGAAACGGTGCCCGTCCCGCACTTCTATGGACAGGAGGCCGTGACGGAACGGCCCCTGCCAAGAGGGCACCGGACGGAAGGGAGCGGAGATGTCGCACATCCAGCGGGACGAGTACGTGCAGACGCTGACCGGGGAGATTTCCTGGGAGCAGCACCTGCGCCGCTCCCACGAGCATCTCCTCGACCTGTGCCCGGCCTGCCGCGACGAATGGGACGGGCAGCCCGGGCGCCTGGCGGTGGAGGACCCGGTGACCCCGGTGACCCCACCGCAGCCACCCCCGGCGGACCTCGACCGGCTGGAGGTCAGCCAGCAGCAGGTGGAAGCGGAGCGGCGCCTGCTGGCCCGGATGCGGCAGGCGCGGCGCCGCGCCAAGGAGGATCTGCGGAAGCTGGACCTAAACCCGGTCGAGGACTGGCCGGGGATCGTGGGCAGGTCGCGGAGCCGGTACCGTTCCCGGGCCCTGGCCGAGCTTCTGCTGGAGCAGGCGGCGGAGCGGGCACGGACGGACCCGGGGACGGCCGCTGCCCTGGCCGGCCTGGTACCCACCATCCTGGAGAACGGGACCGATCACCGCCGCCGGAGCTGGGGACGGGTGCTCGCCGTCCGTGCGGCCGCCCACAGGGCCAACGCTCTGCGTATCCAAGGGGACCTGGCCGGCGCGGATCGGGCATTCCGGCAGCTCGACACCTTGCAGGTCGCCACTTTCGGCCTCGAGCCATCCGTGCAGGGGGAAGTCGCCAGTCTACGGGCATCGCTGCGGCTTGCTCAACGCCGTTTCTCCGCGGCGGCTGACCTGCTTGAAAAGGCCGCGAAAGACTTTCGTTCGGCTGACGATTGTCTCGGACTAACCAAGGCAAGGGTCAAGCTGGCCAACCTGTCTCAAACCCTCGGCCAGCCGGCGGAGGCCCTGGCCTTGCTCCGCACCGCCACCAAGCACCTGGATGGGGCCGAGGAACCGTACCTGGTGGTCTGCACGGTGACCGGCCAGGTGAACGCCCTCTGCGATCTTGATCGTGTTGCCGAGGCGGAGAAGCTTCTGAGCGATCACCGACCTTTGTACGAAGGCGGTGACGCGCTGCTGGCGGGCAACTTCATCCTGCTTCAGGCGCGCATCGACCTGGGGCACGGGCGGCCGGACGAGGCGGAGCGGGGCTTCACCGAGGCCCGGGACCGGATGCTCGCCCTGTCCCGGGACTACGACGCCGCGCTGACCAGCCTCTACCTGGCCGACGCGCTGCTCGCGGCGGGCAAGACGGCGGCGCTACGGGAGTTGGCGGGGGAACTGGTACCGCACTTCGAGGCCCTGGGCGTGACCCGCGAGACCCTGGCCGCGTTGCGGCTGCTGGTCGAGGCGGTCCGCGCCGAAACCGCCACCTCGGCGCTCATCGCCTACGTCCGGCTGACGTTTCAGACCGAGGGCTAAAACTCGTAGGTCTTGCCCTGCTCCAGGAAGGACACCTCGTCGCGCCCCAGCTCCGCCACCTCGCGGTGGATCTGCTCGACGCAGGGTGGCTTGAGGTGGTGCAGGTAGACCGGCACGTCGCGCTCCAGCTTTTGAAGCTCCAGGTCCAGGGTGGCCGGCGTCAGGTGAAGGGAGACGTCGGCGATCTGCTGCATGGCGTTGTTGAAGCTGGTGTCGATCATCAGCGCCTCCAGCCCCTTGGTGCGGTTGGCCACCTCCCACAGTCTCTGGGTCGGCCCGGTGTCGCTGGACCAGAGGAAGGAGCGCCCCTCCTCCTCCACCAGGAAGCCGAAGGTCGGCACCGTGTGGTTGACCGGGATCGGGGTGAAGGTCACCCCCTCGACGGTGAACGGCCGCTCCGCCTCGATCTCGTGGAAGCGCACCGCCGGCAGCAGGTGGTTGGGCAGGCGGGTGAAGTCGGGCCAGGTGGCGTTGTTGAACAGGTTGCGGCGGATGGCGAAGGTGGTCGGCGCCGAGGCATAGATGTCGATGGCGCCGTGGCCCCGGCCGTAGGTGTTCTCGATGAAGAACGGCAGGGCGCTGGTGTGGTCCATGTGGGAGTGGCTGAGAACGATGGAGCGCACCCCCACCTGCCGCTCGATGGAGAGCGCCTGGGAAAGGGATCCGGCATCGAGAACGACGTGGCTGTTGATCAACAGGCACGTCATGCGGCAATCGAGGCTTTCCCCGCCGTAGCTACCGAGGACTTCCAGTTGCATTCGGGGACAGTCTAACGCAAAGGCGGTCGCCGCCCCTCACGCTTCGCCGAGAGCATTGGCCGGCTCGTCCTCGATGAACAACTGGTAATGGGCCCAGCGGTTGAGGATCCGCTCGACGTAGGTCACCGGCTCCAGGCCACGGCAGTAGCCGTAGACCACCACCGGGTCGGTGTAGACCTCCTTCTTGGCCAACTGCAACATCCAGTACGCCACCTCGGCCCAGGAGTTGGGATCGTCGCCGTTCTTCTCGGCCAGGCGCCGGGCGTCCTGGACGTGGCCGTGGCCGGCGTTGTAGGAGGCGAGGATGAAATTCAGCCGTTCGTCCGGGTCGGTGATCTTGTCGTCCCAGTACTTCTCCTGCCAGTCGAGGAAGCGCACCGCCCCGGCGACGTTCTCCTCCGGGTCGAAGCGGTTGGTGACCTTGAACTGCTTGGCGGTGGCGGGCATGAGCTGGAGCAGGCCGCCGGCGCCGGCCCAGCTCTTCGCCCGCGGCTTGAACCGCGACTCCTGGTAGGTCTGGGCCGCCAACAGGCGCCAGTCCCAGTTGATCTTCGGGGCGTGCTCCCGGAACAGGTCGTCGTAGGCCGACAGCCGGCCGGTGACCGAGGTCAGGTACTCGCTATCGACCCGCTCGGCGTAGCTCTGGCGGTCGATGAAGTACTTCTCGTAGAGCTCGTCGAAGCGGGGCAGCTCGCCGTCCTGGGCGAGGAAGCCATTGAGGGCGGTGAGCAGCTCCGGGGCGTTGTGGCGCACCCCCCAGGCCACCGGGTGGGACGGGCCCAGAGTGGGGTAGACCACGATGTTGGTGAAGTAGGACTCCTTGAGCTCGGCCAGGTTGCGCGGCGAGGCGCCGAGGCGCAGGTTGCCCTCGGAGACGTCCCGGATCAGGTCCTCGTAGGAGTTGACGTCCTCGACTTCGACGATCTCCACGTCGTCGGTGGCCAGGTCGAATAGCTCCACCGCCCGCGCGCTGTACACCGAGTGGTCGGGCACCCCCAGGTCGCGGCCCGCCAGTTCACTACGACGGCGGATGGGCCGCACCGAAATTTCCCGGGGGCCGAGGGCCGAGGGCGCTCCGGGGTCGAAAATCCCGTCGTCCTCCAGCGCCTCCTCCGCGTTCTCAGGCAGGGCCGTGACCGGGCTCTCCCGTTGCACCAACACCGGGGTCGTCTCGTAAAGCGCCACGGTGTAGGCCGCGTCGGCCTCCTCGCTGTAGTCCGGCACCAGGCGGGCGGCGGCGATGTCCCCTTCGCCGGCGTTGAGCTTCTCGACCAGCTCCTCCCGGTCCCGCACCAGCACCATCTCCAGCTTCAGGTCCTGCTGCTTGGCGAAGCGCAGGAGGAGGGCGTAGTCGTAGCCCATGGGGGTGCCGCGGTAGAGGAAGTAGGTGGTGGAGTCGGTGGTCACCAACGCCCGCAGCACCCCCTCCTCGCGGATGTCCTCGAGATCCCGCTCCACCGGGGGCGGCGGGGGCGGGAGGAATTCGGCGAAGGGCTCGCCGGCGTCCTCACCGCAACCGGCGAGGACGAGGAGGAGGCAGAGGAAGCAGAGAAGGAACGGGGCTCGGCTCGGCAAGCGCGGCAGGTCTCTTGGCAGGTCGGTAGGCACGACCATTAACTTACGCAAGCTTCCCGCCAGCCCCGCGCCGGCGGCTGGCGGCACACCCGCTTTTGAACCGCTTTAGAAGCGCCGGCCGATCCACAGGGTGGATTCGTAACCACCGTCTGAATCCTGGAAGTCGGTGCGCTTGGCGAAGTCGAAGTTGAGGTCGAGGAAGCCGAAGCGAACGGTGAGGCCGTAGCCGTAGGCCGCCCGGGCGTCGCCCAGCCGGCTCTCGTCGCTGTCCCAGACGTCGAAGTCCTCGAACTCGTCGTACCAGGCGCCGCCGACGTCGACGAAGAGGACGCCGCGGATGCCCTGGAAGCCGATGATCGGCGTCGCCAGCACGTCGATGAGCGGGAAGCGCAGCTCGACGTTGGCGAAAAAGCCCCGGTCGCCGACGAAGGAGCGGAAGTTGTAACCGCGCACCGTGTCCAGGCCGCCGAAGAAGGTCGGGTTGGGGACGTTGCCTTCGGAGGCGGCGGCAAAGCCGCGCAGGGCGAGCTGGCTACGCCGGGTCAGCGGGATGTACTGGCGCACGTCGAGGTCGAGGCTGGTCGATAGCGAACCGCCGTCGTCGAGATCCGGGGCCCAGTTGAAGTCGAGGCGCCAGCGCCGGCCGCTGACCGGGCCGTAGCTCGCCTGGAGGGCGGAGTCGCCCACCAGGGCGGCGGTGACCACCGGGAAGTCATCCTCGAATTCGACAAAGCCGATGCGGAACCCGCCACGCTCAAAATCAGGCACCCGGATCGGCCGGGTCACCTGGCGGTAGGCGTAGCCCAGCCCGACCTCGCCACGGACGTGGAACGAGAGCGGGTAGATGAGCGAGCCGATGGCCCCGGTGAGCTGGAACGCCTCCCGGCCGCGCTCGGTGTCGAACGGGTCGGCGAAGGTGTCGAGGTCGCGCTGCAGGAAGTAATCCCGGTCGTCGAAGAGGTGGACCCGCCACTGCAAGCGGTTCTTCAGGTTGAGGTAGAAGACGTCGAAGTTGGAGAAGCTGTCCACCGAGCTGAACGAGCCGATGACCCGCTGGTCCCCCAGGTAGTCGGAGAAGCGGACCACGACCCGGCCGATCAGGGTCTGATCGTCGTCGATGCCGATGAACGAGTCGGCGTCCTCCAGGAACAGCTTGAAGCCGCCGTAGGGCTCCTTGTTGGCGTCGTCCAACGCCACCCGGATGTCCGGCTCGAAGGTGGGCAGATCGCCGGCCAGGGAGGGCTCGTACTCCGGCTCGGGCACGGTGCGCGGCTCGGGGAGGAACTCGCTGGGCTCATCGACGTCGGTGCGGTAGAGGTCGAAGCGGCCCTTCCAGTACCCGGTGTAGACCAGCCGTTCCTTGCCGTCGGGCAGCGGCACGACGGTGGGCTGGAAGCAGCCGGTGACGGCGTTGGTGTACTGGTGCAGTCGGCCGTCGGCCAGGTCCAGGCCGTAGATGTTGTCGGCGCCGTCCCGGTCGGAGGTGAAGTAGATGCGGCGGCCGGTGGGCGAGTAGGTGACGTCCTTCTCGTTGGAGTCCCCGAAGGTGACCTGGAAGCGCTGGCGCGGGTTGTCCAGATCGACCCGGAACAGCTTGCCGTAGCCGTCGCCCACCACCGAGGTCATGATCAGGCTCTCGCCGTCCGGCGAGAAGGCGGGGGAACCGTCGTAGACCTGGTCGTCGGTGACGTTCTCCAGCTCGCCGGTGTCGAGGTCGTAGACGAAGATGTCGAAGCGGCCGTCCCGGTTCGCCTGGAAGGCGATACGCCGGCCGTCCGGGTGCCAGGCGGGGGCGAGCTGCTGATCGACGGTGGGCATGTCGATGACCTCTTCGATGCCGCCTTTCAAGACGTTGATTAGCACCAGGCTGCGGCCCCGTTCGCGCTTGGCGAAGGCCGCCACCAGGTTGCCGTCGGGGGAGAAGGCGAGGTCCCGTCCCATCTTGAAGCCGATGGTCAGGAACTGGCCCACCAGGTACTGGAAGTCGTTGTTGTAGCCCTTGGTCAGGTTGCGCACCGCCCGCCGCTTCTGGGTATCAAAGAGCGAGATGTCGAGCTCGCCGCGTTCGCTGGAGAAGGAGGCCACCAGGTCGCCGGAAGGCGACGCGGCGGGGGACATCTCCTGGCTCGGCAGGCCGCGCTCGACGCGGAACGGGCGGCCGAAGTCGCCGGGCTCACCGGTGCGGATCAGCTCCGGCAGGTACTTGCGGCGCAGCCAGCGGCGAAACTCGCTATCAAACTCTTCGGGCTCGATGTTGAAGGCGCGCTCGATGGCGCGGTCGACCCGGCCGCCGAAGGTGTTGCGCATCTCGAAGACGAAGTCCCGGAAACCCTCCTCGCCGTACTCCTCCTCCATGTAGTCGAAGGCGGCGTGGCCGATGCGGTAGGCGAAGAAGCCGGTGACGTTCTGCTCCGTCATGCGCGGGATGTTGTCGTTGACCACGGCGTCGCGCAGGACCATGAGATCGGTGGTGGTCTCGTCCTCGGCAACGTAGCTGGCCATGCCCTCCATCACCCAGGTGGGGGGCTGGGAGGTCAGGGCCCGGCCCAGTCTGCCCTGGAAGAAGATGTGGTACTGGAAGATGTGGGTCAGCTCGTGGCGGATCAGACCCATCAGCTCGGCGTCCGGCAGGTCGACGGGGAGGACCATGCGGAAGCGGGTCGGGGTGGCGAAGGCGCCCACACCCTCAGGGATGAAGTTGAGGATGATGTTGTTCTGCTCGAAGGCCGCGTGGGTGGCGTAGAAGATGAGCGGCGTCGGCTCCTGGATCTGGACGTCGAAGAAGCGCGACAGGGAGTCGTAGGCGCTCTCGGCGTAGGACACCACCTTCTCCAGTAGCTCCTCCTCCCCGGAGTAGTAGTACACGTCGAAGTGGGGGGAGTGGTAGATCTGCCAGTCGAAGTCGCGGTACTGCACCTTGTTCTTGCCGAAGCCCCGGGCGTAGTACTGGGGCAGGGGGGCGAAGATCTGGGCGTCCGCGGTGGGCGCGGGCAGGGCGGGTAGGAGCGTCAGCACCAGGACGGTGGCCAGCGCGAGGGCAAGGCATCGGATCGGGCTCATGGCAAGCCTCCTCAAAGGTCGAGTCGGAATTCGAGATTCGGCGGGGGCCGGCCGGCCCGTCAAGGTTTGAACAGCATGCGGGTGGCTTCGACCTCTTTCTGGGCGAAGACACCGATGATCCGATCTTCCAGGGAGTAGAGGTTCTCGAACATGCCGCGCAGGGGATCGGCGCGGTCCGTCGCGAAGCTCTGGAAATCCTTGAAGTTGTCGGTGTAGAGGAGCTCCCCGGTGCGGCCGTCATAGACCTGGAGCAGGATGTCGTACTCGAACCCGGTCTGCTCCACCAGCACCTGGCGGTAGTAGGTGCGGCCGTTGTAGGGCGACACGTACTCCTCGGTGCGGTAGCCGGTGCGGTCCTGCATGTCGAAGTCGAGGCCGCCGGAGAGGATCAGGTCGGCCTGGGTGCGCTCGCCGACGGCGGCCCAGAAGTCGCGCTCCCGGGAGAGCTGGGAGAGGTCGTAGGTCGGGTAGTCGACCCGGGGTGGCGACTCGATGACGTCGAGCTCGGTCTCCCGGCGCAGGGTCTTCAGCAGGTAGCGGTCGAACTCCGCCTGGACGTCGATGTCGGTGGTGCGCAGGCTGCGGCTGCCCTCCTGGCTGACCACCAGGAAGGGGGCGACGGTGATGGTCTCCCGGCCCTGGAGGTCGAGGCGCGCCTTCTGCGGCAGCTTGAGGCGGACCTCGACGGCGGCCTCGGCGACGGTCACCGTCACCAGGGCGCAGAGCACCAGTGTCGGGATCCACAGTTTGGTCCACTTCATAGTTCCGTTCCTCGGGCCCCCGGGTTCGGTTGCCGCGGCGGCCGGGTCGCGGCCTCCGGGCTCTTCGCTCTCGGCTTCAGGCGTGGCGTTATCGACGGGGCGGACCTCAACGCAGTACCGTTGCTATCGGCGTTGCCATCGCGGTCGGCAGGGAGAGGGAGGGCGACTCGCCGCTGCCGGCGGAACCGTTGCCGGCTTCCGGCGCCGGCGTTTCCGCGGCGGCGTCCCCGCCACCATCCCCGGCGACCTCCTCGGGCGGCCGGTAGGCCTGGTAGAACTCGACGAAACGTGCGTAGTTGCGGCGCAGCTCCCGGTTGTCCGGCGACGCCTGGAGCGCCTGCTGATAGGCGGTCAACGCCTCGTCGAACTGCCCCGTGGCCTCGTAGGCCACCGCCAGGTTGTTGAGCACCCGGGGGTTGCCTGGAGACAGACTGCGCGCACGCTGGAAGCGGAAGAGGGCCTCGTTCCACAGACCGCGCTGTGCCATCTCGACGCCGAAGTCCATGTGCGCCTCGTGGCTGGCGTCCTGGTAGACCTGCGACGGCGTCGCACCGCCACATGCGGCGGAAAGGAGCAGCGGCACACAGAGGACGGCGGCGAGGATCGGGGAGCCGGCTCGCTGGCCGAGCACCGGCCAGGTGCCGGCGGAGCGGGCGGACCGGGAACCCCCGGTGGAGTGGGTCGCTGGCGGTGCGCTGGTCGTCATGTCTGAGCTCGTTTTCTCGATGAGGGGGCAGTATATACGAGGCTGTCTCTGCAATTCGTGGCCCAGCGACCCGGCGCCGGGCGGGCCGGGCTCCACCGACCCTTTCAGCCGTTGTTACGGAGCGGGGAGCAGAAAAGATCATCCCGCACCCGGTTTTTGTGCGATCGGGCATCCGGTTTCCCGTCTTAGCCAAGACGGAGACCCACGATGCCGAAAAAACGACCGAACCGAAAAGACCCTGCCACCACCGCCCCCGACCGTGCCAGCGCTGGCACCGCCACCCCGAGCCCCGGACACCACGACCCCGGAGACGACTTCCCCGGAAACCCCGGGGCTGACAGGCCCGCCACACCCGGAGCCCGGCGGTCGTCCGGCCCATCGCCGGGCGACCTGCTGATCGCCATGCACACCGACCGGGACACCGGCCGGGCCGCCGGCTGTCGCCTGGGGGAGTCGCTGGAGTCCTGGGAAGAGTACGCCCGGGGCCCCGCCCCCGGCGCCGCCGCCCTGACCGAGCTGGCCCGCCGCCTCGGGGTCCCCGGCGACGTCCTGCGGCGCACCCTGGAGATCCTCCCCCAGGCCGGCCGCCGGGCCGGCCAGGAGCGCCGCCGGGTGGAGGCCGCCGGCGGGCGGCTGGTGACGCGGCTCGACCCGGGCTACCCCCGGCCGCTGCTCGACCTGCCGCTGCCGCCGCCGGTGCTGGCGGTGGCCGGCGAGATCCCGGAGATGGTGACCGAGGCGGGCCTGGCGGTGGCCATGGTGGGCGCCCGCCGGACCGACGCGTACGGGCTGGAGGCGGCGGCCCACCTGGCCCGGCGCCTGGGCGCCCTCGGTCTGCCGGTGGTCTCCGGCTTCGCCCGCGGCGTCGACACCGCCAGCCACGGAGCCGCCCTGGACGGCGGCGGCACGACGGTGGCGGTCCTCGGCTGCGGCCTGGACATCGACTACCCGCGGGGCAACCGAGCCCTGGGCCGGCGCATCCGTGGCGTCGGGGACGAGGTCCCGGGCGGCGCGCTGCTCAGCGAGTTCCCGTGCGGCGCCGGCCCCAAGCCGTGGCACTTCCCGGTGCGCAACCGGATCATCGCCGCCCTCTCCCTGGGCACCGTGGTGGTCCGCGCCGCCCGCCGCTCCGGCTCGCTGATCACCGCCCGCCTGGCGATGGAGCTCGGCCGCGAGGTGCTGGCGGTGCCGGGGCCGGTGTTCGACCGCCTGTCGGAGGGGCCCCACTCGCTGCTCGCCGATGGCGCCGCCATCGCGGCGTCGGCCCAGGACGTCCTCGACGCCCTGATCGGCCCGTCCGGAGCCTGGGGCCTGCTGGAGCGCGCCGGGGTGCTGAAGGCCGACGGTGAGCTGAAGGCCGACAAGGTGAAAGCCGGCGAGGTGGCCAACCACGAAAGCGGCGGGACGCCCGGAGCGCCGGGCGGGGCGGCGGGGGCACTGGCCGGCGTCGGCGCGCCCCGCCGCGGCCTGCCGGCCAAGATCCTGGCCGCCATGCCGGTGGGCCGGGAGCGGGCGCCGGAGGCGCTGGCCAGCGACCTCGGCCTGGGGGTGGACGCCGTCCTCGGTGCACTGCTGGAGCTGGAGCTCACCGGCTGGGTCCGCCGCCGACCCGGGCCGGCCTACGTGCGGCGGGCCGACCGGCAGGATTGACAGAACTAAGCCAATGACTTACCATTATGAATGGGATGAAACGAAGCACGAAAGAAACCGGCGCAAGCACGGCGTCTCCTTCTTCGAAGCTCGAGAGCTCTTGGAGTCGGAGGCGACGTGGGACGAGTACTACGACCACCACCACTCGGATCACGAAGATCGTTTCATTACCGTCGGACCCGTCCGACGTGGGCTGTTGGCCGTCTTCTGGACGTTTCGCGGCACACACTGTATTCGAATCATCAGTGCGCGATTCGCCAACCCCAAAGAGCAAGCGAGGTTCTATGCCCGACGCGGACGAAGACCTTGAGATCCCGGAGCTGACCGACGAGTTTCTCGACCGTGGGATGCGCCGCGGCCATCGCCAGCGGCTCATCGAGGGGAAGTTCGAGTCCGGGGAGGACGTGGCCGCCCTGCGCCGCTTCATCGGGCTGACCCAGGAGAAGTTCGCCGAAGGGATGGGGATCAGCGTCCACACCCTGCGCAACTGGGAGCAGGGCCGTCGCCATCCGGAGGGGCCGGCCATCGCCCTGCTGCGCATCGCCGCCCGCAGCCCGCGGATGATCCTGCAGAACCTGAAGTCCGCCGGCTGAACCGGGCCCGCCGACCTACTCGGCGCTCTTCTTCGCGGTCTTCTTCGCCGCTGGCTTTTTCTTGGCGGCCGCCTTTTTCTTCGTAGCCTTCTTCTTCGCCGCCGGCTTCTTCTTGCTGGCGGCCTTCTTCTTCGGTGCCGCCTTCTTCTTGCCCCGGCCCCGCTTCGGCGCCTTGCGCCGCGCCTCCAGCAGTTCCAGGGCGCGCTCCACCGTGGTTTCCTTCGGGTCGCTCCCCTTGGGCAGGGTGGCGTTGGTCTTGCCGTCGGTGACGTACGGGCCGTAGCGGCCATCCAGCACCTTCACCGGGCCTTCCGCCCCCTCCGGCTCACCCAGGTCCTTGAGCACCGTCCTCGCCGCCCGGCCCCGTTTCGGCTTCGGCTGGGCGAGGATCTCCAGCGCCTCTTCCAGGGTCAGGTCCGCCGCCTTCTCCCAGGAGGGGAGGTTGCGGTAGTCCTTGGCCTGGCGCACGTAGGGGCCGTAGCGCCCCAGGTTGGTGGAGATCTCCTCGCCGCTGTCCGGGTGGCTGCCCAGGGTGCGGGGGAGCTGGATCAGCTTCTCCGCCTGCTCCTCGGTCAGATCCTCGGGTGCTATGTCCTTGGGCAGGGAGGTGCGCTGCGGCTTGTCGTTGCCCTTGGCCTCGATCTCCGCCTCCGTCGCCTCGCGCTCCAGGTAGAAGCCGAAGCGGCCGTGGCGCAGGAACACCGGGTTGCCGGTCGCCGGGTCGGTGGCCACCGGGTCCGGGTCCTCCTCCTTGGCGGCCAGCATCTCCACCGCCTTGGCCACGGTGAGGTCCGCCGGCGGCATGTCCTCCGGCAGGCTGGCGATGGGGCCGTCGTCCCCTTGCCGCAGGTAGGGGCCGTACTTGCCCACCTTGACCTCCAGCTTGTCGCCGCTTTTCGGGTCCTCCCCCAGCGGGATGGCGGGGTAGATGACCTCCCCCTCCTCCACCCGCTTCTGCAGCCCGGGCTCGTCGCCGGGGCCGAAGAAGAACTCGCCCACCAGGGCGTCCCAGCTCTTGCGCCCGGCGGCGACCTCGTCCAGGTCGTCCTCCATGTGGGCGGTGAAGGCGGTGTCCACCAGGTCGCGGAACTGCTCCTCCAGCAGGCGGGTGACGCAGAAGGCGGTGAAGGTGGGCACCAGCTCGTTGCGCCGCTTGAAGACGTAGCCCCGGTCCTGGACGGTGGAGATGATGGAGGCGTAGGTCGACGGCCGGCCGATCCCCTCCTCCTCCAGCTTCTTGACCAGGCTGGCCTCGGTGTAGCGCCAGGGCGGCTTGGTCTCGTGCCCCTCGGCCTCGACCCCGGTGGCGGTCAGCTCCTGGCCCTCGGCCAGGGCCGGGAGGATCGTCTCCTTGTCACCCAGCTCGCTCTCCGGGTCGTCGGACCCTTCGACGTAGGCGCGCAGGAAACCGGGGAAGACGATGCGCTTGCCGGAGGCGGAGAAGGTCAGCGTGCCGGCCTCGAAGGACGCCCCGTTGCCCGCGGCGGCCACCTCCGGCCCGGGGTCCACCGCCACCTCGAGCTGGGTGCGCTCGAAACGGGCCGGCACCATCTGGCAGGCGACGGTGCGCTTCCAGATCATCTCGTAGAGCCGGAACTGCTCGTCGTTCAGGAAGCGCTTGACGTCCTGGGGGCGGCGCGAGAGGTCGGTGGGGCGGATCGCCTCGTGGGCCTCCTGGGCGCCCTTGGACTTCTTGCGGTACTGACGCGGCTTGGCGGGCAGGTAGTCCTTGCCGTACACCCTCTCGATGACCTGCCGGGTCTGGGCGATGGCACGCCCCGCCAGGGTGGTGGAGTCGGTCCTCATGTAGGTGATCAGACCGACCCGCTCCCCCGCCAGGTCGATGCCCTCGTAGAGCTGCTGGGCGATGCGCATGGTGCGCCGCGAGGTGTAGCGCAGCTTGCGGTTGCCCTCCTGCTGCAGCGTCGAGGTGATGAACGGCGCCGAGGGATGCTGCTGGCCCGGCTTGGTCTCCAGCGAGGCGACGCGCCACGGCCGGGCGCCGCTGGCCGCCTCCGCCAACGCCTTGGCGTGGGCCTCCTTGAGGTGCAGGCGCTCGGCGTCGGTGAGCTCGCCGGTGTCCGGATCGAAGTTGCGGCCCTCGGCCACGCGCCGGTCACCGACCCGCACCAGCCGCGCCTCGAAGCCGCCCTCGTCCGCCACCAGGGCGGCCTTCAGGTCCCAGTACTCGGCGGCCTGGAAGCGCATGCGCTCGCGCTCGCGCTCGACCAGCAGGCGCACCGCCACGCTCTGCACCCGGCCGGCGGACAGCCCCGGCGCCACCCGCTTCCACAGCAACGGCGACAGGGTGTAGCCGTAGAGGCGGTCGAGCACCCGGCGGGCCTCCTGGGCGCGCACCAGGTTCTCGTCCACCTGGCGCGGCGAGGCCAGGGCGTCGCGGATCGCCTCCGGGGTGACCTCGTGGAAGACGATGCGCTCCACCTTGACGCCCTTTTTCGGCTTCAGCAGCTCCAGGACGTGCCAGGAGATGGACTCCCCCTCGCGGTCCTCATCGGTGGCCAGCAGCAGGCTATCGGCGTTGGAGAGGGCGTCCTTCAGGTTCTTGACGTGCTTTTTCTTGTCCGCCGGCACCACGTACACCGGCTCGAAGCCCTCCTCCGTGTTCACCCCCAGCCGGGCCCACGGCTCTTTCTTCACCTTGGCGGGGATCTCCTTGGCGCTCTGGGGCAGGTCGCGGACGTGGCCGTAGCTAGCCTCCACCCGGTACTCGTCGCCGAGGAAGCGGCTGATCGTCGTCGCCTTGGCGGGCGACTCGACGATGACGAGGTGCTTGCCGGCCTTGGAGGCGGCTTTGGAGGACTTGGACTTCTCTTTGGCTTCGGCCATGAGGCTCCTGGGGTTCAGGGGGAGGGCGTTCCGGCTGCGGCGCCACGAGGTGTGGAGCGGGGGGCAGAGTACCGACCCCCCGGAAAAGCTGTCAAGCGGGGAGGGGGGCGCCGGGGGTGGGCGGGACGGTCGGCTGGGGCCGTCCGGGAGGGGCCGTCGGTGACGGGCCACGCAAAAGGGCGGCCGATGGCCGCCCTGGCAGGTGTGCTACTTCTTTGGTGCTTCGAAAGTTGGTTGCGGGGGCAGGATTTGAACCTGCGACCTTTGGGTTATGAGCCCAACGAGCTACCTGACTGCTCCACCCCGCGTCACGTTTCCAACTAGGGTGCCGCGTCTCGCGGCGAATAGGTAATGTCTCACGCCTGACCTCGGCTGTCAAGCGGCGGGGCCGGGGGGCGGTGTCCTCATAGCGTGTTGGTAGGTCAGAAGCCTTGACACGGCGGTAGGTTCCTGCCGGAGGGCGAGGCGCACCCGCCCCGGAAGCGGCCCGGCGAGGTGGTTGCACACCCCGCCGGGCCTTGCCGACCACGGAGGACGGCCCCCCATGGCCGACCAGCCGAAGTGTATCCCTGTCCCGCTGGCGTACGCAGAAACTCGCGCCGCCGCCCACGAACTCCGCGCCATCGCCGCCCGGCTGCTGGCGCTCGCCTACATGCTGCCCCTGCCGCCAGCCGCCGAGTTGGAAGCGCTCCTGGAGGGCGCCACCGAGGAGACGTTCAAGCAGGCGCCCATCCTGGAACTGCATGTGGATCTCGACTCCATAGTGCGGGATGAACTGCTGCCCGCAGCGGCGGCGCTGGATGAGGCGGCGCGTCGTGAAGGTTGAGAACGACACCTTCCTGCGCCCTGAACGCCTCGGCGGCACCAGCCTACACCTGGCCTCGGTCGGGCCGGCGCTCCGCCGCATCCGACAAGTCCGCGGTCTGACCCAGCGCGACCTTGCCCAGCGTGCCGGCCTGACGCCCGCCATGGTGTCGAGCTACGAGCGCGGCAAGCGCCTGCCTTCCCTCCGATCCCTCTCCTACCTCCTCGGCGCCCTAAACGCCCACCTGTGGCACCTAGAGCGGACCGCCTACCACCTCCGGTAGAATCTCCCCACGCAACAACTTCAAGGCGCGGCTAGGAAACGCGATCCGAACAGCCGGCACCCCTACTGCCGGCCCGCCGCGCCGCTTTCCTTCCTACCGTGGGGAGCACGGTGGGGGTGCGTGTGGCTCGACCTCGGGAGCCGATAGAGCAGCACCTGGAGCACATGGCGCGGTCTATCGCCGAGCATAGGGTAAGGAGCATGGCCGCCGCCGCGAATCTTGCTCGGAAGGCCCACGGCGAACTGGTTACGGTGCGGTCGCTCACCCGGCGCTACAGGGAGCGGCGGCGGGAGCTTGAGGTCGCGGCCATGCTGGAAATTGTCAGGGTCACCCAGCGAGTGAGCGTTGTCGATGGACAGGAACCGCCGCTTCACCCGCCTGACGAACGCATTCAGCCGGAAGTGGAAGAACCACCGCGCCGTTGTCGCCTTGACGGTCGCCCACTACAACCTGTGCAAGATGCACTCGGCGATCCGCATGAGACTCCGGCCATGAAAGCGGGCGTGGTCAGCTCGATTTGGGGGATCGGGGAGTTGCTGGCGGCCTAGTCGTCCACTTGGTACCACAGACGCCGCATCTGGTCCTCAAGCCCATGACGAAGGCGCTGCACGCGGGTTTCTGGTGGGCTGGCGTACTCATATATCCGGTCAACCAGCATCTGCGCATCTGCATGAACGCCAAACCCGCGAATGCTTTCGTAAAGGCGCATCGCCAGGGAACGCCCTCGAAGGGTTTCATCATATGGGCCCGAAGAGGCAACAAACGCGCCGAAGTGCTCGATTGCAGTGAGTGCCTTTCGATGATGCTCTCGGACGTTTGCATCATGCAATTCTCCTCGCCCTAGGTGCATTTCGCGAACCCGGGCGAACTCCTGAATCGGCGTGATCAAGTGGCGGGCGCGATCCGCAATCACAGTATCTCGTCCTAGTATTCGAACTCGCGCCCGCACGCGAACCGAACTTCGCGCCCTCTTGACCTCACGCTTTCGAAGTTTCGCGGGCGCGCACGCTAGATAGTACAACCACACCAGCACCCAAAGAATGGCGAGCGAAACGAAGCCCCACAGGATTGAGGTGGCCCCAATGCGAAGGGCGGATGCGTCAGGGTCGGCTCTCTGCCAGCCCGCAAGAAGACTCGTCACCACCACTAGCGCCGCTTCCCACCTCATTTGCCGCAGGCCCCACAACAATGAGTCTCCGGTTGCCCTAATCCAGAGAAGTTTGAGGTACCGCCGCACCCGGTGCAAATCGCCTCCCCACAGAATGCAACCCGGCCCCACGCCGGGCTGCAGGGGGAAGTGTAGCGGGTGCCGCTGCGGGCGGGCCTCACCGCTCAGCCCTCCCCGCCGGTCGGCCCCGTCCGGGGCGCCAACACTCCATTAGGACACCACCGGCCGGGGGCGGGGGGATTTCCCCCCATCCATCGGCTTTAGGCGGCGAGCCCGGCGGCGCGGGGGAAGAGGATGTTGTTCTCCAGGTGGATGTGGTGGTGGGTGTCGGATTCGAGCTCGGCCAGGCCGTGGTACCAGCCACGGAAGGTGGGGCAGGCGCCGGACGGGGGCTGGTAGCCGCCGGTCAGCTCGCGCAGCCGCTCCAGGGCGCGGCCGGCTTCATCGTGCTCCTCCTCCAGGCACTGGATCGGACCGTCCAAGGCGCCCGGGGGCATGGCGCTGCCCGCCGCGCCGTTGCCAGCGCCGTTGCCAGCGCCGTCGGCGGCGACGACGGCGGGGAAGAGGACCGCCTCCTCCTTGGCGGTGTGGCTCTCCAGTTCGCCGCGCAGGGCGTTGAACACCGCGGCGACCTCGCGGACCTCGGGGTGGTCGTTGCCGTGGGCGGCGATCACCGCGTCGGCCATGGCGCTCAGCCGGGGCAGGTCCTCACGCAGGCGCTGGTGGTAACGGGTTTCGATGTGCTCCACCAACTCGGTGAGCGGGGCCGCGTCCCAGTCCCGCTCCGCCGGCTCGGCCCGGTCTTGGGAACCGATCAGCTCCTCCATCAGGGCGGCCATGTCCAGGGAGCGTTCGTCACAGACCTCTTCCAGGGCGCGGCCGCCGCGGCAGCAGAAGTCGATGCCGTGGCGCTGGAAGACGCGGATGGTGGAGGGCCACTTGGTGGCGATGCGGGCGACGGGGGTGGTGGCTTCGAGGTCCATGGGGGTCGGTCTCCTGATGCGGGTGGGCGGATGCGGGGGGGTGCTTGCTGGGGCCCGGGCGACACGCCCCGGCCGATGAGCACCGAGGATGCCGGGCCGCGGCCGGTGGGTCGTTGCGCCAGCGCAAACTCGGCGCCCACGGTGGTTGGCGGAGGGTGGTTGGCGCTGAGCTGGCGGAGGGCGGGCGGCGGCGGCCCGGTTTGCGCCGGCGCAACGACGCGGGGCGGCCACCGGCCGATGCTATGGGCGCCATGAAGCGTGACCGCCTGCCCGCACCCATCCTGCCCCGTCTCTACTTCGGCTTCGCCTACGCCTGCCTGGCGGCGGCGGGCCTGTTCGCCGTCGCCGCTCCGGCCGCCCTGGGCGGCTTCCACTACCACCCCCGGTTGGCCGCCGTGGTCCACCTGGTGACCCTGGGGTGGATCACCTCATCGGTCCTCGGCGCCCTGTGGATGGTGCTGCCGATGGCGCTGCGCTCGCCGCTGCCCCAGCGGCGCTCCGACTTCGTGGTCTTCTCCGTCTACGCCTTCGGGGTGGTGGGGATGGTGGCCCACTTCTGGCTCGCCGAGCCGGTGGGGCTGGCCTGGGCCGCGGCCACGGTGCTGCCGGCCCTGGCCTGGTACGCCGCCCGGGCCCTCCCCGCCATCCTCCGCGCCCGCGTACCGGCGGCGGTGCGGGGGCACCTGTTCCTGGCGCTGGCCAACCTGTTGGCCGCCGCCCTGGCCGGCATCCTCCTCGGCATCCACAAGGTGTGGCCGATGGCCTGGCTGTCGGGGCTGGCCGTCTCCAGCCTGTCCGGCGCCATGGGCCACGCCCACCTCGCCGCCGTCGGTTTCGTGGTCATGGTGGTGGCCGGCGTCGGTTACCGCTTACTGCCGATGTTCCTGCCGGCGGCGATGCCCGCGGGCCGCCGCCTGTGGGCCAGCGCGGCGCTCCTCCAGGTCGGCGCCTGGGGGCTGTTGGTCAGCCTCGCCGGCGGCCCGCGGCTGGCGGGCTGGCCGACCCTGGCCGCCGCCGGGGTCAGCGCCGCTGGGGTGCTGGCGTTTTTCGCCGAAGTGGTGCGCATGCGCCGCAACCCGCGGCCCACCCCGCCCGCCCTCGACCGCCCGGACTGGGGGATGGTGCAGGTCGCCTCGGCCCTGGCCTGGGGAGCTCTGGCAGTGGGGTTGGGCCTCTTCCTGGCCGGCTCCGGGAGCCTGTGGGAGAGCCCCGCCTGGGAGGGGCGGGCAGCGATCATCTACGGTGTCGCCGGCCTCCTGGGCTTTCTGGGCCAGATGGTGGCCGGCGTCGGCCACCGCCTGCTGCCGCTCTACTTCTGGCTCAGCCGGGTGCCCGCCGCCGGCCTGCCAGACTCACCCTTCAACCCGCTGCGCCTCCCCTCCCGCCGCGGCCAGGCGGTGGCGCTCGCCGGCTGGAGCCTCGCCGTGCCGCTCCTCGCCCTCGGCCTGGCGACCCACGGCCGGGCGGCGACGGCGGCGGGCGGTCTCGCCCTGCTGACCGCGGCGGTGGCCGGCGCCGTGGTCCTCGGCCGGGCCAGCCGGGAGGCGCGGCGGCGGGTGGAGGCGGCGCTACGCGACTTGGACGCCGCGGAGCCCGAAGCGTGGGATGATCGGGCCATGAGCGAGCCCGTCCTGGCCACCCTGGAGAGATCCCCCTTCTTCGCCGCCCTGCCGGCGGCGGCGCACCGCGCCCTGGCCGACGCCGCCTCCCCCTCGGAGATCCGCAAGCAGATCCAGCTCTTCGCCCAGGGTGACCCGGCCGACGCCCTGGTCCTGGTGGTCGCCGGCAAGGTGCGCCTGGCCCAGACCGGCGAGGACGGCTCGGTGGTGGTGGTGCGCTTCATCAGCCCCGGCGAGGTCTTCGGCTGCGTCGCCGTGGTGGACGATGCCCACTACCCGGTGAGCGGCGACGTGGTGGAGGCGGGGGAGATCCTGATGTGGCCGCGCCACGAGCTGCAAACCATCGTCGCCGCCCACCCGCAGGTCGCCATGGCCGCCACCGCCACCATCGCCGGGCGCATGCGCGAACTCCAGGAGCGCTTCCGGGAGGTCTCCACCCAGCGCGTCGATCAGCGGGTGGCCAAGGCGCTGGGCCGGCTGGCGGCCCAGACCGGGCGGGACAGCGGCGAGGCGGTGGTCCTGGACCTGCCGCTGTCCCGCCTCGACCTGGCGGAGATGACCGGCACGACGCTCTTCACCGTCAGCCGCCTGCTCTCCGGCTGGCAGCGCGACGGCATCCTCGAAGTCGGCCGCCAACGGGTGGCGATCCTCGACCCCGACGCCCTGGGGCGCCTCGCCTCGTGAAGCGGTGACGGGAGGGGCCGTGACGGAAGAAACCGTGATGGCGGGCCCGCCGCTGAAATCCTGCATCCTGGTCTTCGACCCCGGGGCCCTCGGCCAGCGCTTCGGGCCGGAGCACCCGGAACGCCTCCGCCCCCTCCTGCGGGAGCTGGCGGCGGTGCAGGGGGAGGCCGGCCTGTCGGCCGAGCTGCTGGAGGTCCCGGCCCGGCGGCAGCCTGGCGCCGCCGGCTTGAGGCGGATCCTCGAAGAGCACCACGGAGCCCCCTGCGGCGACCGGGCCTACCTGCTGGTGGGGGGTGGTGACGTCCTCCCCCCCTTCTCGCTGCCCGACCCCACGGCGCCGGACCAGCGGGTCTTCTCCGACCAGGTCCACGGCGCCAGCGGCCCCGGGCTGGAAGATCTCCTGGACCGCGACCGCAGCCCGGTGGGCCGCCTGCCCGGCGAGCCCGGCGCCGAGGGCGACGCCGGCGGCGAGGCGCTGGAGGAACAGGTCCGGTGGATGATCCGGGCCCACCGGAGAGGGCCGCCCAGGGCCGGGACCTTCGCCCTCTCGGCCGCCGTCTGGCGGGAATCGACCGAAGGAGTGCTCGCTGCGCTACCCTCCCGCCGCCGTGTCCTCGAGCTGTCCGATCCCTTGCGCCTGGGCGACCTCGAACCGGAGCGGCTCGCCGACCGCGCATGGATACACTTCAACCTCCACGGCAGGCCCGAAGACCCTTACTGGAGGGGCACCGGCGAGCCGAGTTGGAAGCGGCGGCGGGTGGTGGAACCCCAAGCCCTGCTCCAGGCCCGGGTGGCCGGGGCGGTGGTCTTCTCCCAGTGCTGCTTCGGGGCTCGCACCCGGGGGCGGACCCGGCACACGAGCAACGCCCTGGCGCTGCTCCACCGTGGTGTGCGCTGCTACGTCGGATGCCTGGAAACTTCCTACGGCTCCGATGGCGAGCGGCAGAAGGAGTTGGAGGAGTCGGACGTCGTGGCGCACCACTTCTGGCGCTTGGTGCGGGCCGGCGAACGCACCGGCACGGCGCTGGTGGAGGCGCAACGCCGGTTCGGGGCCCTGGCCCGGGCCTCCCGGCAGGGCCTGGACGAAGACGACCACAAGACCCTCCTCACCTTCGCCCTCTACGGCGACCCCAGCTTGCGGGGGGCGGCGGACGGCGATGACACCGCTCTGCCAGGGCGGTCAGCTCAGAACCGAGCCCACCAGTCCTGAAGCTCGCGGAAGCTGTACGGCTCCCGGCCCTCGATCTGGAAGAACTTACGGTAGATCATCTCCCATTGCATTTGCGCCGGTGAAGGTCCGGGCTGCGCGGGCGGCGGCGCCGGTGGCTCCGGCGGTTCCTGCGGAGAGTAGCCCCACGTGGTCATTAGATCCTGGTACGCCTTCTTGAAGTCCACCATCTTCCATCCTCCTCCCAATCAGTCCGCGGTCCCCTGCCCGAGCCGGCCCTGGACCCGCCGTCAGCGGATGCTCAGCCACCAATCCTCCAACTCCTGATCGCTGTAAGGCTCCCGCCCCATCCACTGGCGGAACTTCTCACGGATCATGTTCGGCTCGACAGGCTCGGGTGGTGCCGGCGCCGCGCCTTCCGGAGGAGGCGGTGCCGGCTGCTGCCCTTGCGTCGGCAGCTCGCCTTCGACCATGGCGTTGAACCTGCTCTTGACTCCGTCCCAGTACCCCATGCTGCCTCCTTTCGCCTCGATGGCTTCGGAGTGTCTCAGCGCCCGTGGCGCCGACGGTGGGCTTCGACGCGGCGCTGCATCTCGGCGGCCCGCGCCTCGGCCCTGTCGGCCTCGGCTTCGGCGGCCTCCTTGGCCATGTACTCCTTCGCCGCATTGGCGATGGACGCCGCTCCGAGGGCACCCGCACCGAGAGCGACATACTGCGGTGCGGTGAAGGCCATGCCGGCCCGCCGTGCGGCCATGCCCACGGCCAGCCGGCCCTTGGCCCCGGCCTCGCCCTCCGTCTGCTCGTGCAAGCTGGTCATCAGCGAGTCGATGAAGTTGTCGTCACCGCCGACCACGTCCGCGCCGAGAAAACCGCAGACGTTGCCGTCGTCATCGAACAGGGCGCCGTTGGGCGCCACCACGTATTCCGTACCTTCGATGGTCACGAGTTCTTTCGTCATGGGATCAACCTCCCTCTGGTGAAGGCTCGTGAGACCGGAAACCGGAATCGTGCTCGACCGAGTGGCCAGACCTGGAATGCGGCTTGTCACAGGGAAGAAGCCCCCGAAACCGGCCCCCGGCTTCAGCGAGCTGATGGTTACTTCTTACACCTGCATCTTAACACGCTGAGTCTTTTCTAATTGCGTTCCTCAGCATGGCTCAATCCGCTGTCACGACACCGGTCGTCTCCGGTGCCGCGGGCAGCCCCTCCGCCCGCGCTCCCCGGGCGGCGATGGAGCCGCCCAGCAGTTCCTCGGCCAGGTGCTCGCCGTCGTAGATGGCGGTCAGCGCCTCGAGGATCGCCCGGGCGTCCACCGAGATCGCCCGCGAGGTCACCTCCTGGTAGACGAAGCGGTTGGGGAGCATCTGCAGGTTGCCGTCAAAGACGATGCCGATGAAGTTGCCGTCGGCGTCGATCACCGGGCTGCCCGAGTTGCCGCCGATGATGTCGTGGGTGGAGACGAAGTTGAGCGGCGTCGAGAGGTCCACCTGGCCGGCCTTGGCGGCGAGGCGCTTCGGCAGGTCGAAGGGCGGCTCGCCGCCGAACTTCTTCGAGCGCTCCAGCAGGCCGCCCATCTCGGTGTGCCAGGGGAGCTCCCGGCCGCCCTCGCGGTAGCCCAGCACCCGGCCGAAGGTGATGCGGAGGGTGAAGGTGGCGTCGGGGTAGGTGTCGCGGCCCTCGACGGCGAAGAAAGCCTCGGCGATGCGCGCCCCGGCATCGACCTCCACCGCGTCCACCTCGTCGCGCACCATCTCGGTGAGCTCCAGGCCGGCGGGCTCGAGCTTGCGCATCAGGGCGATCATCGGGTCGTCGGAGGCGGCAACCGCCTCGGCGCCCCCCTCGACCAGGGCGCGGCGCGCCGCGACGTCCCCGAGCTTGGTGCCCGCCACCGCCCGGCGCGCCAACTGGGCCGGGCTCTCGTCGCCGAAGACGTCGATGGTCAGCGGGTGGGTCGGCCCGAACTGGTAGAGGAGCTGGGACAGCCCCTGGGTCAGCAGCAGCTCCTCGTACTCGGGATAGATGGGAGCCTCCGAGTACAGGCGCTGATAGAGGGACGGCAGGGCGGGCTCGGTGTACGCGCCGAGGCGCTCGGCGTCGGGGAGCTGGCGCTGCTCGGCCATGCGGACGATTCGCATCGCCATCGAGGCGAGGCGGCCGCCGTCGGCACCGGAGAGC
>Ga0102947_1000183_pt1 | contig 22826 bp, 21 predicted proteins | sample SalPon2A_A_D2_MG_FD_78210 | JGI IMG/M metagenome (GOLD analysis project Ga0102947, IMG submission 78210) | Soil microbial communities from South San Francisco under conditions of wetland restoration - Salt Pond MetaG R2A_A_D2_MG | ecosystem: Environmental > Terrestrial > Soil > Wetlands | place... | reverse complement strand
GGCGGTAGTGGAGCTCGATGCTGCTCTCCACCGCCTGGCCCGCCCCGGTGCCGCCCCGCCCGCCCCCCGCCGCCGCCCGCCGCAGGCCGTACGACCCGGGGCGGTGGGGCATGTCGGGGGCGGTGACGATCATGGCAAACAGCGTCGCTCCCGGCCGGCAGCGTTGCGCCAAGCGGCGCCCGGCGGCTCGGAACTGCTCCTTCGACAGGTAGTTGAGGACGTCCCAGGCGAGTACCAGGTCGGCGGGCTCACCGTCCACCGGCAGAGCCTTCGAGATCGTCCCTTCGGGATCGTTGCCGGCGAGGGCGGGCAGCGAGGCGAACAGGTCCACCACCTCCACCGAGCAGGGGAAGCTCTCCGCCAGGAAGGCGATGTTCTCGCCCAACGCCGGCCCCAGGTCGATGACGTGGAGGCGGCGGGACAGGCCCCGGCCATCAAACGGCACGGTGCGCAGCAATTCCGACAGGGCGAGGGACGGGTGGCTGTGGGGAGGCCGTGCCGTGGACTCCTCGTCGGCCATCGCCGGGCCGCCACGGCGCCGGAACCACTTCATGGCCGCGTGCATGGCGCAATCCTCCGGCGCCGGGCGGGAGCCGGCCGCGGAACCTCTGCGGCCACCGGCCCGGGCCGGTGGTCAGCGCTGGGTTGGATCGGCGGCCGCAGGGTCACGAGGCAGCGGCGCCGGAGCGCTGCTTCTGGCCGTGACCGTTGCCGCCCTTGCCATTGCCGCCTTTGCCGTTGCCGCCCTTGCCCCCGGAGGAGCCGCCCTGGGAGGAACCGGCGCTGGCGGAGCCGCCCCCGGAGGAGGAGCCGCCGGAGGAGTCTTTGCCCTGGCCGGCATCGGACCCGGAGCCCTTCGCCGACGAGCCGCCGGAGTCGCCCTTGCGGCTCTCCTGGGAGGAACTGGCGGAGCCGCCGGAAGCCGACCGCGGCTCCATGTCGATGGAGCCCTTGAACTTGGCGCCGTCCTCCAGGGAGACCCGGGGGGAGGTGATGTTGCCCCGCACCTCGCCGGAGGCCCGCACCACGACCTGCTCGTGGGCGAAGAGGTTGCCCTGCACCTTGCCCTCGACGACCAGCACCCCGCCGTGGATGTCCGCCTTGACCCGGCCGCTGCGGCCGACGGTCACCGAATGCTTGTCGAGCTGGATCTGGCCGTCCACCTCACCCTCGATCAACAGGTCCTCGCTGCCCCGGATCTCGCCCTGGACGCGGATCGACTCGCCGATGGTGGCGGGGGAGCCGCTACTGGCGCGGGCGCCGGAGGCGGGCCGGGACGCCGGCTCGGAGGAGGCGGCCTGGGGCGAGGAGGTGGCGCCGTAGCCGGCGGCGGAATCGGTCTCTTCGTTCTTCTTCCACATCACGTATGTCCTTTGCACGGCCGTAAGCGGCCGGAGAATCCGGAGTTTGAGGCTCGGGGGCGGCCGGGGCCGCCAGATTCATCGAAGTTAGTCTATATATGACACTGCCGTCAAGGGTACCAGTGTTTTCCGCTGTCCCCGCGGCGGCCACCGCCGGGGCGGTCGGCGCCGCCGGGCTACTTGCAACCGGCATCGCCATGTGCAACATTTTTGTCATCGCGACGCCTGACGTCTCGGTAGCCGGGCTCTACCGGTGATCCCATCGTAGTCGAACTCGGCCCCGTCCGGGCCGCTGAATGCAATCAACCCGCCTTACCAAGGAGACCCATCTCGATGCGACGTACCCTCTATGCCCTCCTCACCCTCGTCTGTCTCGCCGCCGCCCCCCTCACCTTCGCCGGCGTCCACTACACCGCCGTCACCACCACCGAGGGGGACAACGCGAATCAGCGCACCGCGGTTGAAGGCTGGGTCGATGGTGAGTCTGCGAAGGTCGTCTTCACCGACAGCGGCAACCCGACCATGAAGCAGGGCCAGTACATCCTCACCACGGACGGCGGCCAGACCCTGTTCCTGGTGGACCCCAAGGAGAAGACCTACGCCGAGTGGGACCTGGAGGCGATGCTGGCCACCCTCGGCAGCATGATGGAGTCGCTGGGCCCCATCGTCAACTTCGAGATCGACAACGTCTCGGTGGAGGAGCTGGGCGACGAGGCCGGCCCCGAGATCCTCGGCCTGCCCACCCGCCACCACAGCTACCGCACCACCTACGACATGAAGATCAAGGTGATGGGCATGGGCCGGGCCAACCACGTCGAGAGCGACCAGGAGGTGTGGAGCACCACGGCCATCGACGATGACGCCATGACGGTGTGGCTGCGCAAGGCGCCGACCACCGGCTTCGGCGAGTTGGACGAGCTGATGCAGGCGGAGATGGGCAAGATCAACGGCTTCCCGCTGAAGTCCGTCACCCGATCCACCACCACCGGCAAGAAGGGCAAGCGCTCCACAACCACGGTGATGACCACCGAGGTCACCGAGCTCGACCGCTCCGCCAGCATCCCGGCGTCGACCTTCGAGATCCCCGAGGGCTACACCCGCAGCGAGGCCATGGTGCCCTCCGAGGATGGCGAAGGCGAGGAGCAGGGCAACCCGTTCGGCAAGCTGTTCGGCGGCGGTTGAGGCGTAGCTGAGCCGTAGCGGGTGAACGCCCGCGGGATGCCCGGCGCCCGGCCGGCACCCCGCCGCTACCCGGCGGCGGGGCGGGCGCCGGGCATTTTCCCGTTTGGGACCCGATTGCCGGCAGATGCTCCCCCGGTCGTCACCTTTGCGCCCTGGTGACGCCCTGCTGACCGAATGTTTGCCACAGGTGCAACAATGTCGTCACCGGAGGTCGGCGCCTCTGGTGGTAAACCCTTTGTTCACAGCGCTTTGGGTTTGCCCGTCGGTAGAGCCGTGGGTAGAGTCCCGGCATGTCCAAAGACACGTTGCTGGCCACCGCCCTGCGGGTGCTCCGGGAGTCCCGCTCCATCAGCCAGAAGGAGCTGGCGGAGCTCTCGCACATCGAGCGCAACACCATTTCCAAGTACGAGAACGGTTGGATCCAGCCGAGCCGGGAGAAGCTCTCGACCCTGCTGGAGGCGTTGCGCTTCAGCTACGCCGAGCTGGAGCAGGCGGAGGATTTTGTGCGCCGCCTGACCGGTGATGGCGGCCTCGGCACCCAGTCCGGCGGCGGCGAGGCGGCGACGGGCAGCCGGGAGGAGCGGATCCGCGCCACCTCGGAGGACCTGGGCCGCAACCTGGGCACCTTGCTGCAGATCGTCCTTGAACCGCCCGAGGCGGAGTGATCCTGTGCCGCCCGAGGCGGAGTAATCCTGTGCCGCCCGAGGCGGGGTAGGCCGGACGTCGAGGGTCAGCCGGCGGCGTCGGTGCGGCCCTCCCAGGCGGCCAGCACTCCCAGCGCCTGGTCGACGTCGGCCTCGGTGTGCTCGGCGGAGATCTGGAAGCGGATCTCTTCGTCCCCCTTGGGCACCACCGGGTAGGCGAGGCCGGTGGCCAGGACGCCGTTTTGCCTCAGGTGGGCGACCAGGTTACGGGTGGCGGCGGTGTCCCGGACCATCAGCGGCACCACCGGGTGCTCGCCGGGGATGACCTCGAAGCCCAGGTTCACCAGGCCGCTCTCGAAGCGCCGGGTGAGGCGCCCCAGGTGGGCCAGCATGCGGCGCCCCTCGTCGCTGTCCAGCAGGTCCAGGGCGGCGCCGGCGGCGGCGGCCTCGCCGACGGTGATGGGGTTCGAGTAGATGTACATGGGCGAGCTTTCCCGCAGGTAGGCGACGACGCTGGCGTCGGCGGTGACGTAGCCGCCGTTGACCCCCAGTGCCTTGCCGAGGGTGGCCACCAGGACGTCCGCCCGGGCGCCGGCCAACTCCTCCGTGCCCCGGCCGCTCTCGCCGACGGCGCCGACGCCGTGGGAGTCGTCCACCACCAGCACCGCGTTCTCCTCGAACTCGCCGTCGAAGCGGCGCACCAACTCGGCGATCTCCGCCAGCGGCGCGTGGTCGCCGCGCATGGAGAAGATGCCGTCGGTGACCACCAGGGCGCGGCGGGCGCCGGAGCCGGCGGCGGCGGTGAGCTGCTGCTCCAGGCCGGCGACGTCGTTGTGGGGGTAGATCGCCTTGCCGTGGGGCCGCGCCATCTTGATGCCGTTGATGATGCAGTTGTGGTTCAGCTCGTCGCTGATGACCACCGTCTCCCGGGTGATGAGCGGCACCAGGACGCTGACGATGGTGGCGTAGGCGGAGGAGAAGATCATCGCCGCCTCGCGGCCGTGGAACTCCGCCAGGCGGGCTTCGAGGTCAATGTGGGGCTGGTAGGTGCCGCTGATGAAGCGCACCGCCCCCGGGCCGGCGCCGAAGCGCTCCGTGGCCTCGGCCTCGGCCCGCATCACCCTCTCCTCCAGCGACAGGCCGAGGTAGGAGTTGGAGTTCATGCGCAGGAACGGCCGCTCTCCCTCGCCGGCCAGCAGGAAGCGGGGGCCGCGGTCGCCCTCGGCGGGGAGGACGCCGGTGACCACCGTCTCCCGTCCCTTGGCGGTTCCTTGTTCTTCGAGCTCGGCGACCTGGTCGGCGAGAACTTGGTCGAGTCGGTCCAGGGGCATGGGGGTCTCCGTGGGGGGATGAAAGGGATCTGTGGGGAAGCGGTCTGGTTTTCGTCGTCGGGTGGGGTGCCGACCGTCCCGGGGGGCCGATGGGCCGGCTCGGGTACCGGGGGCTCAGGAGGTCAGTGCGGGGGTGGCGGCGCCGGCGGCGCCGGCCGGGCTGGCGGCGGCCGTCCCGGTGCCCGTCTCGGCGGCGGTGCCGCTCTCCGGCCCGATGTGGCTCAGCATGTCCGCCACCATCTCGGCCAGTTGCCAGCGCGGCGCCCATGCCCACTCGGCGGTGGCCGCCGAATCGTCCAGGCTGCGGGGCCAGGAGTCGGCGATGCCCTGGCGCCGGGGATCGACCTCGTAGTCGATCTCGAAGCTGGGCAGATGGCGTCGGATCTCGCCGGCCAGCCGCTCCGGGGTGAGCTGCATGGCGGTGACGTTGAAGGCGTTGCGGTGGGTCAGGGACTCGCCATCGGCCTCCATCAGCTCCATGGCGGCGCGCACCGCGTCCGGCATGTACATCATGTCGAGTTGGGTATCGGCTTCGAGGAAGCAGGTGTAGCGGCCGTCCTCCACCGCCTTGTGGAAGATCTCCACCGCGTAGTCGGTGGTGCCGCCGCCGGGCGGGGCGGAGTAGGAGATCAGCCCGGGGTAGCGCACCCCCCGGGTATCGACCCGGAACTTCTTCCAGTAGTAGTCGCAGAGCAGTTCACCGCTGACCTTGGTGACGCCGTACATGGAGGTGGGCCGCTGGATCGTGTCCTGGGGAGCCGGGTCGCCCGGTGTCTCGGGGCCGAAGGCGGCGATGGAACTGGGCACGAAGAGGGCGCAGCCTTCCTCCCGGGCCACCTCCAGGGCGTGGATCAGGCTGCCGACGTTGACGTCCCAGGCTTTTAGCGGCACGTCCTCGGCGCGGGCCGACAGCAGCGCCGCCAGGTGGTAGATCACGTCCGCCCGGTGGTCCTGGACGGTGGCGGCGAAGGCGGCGGCGTCGGTGCAGTCGAGGGCAGCGGTGGGGCCGGCTTCGGCCACCGGGCCGGAGGGGCGGCGCAGGTCGCTGGCCAGCACCGCCGCGTCGCCGTAGGCGGCGCGCAGGGCCGGCACCAGTTCCGAGCCGATCTGACCGGCGGCGCCGGTGACCAGGACGCGGGTCAAGGGCGGGCTCCGGGGAACGGTGTTTCGGCAGGGGCTCGGGAAGAGGCTCCAGGCAGTGGGCCGGGGGGCGAAAGGGGGCGCAGCCCGGCGCGGATGGCGGGGCTAGTTCGGGGGCGGTCGTCGGAAGACGTGGAGGGGTTGTCAGCTCGCATGGGACCGTGGGGCATTATAGCCGGCGCTTCAGGTCGCTCGGCTCTGCGATCTGCCCCGGCTGTGATTTGATCGGAGCATGACAGATGCCAAGCCGTCCGTTCCGTCGCCGTCCGCCGCGCCGCGCCGCCCCGTCGCCCCCGCCCTGGTCGCACCCGCCGTGTTGGCCGCCTGCCTGGTCATGCTCTCCCTTTTGGCCGCGCCCGGCGTGGCGGCTCAACCCGCCCTCACCGTCGATCCCGGCGGCCTGGTGCGTTGGGCCGAGCTGGGGGTGACCGCCTGCGCCGTAGGGGAGGAGACCTGGCCGGCGGAGGACGGGGTCTGCTACTTCCCGGTGGACCTGCTGGCCGAGCCGGGCACGGTGACCCTGGCGCGGCGGGTGGGTGAGGGTGGGGCGGCGAAGTGGCAGACCGCCGAGGTGCGGGTGGGGGACTACCCCTACCCGGTGCAGCACATCACCCTGGACGACGACAGCCGGGTCAACCTATCGGCGCAGAACCTGGAGCGGGCGCAGCGGGAGCGGCAGAAAATCAACGCCCTGTGGGCCCTGCGCACGCCGCGCCGCTTCGCCCTGCCGCTGGGGACGCCGCTGGCCGAGATGCCCGAGGGGGGCCGCTTCGGTTCCCGCCGGGTGTTCAACGGCGAGCCCAGGAGCCCCCACACCGGCGCCGACTTCGCGGCCACCACCGGTACCCCGGTGCGGGCGGTGGCGGCGGGCACCGTCAAGCTCGCCGAGGAGCACTTCTTCGCCGGCAAGAGCGTCTTCATCGACCACGGCGACGGCTTGATCTCCATGACCTTCCACCTCTCCGAGATCGACGTCCAAGAGGGCGACGAGGTGGACCGGGGCCAGTTCATCGGCAAGGTCGGCTCCACCGGCCGCTCCAGCGGCCCCCATCTCCACTTCGGCGTGCGCTGGCGCGGCGAGCGCATCGACCCGACACTGCTGTGGCGGCCGGTGGCCGAGCTGCCGGCGGTGGAGGACGGATCGTGAACGACAACGACGGCTGGCTGGAGACGTTGGAGATCCTTGAGGACCCGGATCTCATGGAGGCGATTCGCGAAGGCCTGGAAGATCTCGCGGCGAACCGGCTGGTGAGCCACGACGGGGTCTGGGGCGAGATCTGAGAGCGATCTGTCGGCTCGACTACCGAGTCGCCGCCGCGGCCTTGACCCGGGCGTGGGGGAGGTTGGGGCTGTCCGGGTTGACGGTGACCTCACGCCGGCCGGGGGAGACCACCAGGTCCATGTCCTCCATCGGCACCGCCCCCATCAGCACCTCGTCGCCGAGGACGAGGGCGCCGACGAAGCAGGAGCGGCCATCGAAGGCCACCCGGACGGGACCGACATAGGGAACCCTCGTCCGCCGACCGTCGGCCGTGGTGACCTCCCGCTCGGCTTCCTTCTCCAATCCCAGTTGCAGGGCGACGTGCTCCGGGATGCAGAGCATGAGGACGCCGGTGTCGGCGAGGGCCTGCACCTCCATGGGTTTGAGGTCGGGCTTGCTCGGATTGCTCAGGCGGATGTCGGCGAAGGGGCGCTCCATGTCTGAACTCTACCGGTGCTCCTCATCGTGAGGGGAAGAAGTGCTCCAGCATCCGCGGTGCGTGGTTGCGCCAGGCGCCGAAGCTGTGGCCTTCGGGGGTGACGACCTGGCTCACCGGTAGGTCCCAGCGGCGGAAGAGGTCGGCGAGGAGGTCGGCGTCGTCGGCCACCACGCCCTCGTAGCTGCCGGCGCTGACCCAGAGCGACAAGGGGGCGGGGGGGCTGTCGGCGGTCAGGTGTTGGTGCCACCAGGAGGGAGGGCCGTGGACCGACGGGGAGAGGGCGCCGCGACCTCCAACGCCCCACCGCACTTTCGGCAGAGGCCGTCGCACCACGCGCCTTTCGGCCGGGGTTGCCCCACCTGCACCTTTCGGTGAGGGCTGGCTGAGTGCCTCCTGCCCGGGGTGCTCAGGAGCGGCCATTGGCAAGGACCGTCTGAGGTCGATTCGGTGGGGGCCGCGGATGTGCAGCGAGCCTCCGCCCGTCATCGACCTGAAGCGAGCGGCCCCGGGCAGGAGGCACTCAGCCAGCCCGTCCACGCGACACCGGTCCATCCAACCCGGTCCGGAAACACAAAAAGCCCGGAGCACGCCGTCGCCAGCGCTCCCCGGGCCTTTCCCTGCTGTGCTGACTCGGCGCCGCTCAGCCGATCAGCCGCGCGTCCAGCTCGATGTCCACGCCCCCCAGCGCCTTCGACACCGGGCAGTTCTCCTTGGCGCCCTGGGCGTGCTCCTGGAAGGTGTCGTCGTCGAGACCCGGTACCCGCGCCTCGGTGTCCAGCTCGATGCGCTGGATGGCGAAGCCCTCGCCCACCTTTTCGAGATGCACCTTGGCCTTGGTCTTGACCTCTTCGGGAGTGTGGCCGGCGCGCTCCAGGGCGACGGACAGCGCCATGGAGAAGCAGCCGGCGTGGGCGGCGCCGATCAGCTCCTCCGGGTTGGTGCCGTCACCGTCCTGGAAGCGGCTGCCGAAGCTGTAGGCCCCGCTCCAGGCACCGCTGCCCAGTTCCATCTCTCCCTGGCCATCCTTCAGGCCACCCTTCCACGTCGCGTTGGCGTTTCTCGTCGGCATCTGTCGTCTCTCCTCGTTGAGTTCAAGTCGGGTTCGTTGATGTGAAACTAGCTGCTGATGCAGGTGGTGGCGGCTCAGGACTCGGAGGAGTCACCCTCGTCTTCCATGCCTTCCTGGTCCATACCTTCGTTGTCCATACCGGCGGGCCGCGCCTTGCGGTACTCCAGCTCGGTGTCCTCGGGCAGGGTCTCCATGGTGGTCACCTGGTAGGCCGGGTCGCCGTCCCAGTCGACGGTCAGGGTGAAGCGCACCTTGTCGCCAACCTCCATCTCGCCGAGATCGACCTCGTCGGCCACCGGGAACGGCATGCTCATGGACGACATGCCCACCACCTCCCCGTTCATGCTGACGAACTGGTCGATGGCCTCGTGGCGAATGGTCAGGTTGGCCTGGGGGTCGGCGTCGTCGGGCAGGCCGGTGATCTGCCCCCGGACCTCGTAGTTCTGGACGTCGTTGGCCGTCGCGGCGTCGTCCGCTGCCGCGGTGGTCTCGGCGCCGTTCGGTGCCGCCGTCCCGGCGTCCTGGTCATCGCCGCCGCACGCCGCCACCAGGGGCAGCAGGAGCAGGCCGGCGAGGGCCAGGGTCGGCAGGAGCTGCGGGCGTCGTGGGCTGTGGGTACGGTGTTCCATCCTCTAGATCCTCGTGGGCAATTCAGGTTGTGAGCGGTTGGGATGCTCGCCGGCGCCCGGACCCGGTCGGCTCCGGAACTCTCGTGGGGCGAACGTCCGCTATCCTAGTCCACGCATGACAGATGCCAACCAAGACCTGAACGTCCTCGTCACCGGCGCCAACCGCGGCATCGGCCTGGCCCTGGTGCGCGCCTGGGCCGAGGCCGGGGTGCGGGTCATCGCCACCGCCCGCCGCCCCTGGGAGGCCGATGCCCTGACCAAGCCCGCCGCCCGGGTCGAGGCGCTGGACGTCACCCAACCCGCCTCGGTGGCACAACTGGCCGACAATCTGGCCGGCGAGGCCATCGACCTGCTGGTCCACAACGCCGGCATCCTGGTCAACGACCGCATCGGCGACGTCGATCCGGCGGACGTCCTGAAGCAACTCGACGTCAACGCCGTCGGCCCGCTGCGGGTCAGCCTGGCGCTGCGCCCCCACCTCCAGCGCGCCGCCGACGCCGGGCGGGTGCCCCGCATCGTCTTCATCAGCTCGGTCATGGGATCGCTGGCGGAGAACACCGAGGGCGGCTGGTACGGCTACAGGAGCTCCAAGGCGGCGGCCAACGCGGTGATGCGCAACCTCCACGCCGACCTCGAGCCGTGGCCGGTGGTGGCGCTCCACCCGGGCTACGTCCAGACCCGGCTCACCGGCGGCGCCGGCCACATCACGCCGGAGACCTCGGCGGCGGACCTGGTGAAGCTCATCGACCGCATCGACGCCTCCATGTCCGGCGGTTTCTTCGACCGCTTCGGCGAGCCGATCCCCTGGTGAGCCCTTTGCATCGAACTGTACCTACCCGAACGACACTCCAGCGCCCCCTTTCCCAACCCATTCAGCGAGGCCCAGCATGAACCCGACACGCCGACTCCACGAGGCGGGACAGTCCTTGTGGCTGGACTACATCCGCCGCAGCCTGATCACCGGCGACCGCCTGAACCGATACCTCGAAGAGGACGGGCTGCGCGGCATGACCAGCAACCCGTCGATCTTCGAGAAGGCCATCGGCGGCAGCGACGACTACGACGACCAGCTCCGGGAACTTCTGGAGGAGACCCCCCGGGCCCCCGCCGAGTGGCTGTACGAGCGCCTGGCCATCCGCGACATCCAGATGGCCGCCGACGCCCTGCGCGGCGTCTACGACGAGAGCGGCGGCGACGACGGCTACGTCTCCCTGGAGGTCTCCCCCTACCTGGCCTACGACACCGAGGCCACCCTGGAGGCGGCGCGCCGGCTGTGGCGCGAGGTGGACCGGCCCAACCTGATGATCAAGATCCCGGCGACGCCGGAGGGGATCCCCGCCATCGAGGCGGCCACCGCCGAGGGCATCAACGTCAACATCACCCTGATGTTCAGCCAGGCCCACTACGAGGCGGTGGCCCGGGCCTACATCGCCGGCCTCACCCGGCTGGCCGAGGCCGAGGGGGAGGAGGCGGTGCGCCGGGTCGCCTCGGTGGCGTCGTTCTTCGTCTCCCGGGTGGATGGCAAGGTGGACCCGAAGCTCGACGAGATCGGCGGCGAGGAGGCGCGCAGTGAAGAAGCCCGCAGTGAAGAAGCAAATGAACTGCGCGGCACCATCGCCATCGCCAACTCAAAGCGCGCCTACGACCGCTTCCGCCAGGTCTTCCACGGCAGCCCGTTCAACGAGCTGCGGGACATGGGGGCGCGGGTGCAGCGGGTGCTCTTCGGTTCCACCTCGACCAAGGACCCGGCCTACTCCGACGTCCTCTACGTCGAGGAGCTGATCGGCCCGGAGACGGTCAACACCCTGCCGCCCAAGACCATCGACGCCTTCCGCGACCACGGCGAGGTGCGCGAGAGCCTGACCGAGGACGTCGGCCTGGCCCGGGAGCGCCTGGCCGCCCTCGGCCAACTGGGCATCGACCTCGACGCCATCACCGAGCGGCTGCAGCGCGAGGGGGTGGCCTCCTTCGCTGACTCCTTCGACAGCCTGCTGGCGGCCATCGAGAACGAGCGCCGGCGCATCCTGGGCGACTCCGCCGCCGGCCGCCAGGAGATCTTCGTCGGCCGCCGCCTGCGCGCCTTTGGCGAGCGCCTCCAGGAGTGGCAGGACACCGGCTTCGGCCGCCGCCTGTGGTTCCACGACCGCACCTTGTGGGCCAGCGACCCGGAGCTTCCGGACGAGCTGCTGGACCGCATGGGCTGGCTCACCCTGCCCGACTCCATGGCTGGCGCTGCTGAGGAGATCGCCGGCTTCGCCCAGGAGCTGGCCGGCGAAGGCCGCTTCGACGACGTCGTGCTCCTCGGCATGGGCGGCTCGTCGCTGGCGCCGGAGGTGTTCCAGGCGGTGTTCGGGAACGCCCAGGGCCACCCCCGCCTGAGCGTGATCGACACCACCCACCCGCGGGCGGTTTCCGGCGTCGCCGACCGCATCGACCCGGCGCGCACCCTGGTCGTCGTCTCCAGCAAGTCCGGGACGACGGTGGAGACCCGCTCGCTGCTGCGCTGGTTCTGGAAGCTGATCTCCGACGCCGCCAGCGTCGAGCACGCCGGCGACCACTTCCTGGCGGTCACCGACCCGGGCAGCGCGCTGGAAGAGCTGGCCCGGGAGCACGGCTTCCGGGCGGTGTTCACCGCGCCGCCGGAGATCGGCGGCCGCTACTCGGCGCTGACCCCCTTCGGCCTGCTGCCGGCGGCCCTCGCCGGGGTCGACGTCGGCCGCCTTCTGGACCGCGCCCGGGCCGCCGCCTTCGCCTTCGGGCCGGACCGCCCGGCGCCGGTCAACGAAGCCCTCTCCCTGGGCGCCGCCCTCGGCGAGCTGGCCCTGGCCGGGCGCGACAAGCTGAGCCTGCTGGCGTCGGAGTCGCTGGCCACCTTCCCCGCCTGGCTGGAGCAACTGATCGCCGAGAGCACCGGCAAGGACGGCACCGGCATCCTGCCGGTGGTGGGGGAGTCGCTGGCCGGCCCCCTGGGCGACGACCGGGTGTTCTGCGCCCTGCTGCTGGAAGGCGACCCGGAGCCGGAGTGGCTCGGCCACCTCGACCGGCTGGAGGACGGCGGCCACCCGGTGATCCGCATCACCTTGGCCGACCGCTACGACCTCGGCGGCGAGATGCTGCGCTGGCAGATGGCGGTGGCCGCCGCCGGCTCCATCCTCGGCATCCAGCCGTTCGACCAGCCCGACGTGCAACTCGCCAAGCAGCTGGCCCGGGATGCGATCTCCGAGGTGGGGGAGGCGGGCGCCGAGGCAGCGGCCGGCGACGACGATTTGAACGACGACGACCTGCCGGCCCGCCTGGCCCCACTCCTGGGCTCCGGCGGCTACCTGGCCATCCACGCCTACCTGCCGCCGGGGGACGCAGTGGACGCCGCCCTGGCGCGGCTGCGGCAAGCGGTCGAAGGGCGCACTTCCCGCGCCGTCACCGTGGCCTACGGGCCGCGCTTCCTCCACTCCACCGGGCAACTCCACAAGGGCGGGCCGGAAGGGGGCGTCTTCCTGCAATTGATCGGTGATACCGGCGACGGCCTGCCGGTTCCGCCGCCCCTGGACGGAGGGGGCGAAGAGGGGGACGGCGACGGCTACGGCTTCGGGCAGCTCATCGAGGCCCAGGCCACCGGCGACCGGCGCGCCCTGGAGCACCGCGGCCGTGACGTCCAGACCCTGCGCCTGGGGGAGGACACGGTGGCCGAGATCGACCGCCTGGCCGAGATCCTCGGCGCCGGCGCCCCGGTGGTGGCCTGACATGCGACTGGGGATGATCGGCCTCGGCAAGATGGGCGGAAACATGACCCGCCGCCTGCTGCGCGGCGGCCACCGGGTGGTGGTCTACGACCGCGCCCCCGAAGCCATGGACGAGGTGGCCGGCGAGGGCGCCGAGGCGGCGGAGTCCGCCGCCGACCTGGTCTCCCGCCTGGACGCGCCCCGGGTGGTGTGGATGATGGTCCCCGCCGGCAAGGTGGTGGACGCGGTGCTCGCCGACCTGACGCCTCACCTGGAGGCCGGCGACGTGGTGGTCGACGGCGGCAACTCCTTCTACAAGGACACTCTGGAGCGCGGCGAGCGGCTGGCCGGTGAGGGGATCCACTACGTCGACTGCGGCACCAGCGGCGGCGTCTGGGGCCTGGAGGGCGGCTACAGCCTGATGGCCGGCGGCCCGGACGCGGCCCTGGAGCGGTTGCGCCCGGCCCTGGTCACCCTGGCGCCTGCGGAGGACAAGGGCTGGGGCCACGTCGGCCCCACCGGCGCCGGCCATTTCGTCAAGATGATCCACAACGGCATCGAGTACGGCCTGATGCAGGCCTACGCCGAGGGCTTCGCCATCCTCAAGCGGAAGCGCTTCGGCGGCGCTGGTGCGGATGGTGGGGAAGACGGCAGCGGACAGGGAGATGGCGAGGGCGGCACCGCTCTCGATCTCGGCCAGGTGGCGGCGATCTGGCAGGACGGCAGCGTCGTGCGCTCCTGGCTCCTCGACCTCATCGCCGGCGTCCTGGACGAAGACTCGGACCTGGGCGACATCGCCCCCTGGGTGCCCGACTCCGGCGAGGGCCGCTGGACCGTGTTCGAGGCCATCGAGCTGGATTCGCCGGCGCCGGTCATCGCCCTGGCGCTGATGCAGCGCCTGCGCTCCCGGGACACCGAGTCCTACCCGGACCGCCTGTTGTCGGCGATGCGCAACGCCTTCGGCGGCCACGCCGTCAAGGACGCCGGCGACGCCGCCGCGCCGCAGGCTCCCAAGGGGGAGTCTTGAGCCCTGCCGGCTCCCAGCCCCCCCAGGACGTGCCGCCGTTCCTCTTCGTGATCATCGGCGCTACCGGCGACCTGACCCGCAGGAAGCTGCTGCCGGCGCTCCACGCCCTGGTCCGGGGCCGCCACATCGAAGGCGACTACCAGGTCCTCGGCGTCGCCCGCTCGGCGATGGCGGACGGGGAGTTCCGGGACTGGGCCAGGGACGCCCTGGAGGAGGCCCACGTCGAAGCTGACGGCGAGGCCGCCGAGGGCGAGGACCCCTTGGCCGACTGGTGTGACCACTGCTTGCACTACGTCTCCGTCGATGGCGGCGGCGAGGAGGACTACCGCCGGGTGCGGGAGAAGATCGAGGAGATCGAGGCCGACGCCGGCCTGCCCGGCAACCGGGTCTTCTACCTGGCGCTGCCGCCGGCCGCCTTCGCCCCGACCATCCGCGGTCTCGGCCAGGCCGGCCTCCACGAGCCGCCCGACGACACCACCTGGGCCCGCCTGGTGGTGGAAAAGCCCTTCGGCCACGACCTGGCTTCGGCGCAAGAGCTGAACACCCTGGTCCACCGCTGGTTCGACGAGTCCCAGGTCTACCGCATCGACCACTACCTGGGGAAGGAGACGGTGCAGAACCTCTTGGTTTTCCGCTTCGCCAACACCGTGTTCGAGGCGCTGTGGAACCGCCAGTACGTCGATAGCGTGCAGATCACCGTCGCCGAGTCCATCGGCGTCGGCAGCCGGGCCGGCTACTACGACTCCGCCGGCGCGCTGCGCGACATGGTGCAGAACCACGTCACCCAGGTCCTCTCCCTGGTCGCCATGGAAGTGCCGGTGGCCTACGGCGCCGACGCGGTGCGCGGCGAGAAGATCAAGGCGCTGCGCTCGGTGCGCCCCATCGACCCGGCCCAGCAGGTGGTGCTGGGCCAGTACGCCGCCGGCCGGGTTGACGGCGAGCCCGTGGCCGCCTACCGCGACGCCGACGGCGTCGAAGACGACTCCGACACGGAGACCTTCGCCGCCTTGCGGCTCTTCCTCGACTCCTGGCGTTGGCAGGGGGTGCCGTTCCTGCTGCGCACCGGCAAGCGGCTGGAGCGCCGGGTCACCGAGGTGGCGGTGGTCTTCCAGTGCCCGCCGGTGGCGCTGTTTGAATCGCTGGGCTGCGGCGACCTGGAGGCCAACGTCCTGCGCATCACCCTGCAACCCGACGAAGGGGTGTCGCTGGACTTCCAGATCAAGACCCCCGGCGAGCCGCTGGAACTGCGCGGCCAGGAGCTTGACTTCGAGTACGAGGACGTCTTCGGCCCGCTGCCGTCGGCCTACGAGACCCTGCTTCTGGACGTCGTCACCGGCGACCAGACGCTGTTCGTCCACGGCGACGAGGTGGAGGTGGCCTGGGAGCTGTACGCCCCGGTGCTCGAAGCGGACGGCGACACGCTGCCGGCCCATCCCTACGAGGCCGGCTCCTGGGGGCCGGAGGAAGCCGACCGTCTGCTGGAGCCGGGCGAGCATTGGAGGACGCGATGAGCCCGGCGGACGACAAGGGCACGGGGGCGGACGGCGCCGCCCGGGGGAGCGCTTCCGAGCTGGTGCTGCCGCCGGTGGTGCAGATCTACCCCGACCGGGAGGCGCTGGCCGAGGCGGCGGCGGAGCGCGTCGCCCACCTGCTGGCCGCCGTCATTGAAGAGCGCGGCGCGGCGTCGCTGGCGCTGGCCGGCGGCTCGACGCCGCGGCCGGTCTACGAGCGCCTGGCCGAGGCCGCTGGCGCCGGCGTCGACTGGTCCCGGGTGGACGTCTACTGGGGCGACGAGCGGGCGGTGCCCGCCGACCACGAGGCGAGCAACTACCTGATGGCCCGTCGGGCGCTCCTCGACCGGGTGCCGATCAACCCGGGCCACGTCCACCGCATCCAGGGCGAGCGGTCGGCGGAGGAGGCGGCGCGGCTCTACGAGGTGGAGCTGATCCTCACCCTGGGCAAGCGCCAGCGCAAAGTGGCCGAGGACGAAGAGGAGTCGGCGGAGGAACGAGCTCACGGCGACGACGACCCGGAGTACCGCAAGCTCAAGCAGGAGCGGGCCGAGCTGCGGGAACGGGAGAAGCGCCGCGGCCTCGACGCCCTCCACCTCGACCGGGTGCGCCTCGACCTCAACCTGCTGGGCCTCGGCGACGACGGCCACACCGCATCGCTGTTCCCGGCCGCCTTCGCCGGCCACGAGACCGACCCGGGCTACGACCCCCACCCGCGGCGCCTGGCCGCCGCCACCCGCGCCCCCGACCCGCCCCACGACCGGATCACCCTCTCGCTCTCGACCCTGTCCGCGGCCCGGCGCACCGTCTTCCTGGTCTCCGGTGAAGACAAGGCGGAGGCGGTGGCCCGGGTGATGGAGGCCCGGGGTGAGTTGGACGTCCTCCTCGCCGCCGACGCCGACGGCCGGGACGCCGGTGGCCGCAAGGTGGTCAGCGACACAGGGCCGCCGGTCAGCGGCCCCATCCCACCGGCGGCCAGGGTCCGCCCCACCAAGGCGCCGGCCCTCTGGCTGCTCGACATGGCCGCCGCGTCCCGACTGCCCGCACCGGAGGCTTGAGATGAGTGACGGCAAACAGACTTCGAGGTCGAGCGGCGTCATCCTGGCGGGGGACGTCGGCGGCACCAAGATCGCCCTCGCCTGCTACCGGGTGACGGCCAACCCTGGCTCGCGGCTGCCGAAGTTCGAGGAACTCCACGCCGGCCGCCTGGCCAGCGAGGGCTACGACGGCCTGGCCGGCGCGGTGGGCGGCTTTCTCGCCGAGAGCGGCATCGCCGCCGGCGACGTCGATTGCGCCTGCTTCGGGGTCGCCGGCCCCGTCCTCCACAACGTCGCCGAGCCGCCCAACCTCGGCTGGCGGGTGGACGGTGGTGCCCTGGCCCGGGAGCTGGGCCTGGGCAGGGTGGTGCTGATCAACGACCTGGTGGCCACCGGCGAGGGGATCCCGGCGCTGAAGAGCAACCAGATGGAGACCCTGCAGAAGGGGGTCGTGGACGAGGACGGCAGCGCCGCCATCATCGCCGCCGGCACCGGCCTGGGCATGGCGCTGATGCCGTGGGTGGACGGGCGCCACGTCACCATGCCCACCGAGGGTGGCCACCAGGGCTTCGCCCCCCGGGGGCCGCGGGAGATCGCCCTGATGCAGCACATGGCCGAGCGCTACGGGCGGGTGAGCATCGAGCGGGTGGCCTCCGGCATGGGGCTTTTCGCCATCTACCAGTACCTGCGCGACGTCGGCTACGCTCCAGAGGATCCCGCCGTCCGGCGGCGGATGAAGCGCGACGACCCGGGGCGGGTGATCTCCAAGGCGGCCATGGAGGAGGGCGACGCGCTGGCGGATGGCGCCCTGGACCTCTTCGTCTCGGCCTACGGCGCGGCGGCCGGCGACCTGGCCCTGGTGGGCTACGCCACGGGGGGAGTCTACGTCGGCGGCGGCATCGCGCCGAAGATCCTCCAACGCCTGCATCACGGCCCCTTCCTCTCCAGCTTCCGCGCCAAGGGCCGCTTCCGAGAGCTGGCCGAGCGCATCCCGGTCAAGGTCCTCCTCGACTCCCGCACCGCCCTGCTCGGCGCCGCCCTGGTGGCGGCCCGGGGCGCCGGGTTCTAGCTCCATTGATGAATGACCGTACATCACAGCGTATTGCGGCGTATTGCGGCGTATTGCGGCGTACTGCGGCGTACTGCGGCGAATTGCAACATCGGCGCTTGAGTCCTCAGCCGTTACAGCTATAGCCTGTTCCCATGAGCTTGGTAATCCAGTGGGATGCGGCGAAAGCCAAGTCCAACGAGGTCAAACACAGGGTGTCCTTCGAAGAGGCCGAGACAGTGTTTGCGGATACGCTCGGCTGGATCTACGCGGATCCACTGCATTCGCAGTACGAGCGCCGAGAGATCCTCATCGGGGAGTCCAACCGCCATCGTCTGCTGCTGGTATGCTTTACTGAGTTGTCAGAAGGTTACGTGCGGATTTTCAGCAGCCGAGAGCCCACAGCCCATGAGCGACGAAAGTACGAAACAGAGCGAGGCGCCCGCGGACATTGAGATGCCCGAGGAGTACGACCTCGACCACTCTAGTGCTCAGCCGAACCGCTTTGCGGACCGGCTGCCGCAGGGAAGAGTGGTGGGAGTGGTACTCGATCCCGATGTCGCTGCCATTTTCGATTCGTCGGAGTCGGTGAATCGATTCCTCCGCTCGGCCATTGAGGCGATGCCGGCTAGGAAAAGCGACCCGGCACCCTCCGGTTAGCTGCCAGGGCCGACCCTAACCCGGATTATTCATGAGCCACCCTACTGCGAGCGCCCAGGGCACGCCATCACAGGCGGTCCTCGCTCATCACTCCCTCAACGTGGCGTAACCACGCCTCGGTCCTTCTTCCCTCCGGGTCGCCTGTGCTGACGCACCCTGAACGCTCTCGCTACGGGCGTTCATGAATAATCCGGGCTAATCGCCCTCCCGGTCGTCCTCGCTGGACGGCACCGGGTCCGGGTCTTCGTCTTCCCGTTCCTCTTCCTCCGGCGGCTCCGGTGGGGGCGGGTCGTCTTCGTCGGTCTCGTCTTCCGGGGGTGGCACAGGGGGTGGGGGAGTGGGCGGCTTGTCCGGGGGCTTCGGCGGTTCCTTGTCTTTCGCCTTGGCGGTCGGCTTCGGCTTGGCGTTGAGCTTGCGGCGCTTCTCCGCGAACTCCGCCAGACGGTCGGCCACCAGCCGGTTCACCGTGCCCTCCGGGTAGTGGCTTTCGTCCTCGCCGTCGCCCGTCTCCGCCGGCTGTGGCTCGCCGGCGGGGACGCCGGTCAGCACCTCCACCGCCTCGTCCACCGTCTCCGCCGTCCAGACGTGGAAGTCGCCGGCCTCGGCGGCGGTGGTGATCTCTTCGGGGAGCATCAGGTTCTTGGCGTTGGTGGCGGGGATCAGCACCCCCTGCTCGCCGGTCAGACCGCGCTCGGCGCACAGCCGGAAGAAACCCTGGACCTTCTCGTTGACCCCGCCGATGGCCTGCACCCGGCCGTGCTGGTCGACGGAGCCGGTGACCGCCACCGACTGGCGGATCGGCACGCCGGAGATGGCCGACAGCAGGCAGGCGAACTCCGCCACCGAGGCCGAGTCGCCGTCGATGCCGCTGTAGGACTGCTCGAAGACCAGGCTCGCCTCCAGCGACAGGGCCGCCTCTTCGGCGTAGCGGGCGGCCAGCAGCGAGCTCAAGATCAACACCCCCTTGGAGTGGATCGGGCCGGAGAGCTTGGCCTGGCGCTCGATGTCCACCACCTCGCCCTTGCCCATGCGCACCCGGGCGGTGATGCGGGTGGCGCGGCCGAAGCGGTTGCCGCCCAGGGCGAGGACCGCCAGGCCGTTGACCTGGCCGACCCGCGAGCCCTCGGTCTCGACCCGCAGCGTGTCGCGCAGCACCGCCTCCCGCAGCCGCTCCTCCGCCCGGCCGACCCGGTGCTCGCCGGCCTCCACGGCGCGCTGCACCTGGGAGCGCCCGACGCTGTCCGGGCCGCCGCCGTCGCTTCCGTCGCCGTCGCCGCGGGCGTAGTGGTCCGCCTCCAGCATCAGGTCTTCCAGCGGCGTCAGTCGGGTGGCCAGGCGCTCGGCGTCGCCCACCAGGCGGGCGCTGTGCTCGATCAAGCGGGCGACGGCGTCGGCGGTGAAGGGGAGGAGGCCGTTTTTCTCCGCCAGCCCCGCCAGGCGGCGGGCGTAGCGGCGCTCGGACTCGGCGTCGCGCTGGATGCGCTCGTCGAAGTCGGCGGCGATCTTGAACAACTCGCCGAACTCCGGGTCCTTGGCGGCCAGCAGGTAGTAGAGCTTGCGGCTGCCCACCACCACCACCTTGACGTTCAGCGGCATCGGCTCCGGCTCCAGGGTGACGGTGCTGATCAGGCCGTTGGACTGGGCCGGCGACTCGATCCGCGCCCGGCCGGCGGCCAGCGCCCGCTTCAAGCCGTCCCAGGCGAACGGCTGGCGCAGCAGCTTGCTGGCTTCGAGCACCAGGTAGCCGCCGTTGGCGCGCTGCAGGGCGCCGACCTTGATCAGGCTGAAGTCGGTGATCAGGCCGCCCATGCGGGGCAGGTACTCGACCCGGCCCATCAGGTTCGGGTAGGTGGGATGGTCCTCGTAGACCACCGGCGCACCTATCTGGCCGTCACCGCTCTCGCCGGCCGCCTCCTCACCCGCCTCCTCGTCACTGTGATCCACGACCACGTTGATCGAGTAGCGGCGCTCCGGGTCGCGGACGTTGCCGGCGGCGTCCAGTGCCCTGCGGCCGGCGTCACCGTCCTCCTCGTCGTCTCCCGGCAGGAAGGCCCGGACGTGCTCCACCGCGTCCTCCCGGGCCGCCTCCAGGTAGGCCACCACGTCGTCCTCGCCGGCATAGCCCTCGGCAAGATCGGCAAACAGCGGCTCGATGGCGAAGCGGCTGATCTTCTCCCGCAGCTCGCGCAGCGCCTTGCGGTGCTCGCGCACCAGCGCCGGCATGCCGCGCATCACCCGCTCGGTTTCCTGGCGCATCTCCTCAATGTGCTCCTCCGCTTCCCGGCGCTCCTCATCGGGCAGCTTGAGGAACGCCTCGCGCTCCAGCACCTCGCCCTCCCGCTTCGGCGCGAAGGCGTAGCCGCCAGGGGTGCGCAGGGTGGCCAGGCCGCGCTCGTTGGCCTTCTCCCGCACCTCGTCCATGGCGGCGCTGCGGAACTCCCGCAGTTCTTCCTCCAGGGCGGCCCGGCGGCTCTGGTAGTCGTCGCCCTCAAAGGCGGCGGTCAGCGCCGAGCGCAGCTCCCGCACCAACTCCTCCATGTCCCGGGCCAGGCGGCGACCCTCGCCGGGCTCCAGGCTGAGCAGGCAGGGCTCGTGGGCGTCGCGGAAGTTGTGGACGTAGGCCCAGTCCCGGGGGCGTGGCTGGCCCGCCGCCGAGCGGCGCAGGAAGTGCTCCACCGCGTTGCGCCGGCCGGTCCCCTCGCTGCCCAGGGCGAACACGTTGTAGCCCGGGTGGCGCATGCCGACGCCCAGCTCCAGCGCCTTCATCGCCCGCTCCTGGCCCGCCACCCCGGCCAGCGGCTCGGCCTCCGCCGTGGTGGCGAAGCCGAGGGCGCCCGGGTCGGTGGGGTGGCGCAGCTCGGCGACCGGCAGCGGGGGGTGGAGGTCGCGGGGAGCGGGGCGGGCAGGCTTGCCCGGGATCTCTTCCTTCGGCGTACGTTTCGGGGCCGGCGTCTCGGTCTGCTTCGCGGTCACGGTCTTCTTTCGGGGCATCGCCTGTTCAAACCCTGCGAATGGGGTGCCACGGCAGGGTGCCACAGCAGGGCGGCACAGCGGGATGTCAACAGTGGGGGTGTCACAGTGTAACTAAACCGGGGGCCACGGAATCCCGCCACGGCCAAGCTCGTACTCTTGTATACGGCGACCCTCACCAGGGACGCGAAACAACGGAGATTCTTCAATGAAAGCAGTCGTTCACTCTGAGTATGGGTCGCCCGAGGTCCTCCGAGTCGAGGAAGTGCCCACGCCCAGCCCCGGCGACCATGAGGTCTTGATCGACATCCAGGCTGCCTCGGTGAACGACTGGGACCTCGGGAACCTCGAAGGTTGGTTCGTCAACCGACTTCTCATCGGCCTGCGCAAGCCGCGCCTGCGAGCTCTCGGTTGTGACGTCGCCGGCACGGTTGCTGCCGTCGGCAAAAGCGTGACCCGCTTCGCCGAGGGAGACGAGGTGTACGGCGACCTCTCCTCGTCCGGGTTCGGTGCGTTCGCCGAGTACGTGTGTGCGCCGGAGACAGCTCTGGCGGAGAAGCCTTCGAGCATGAGCTTTCAGCAGGCGGCGGCCCTTCCCCATGCAGCCATGCTGGCCCTTCAGGCGCTGCGCGACGTCGGCCAGCTCGAGAACGGGCAGCGGCTCCTGCTCAACGGCGCGGGTGGAGGGGTGGGCACGCTTGCCCTCCAGATGGCTCGCCGGCTCGACGCCGACGTCACCGCGGTCGATGGCGAAGAAAAACTCGAGCGGCTGCTGGAAATGGGCGCCAGGCAGGTCATCGACTACCGAAGCCAGGACTTCACGCGCACCGGCGAGCGCTACGATTTGATCGTCGACGTCAAGACGAACCGCTCACCCTTCGCCTATGCACGGGCTCTCAATCCACGGGGTAGCTACGTGACGCTCGGGGGCTCCATCCGCCGCTTGCTCCAGATTGTGGTCGTGGGCCGATTCCTGTCGTTGTTCGGCGGCAGGCGACTCAGGGTCGTCGCTCTCGAGGCCAACAAGGATCTCGACCACGTCAACGACCTGTTCGAAGCCGGAGAGCTGACGCCGGTCATCGACAGGAGCTACCAGCTCTCGGAGGTCAAGGAGGCGTTTTGGCGCTTCGCGAGAGCCGAGCAGACAGGAAAGATCGTCCTGCGGATCGGCTGACGTCCGCCGCAGCCTCAACCGCCCCCGGGCAGGTCCTCGGCGGCCAGGTGGATCAGGCGGTCCACCGGGGCGAAGTCGTCGGAGAGGACCGGGACGCCGCGGGTGTCCGCCGGTGGCAGGCGGCCGGCGGCGAGCTCTGCCAGCGGCGGGTCGAAGGCGCCACCGTCGGCGGACCCGTCCAGCGCCTCGGCGCGGCGCAGCAGCTCCTCCCGGGCCAGGCGCTGCCCGCGGTGGGCCACCAGCAGGGTGTTGGCGACGCCGGGCACCGGGAACGCCTCGACGCTGGGGAAGCGCTCCCGCAGGGTGCGGTAGATCGCCCGGGGGAAGGGCTGCTCCAGGCCGGCGGCCAGGTTGACCAGGAAGACGCCGCCGGGGGCCAGGGCGCCATCGACGGCGGCGAGGAACTCCCGGGTGGTCATGTGGAACGGCACCGACAGGCCGATGTAGGTGTCGGCGATGATGACGTCCCAGGTGGCGCCCCCGCCGTCTTCCATCCCGGCCGCCGCCCGCTCCAGGAAGCGCCGCCCGTCGGCGACGTGGACCCGCACGCCGGGGCCGTCGGTGAAGCCCATGAAGCGGCGCGCCACCTCCGGCACCGCCGGGTCGATCTCCACCAGGTCGATC
>Ga0102947_1000182_pt1 | contig 22842 bp, 29 predicted proteins | sample SalPon2A_A_D2_MG_FD_78210 | JGI IMG/M metagenome (GOLD analysis project Ga0102947, IMG submission 78210) | Soil microbial communities from South San Francisco under conditions of wetland restoration - Salt Pond MetaG R2A_A_D2_MG | ecosystem: Environmental > Terrestrial > Soil > Wetlands | place... | reverse complement strand
GGGGACAAGAACTTTTGAAAATTCAACTGGCTCACTGAATGAATTAGCTAAAAAAGAAATTGACTTTCTTAATGAAGAGATTCTTCAAATTGATTTAGAAAATAAAAATATCAAAACTACTACAAAGAATCTTTCATACGATTATCTAATTATTGCCATGGGAGCAGTTTTAGCTCCCCAAAAAATCCTAGGACTAGTTGAACATGGAATGAATCTTTATGATTATAGAGAATCTGAAAAAATCCATAATAAAATCAAGGAATTAAAATCAGGAACAATAGCCATATCTATTACGGGCATGCCTTACAAATGCCCACCAGCTCCATTTGAGGCTGCCTTACTAATTGACTCAATGCTCAGAGAGTTAAGCGTAAGGGATTCTGTCCAAATTCATTTCTATAGTCCTGCGCCAATAACTTTGCCTGCTGCAGGACCTGAAATAAGCAAAAAAATTCTTGATTTGATTAGCTCAGAAAAAATTGTTTTTCACGAGTCATGTAAAGTAACTAGAGTTGACACAAAAAAGTTAATCTTTGAAAATGGTGAAGCAGATTTTGACCTGCTTTTAGCTATACCTCCACACATTGCTCCGGATGTAATTTATGAATCTGGATTAGCCAAACAAGATAATTTTGTTCCAATCAATAGGGATTGTAAAACTTCATACGATAATGTTTATGCAATTGGTGATGTAACAAGTCTTAAGGTGACAGAAACTATGGCAGTACCCAAAGCAGGAGTATTTGCAGAAGGTGAAGGAATTACTGTCGCTCAAAATATTATTTCTAAAATTCATTCTAAGGATGATTCTGCACTATTTGATGGTAAAGGTGGGTGTTTTATTGAATCAGGGCGAGATACTGCTTCATTAATTGAGGTTGATATGTTTTCAGAACCAAAACCATCTGCCAAGCTAACAGAGTCAACATCTGAACATCTTAACGAGAAACTACAATTTGAAAAAGACAGACTCACAAAGTGGTTATAGCTAGTCTTTACTGTCTTTTTCTCTTGATAGATGCTCCAAAATTGCTTTTACTTCTACCCCCAAATCTTGTGGGTTTTTGGATAATTCTAGTTTTTCAGTAATTTTATTTTTAAAATCTTCATCTTCTAATTCCACTCTCCTTTTTTGTATACAATCTAGATGATCTTGACCAGAACCAGAAATTTTATGACAAACACTACAAATCTTCATCAATTCCTATTACCAATACGACGATTTAATAATTTCATTTTGTGCGTAAACCATAAGGGATCGTCGTCTAGCTTGGTATGATACTAGTCTGGGGGACTAGTGGTCGCAGGTTCAAATCCTGCCGGTCCCATCACACTTTACTGACTCTTATGGTCCCAAAACCATACAAATTTCTACTGATTTGAATATTATTTCTATCAAAAATAAAAAAAGGAAAAAGAGGGTTGTTCTTAGGCATCAACATCGAGATGAATTGGAATCACTGTTAGTGAACGTTGTCCTACTGCAACACCCGTAGTGTCTCTGTTTTTCTCATCTTCAGTCTCAACGAATCCTTGAACTTCAAATGTGAGCAGTCCATCATTATCAGCATCCTCATAGTCGCCTAGATTAACAAGAACCCAATGCCATCCGTGGGCGGCCTTGGTGTTAATCCAAGTGTCTAGAAATACTGGATCACAGGTTAACTCATCGTTTGCATCTGTGTCGATATTGGCAACAACATCACATATTTCCTCAACTTCGGATAACAGGTTGGTACTCATACCATAGGTTCTATCACACATGGTAATTGGTACATCACCAGTTACTGACTTTCCGTCAATTGTGAGGTCAATTTTGTGAGCTGCTCGTACTTGATCGGTTTCGACAGTATCCCCACCGCTTTTTGGTCCCTTAAGATTAAGTTCTGTGTATAGGGAGCATTCTTCATCATAAAGAACCAGAACGTCCTGAGGATTTGATGCTTTCATACTTGCATATGCAAGTGTTCCATCTCCTGAACCGCTATCCATGAGTTCTGCGGCCATGATGACCTCCATGGTTTCGGATTGGAAAGAAGATTTGTTTGCACTATTAGCTGCAGTTACATCTTGAAGAACAAACCCGCCTAAAGCAAGTGTGGCTCCTAAGATTGCAAATACACCCAATGTCGTTAGTTTTCTTTGCATTGAAGGATTCGTCTTGAAATAAGTTTTAACCATTACTGCAAAAATATAGCAAAATTCTTGATAATGTTACAACATTTATTGTAGCGGTTATTTTTTTTGTGTAACACATCATTAGCTACACAAGAATTTTTTTACAAATAAAAAAAGAAAAAAAAGAGTCAGTTAGACTCACTGGATTCTATCAGAAGATTCTACTGAAGGGATTCGCTTTACTAATGGAGAAATGTAAAAAAGATCATACACTTCACCACCATCACCAGTTGCAATACCTGTAACAAAATACAAGGTTCCATATTCTAGATTTGAAATCTCATTTCCAGACATCTCAATGTCCCAGGTTTTACCTTCCTGATTTTCAACAGTACCTAATGCATCAAATGATTTTTGGTTGGGACTGACTGAAATCTCCCAAGTGTCGGCAATTACAGAGAAATGTTGACGGTCGTCATGTTTTCCTACAATGAAAACTCCACGCTTTACTTCATATTCTGTATGTCCGCTATCATTTGTTTGTGTTTCAACAATTCCCATTCTAAAATGAGAACGCATGGCATTATCATCTTCTGATACTGCTGCTCCACTTCCCACAAGAAATGTTCCAATTCGGAGAGATCTTTCTTCTAATTTTACCTCCCTTTCTTGCACTTGGGCAAATGCATTGTCGTAGGTTACTGATACTGATAGTATTATTGCCATCATTATCAGACCTGCGAAGATTGTTTTGTTTTGGTTTGTCATTGGAGAGAAAAAGGAATTTTGAATAAAAGGGATTGTTAAGCATTGTAAGCTAACATTGTTACCTCATCCTTATTGGCAATTGTTAAAATTGACAAAAAAGAGGGTGAATTAGTTTAAGGAATGATCAAAACTGGCACAAGGGTATAGAGACCGTACTTACATTAGAAAGGACATCATTTTGATTTTATCAGAATATGGGGAGATGAACCAAACCAAACTATTGAGTTATAGTGGATTGAACATTGCAAAACACAAAGAAATTCTTGAAGATATGGAAAAAAAGGGATTAATAGAAAGAAGAGAAGAGCCTTGGGGAAAAAAGATCATAATAAAGTACAAAGTTAGTCCTAAAGGACATGAATTTTGCAAATTAATTCTAGAACCATACGAGGAGATGTTCCCACGAACAGAGGGAGATGAGTAACAATGTTATCTAAAAGTTTTAAAACAAAAATGGAGATTTTACACGTTGACTAACTCGAATCGAGATAATCACAAAAGTATTTTTGAGATTATGGATGGAATGATGTTCCAGTTAAGCAAAACAAAAAAGATGTTTATGATTATGATATTGACTACTCTAATAATTCCACCAATCGCTCTTCTAGCAATGACAAGCGCGTATGATTCTCCATTTACTGATAGATTTGAGAAACGACTTGAAGATCGTCTTAACGAACAACTACGACGTGGTCAGATTACTCTTGAGGAAGCTAACAAAATAAAAAATCAGTTCTTGGACCAGCAACGGGGCCAGGTTTTACTGCAACCTGCACAGCTCGTGATTTTTGCAATATCGTTGATTTGGTTAGGTATAGGAATTAAACAGTGGCTCTCTTTGTCAAAATGGGATAAGAAATACCAGAGATTCAAAGAAAGACAGAGACAGGTAGACAAAAAACTAGATGACTATTTTGATGATGGATAACACAAATCACCTAAACCATTTAAATTCTGAAAGTCTAACTATCCTAATTTCAAATTTAATAAGAAAATTCATTGATTAAAGAAACTTGTTGGAATTAATTTTGTTTGCTTTATCTTGATAAAATTTACCTTTCTCAGGATTTTCTAATTCAGAATAATAAATCTGGGCCAATTGATTTAGGGGAAAAGCATCTTTGGGTCTTATTTTGTGCATTTTTTCTAAGCATTCGATCTTTTTCTTAGAATTTGATAAATCAACATAACAACCATATAATTGATAAATTAAATCAAAACTTGTAGGATTTTCTTTTAAAGCTCTTTCTAATTTGGGAATTTTTTCTAAATTTTTTTGAGTTGTTTTAGAGTCAATTTTTGATTGTTTTATCTCAATTTTCTTTTTTAGTTTGTTAAAAAAACCCATATCTAAAATATATTTTGAACCTTTTAAAACATAATTATTATCAATAATATCGTATTAACGAATGTCTGATGATCTTAAAACAAAAAAGGAAGTTTTTAAGAAAAATCTAGAAGATCTAATCCAACTAATTGAAGAAAAATACGATACATCTCAATCCATCAAAATTTATGGTTATTTGAATTCTATAATAAAAGAAGAACTAGAAAAGATAAATCAACCAATCCAGAAATGTAATTCTTGTGGGGAAGCACTAGATCCTTGGGAAAAAACATTGTGTGGTCCTTGTAAGATTGCTAATCCACGATACCAAGAGGAAGAGTAGCAAAATACTTGCCTAACAATTTACCTTTAACAATAATTCATTTCATATGAAAAATAATCTAAAAAATGATAGTTTTTTAATAGAAATAGTTAGATATCTACATATGATTCAAAACAAAATTAAAAAAATTCTTGTTCCCCTTGACGGCTCAAAAAACTCTCTCAGAGGATTTGACGATGCTATCTATTTTGCAAGGAATTGTCAGGCTACAATCGTTGGATTACATGTAATCAAGGTTCCAACAAGTATGATATTTAACAAAAGAAAACTAGAATCTGGAAGTAAAAAATCAGCTGAAATGTTAATGGAATCTGCTAAAACAAAGGCAGCTAGACATGGCATACAGCTCAGTTACAAAATTATCAAAGGCGGAGATCCAGGATTTGATATTGTCCGGTATTCAAAAGACCATAAAGTTGATTTGATTGTTATGGGAGCAAGAGGATTAGGTGCAATCAAGGAGGCATTCCTTGGGAGTGTATCAAATTATGTCTTACATAAAGCAAAAATTCCAGTCTTGATTGTAAAATAATTCAATCAAAACAAAAAAGATTACTTGGACTAAATTAAAAAATAATTTTCTAAGTTCAAATCTATGTTCTTAAATTTTTTTATGATGTAGCTCATCATGAAGGTCTTTTACCATGTTTATCAATAAATCAACTTCATGTTTTTCTAATCTTTCAATTTCTGAAATTCTCTTAATGATTAAAGATTTGGTATCTGATTCAACGGTTTCTCGTTTCTTTATTCTAGAACCTACTAATCTTGCTCCTAAAGCCGATATAAAAGCACCAATAATAGAAATTCCCACAAACATCAAAACAATTCCTAATATTCTTCCAGGCTCTGTTACAGGGACTACATCCCCATATCCTACAGTAGTAACTGTAGCTGAAGCCCACCAAAAGGCATCAATCAGATTTGTTATTTGAGCATCTTCATGTGGTGATTCAATAAGATAAATACCAATTCCACTACCTCCTACAACTAAAATGGAAATTACTAAAAGAGAAATGAGAAATTTCATCAAGATAGAGTCCATTTGAATATACTAAAAATAAATTGACGATTATCAAATTGGATATTTTATCTTCCAAATTCAGTTTAGTCAGGAAATTTTTAAAATTTAAAATTTGTTTGGGTGCTTCAAAGTCTTATTAACATGAATTATCCATTATAGATGATTAATTCATGGGAATTGCTCGGGTTGGAGGCAGAGGAACCTCTAGGAGAATAGCAGAAAAAGAAGAAGAAAACTGGGCAGGTGCTGCCTACAAAAAACATCAAGAGGCAAAAAAAGCAAAATCTGCAGACAAGTATATCACAGTTGGCCGCGGAACTGGAAAAATAAAATTTGGTGACATTTCAAGTACACCTACCAAATCAACAAAAGGTGTGTGGGTCAGTTCTGGACGAGGTACTGGAAGAAGGAAACTCTCCTAGTCTCTAAAAAATTTAGCAAAACAGAAAGTACATCCCTAGTAAGTACTAATTATAATTTTCAATATCATCCATAAAATAAAAAAATTAGAACTTTTGTAGTTATCTAAAGGATCTTACTTTTTTAATCACTTTGTTATGATCAAATGCAGCAGTTGTAGTTACATACAAAATATGATTTTTCCCGGCAGGAATAACAATTCGTTTTACTTTGTCATATTCTGCAACTACATACTTACAAGGTCCTAGTGTTCTTGCTAGTTTTTTTCTTTGTTTCCAATCTTTAGCTGCAGCCTTTAATGATCCCAAACTTTGTTTTTTTGACACCAAAATATGCACCTTCTTGGAACGTTCTGAAAATATCAGTTTACCATTCAGATCGCATACACTTACAACTCTTACAGATGGACTGACCTTCAAGATTTTTTCAACGGCTTCTTGAATTTCCATAACTCATGCAATACATTCTAGATGTTAAGATTTGCTATGAGAAGACTTTTGATTTTTTTGTATATGCCAAAAATTTGATACTTTGAAATAAAATTACGAAATTTATTTTTAATAATCAAATGGTATTTTCAGTAAATTTGCTCTAATTTAGGCGTGAAATTTGATATTTTAAAAATTATAATTTCAAAATCTTCAAAAGACTATCAAAACTTTCCTGAGATTGTTCTTGTTTGTAAATTCTAAGAGCATCAATAATTTTTTCTTTTGAAGGGATTTTGTAGATTTTTTGTACTTGTTTTCCAATTCCTGAACCAATAAAAATTGCCTGAGTAATTGAGGTTACATTTGATGGCCTTCTTTTTGTACTAGAACTTTCAAAATCAATTATTGTACAATTTTTTTCTCCAACTATCACATGTTTAGAAATACTGCTTAATTCCCCATGATCAAACCTGATTTGGTCCAATTTGAAACAATCCCGCAAAATGTCTTTTATTGTAGATTTTAATTTCTTGGAGCTCCCACGACCTTTCAATGAACTAATCCAGTTTCCAATTTTTTCTCCATCAAGATACTCCATAACAACAAAATTTTTACTATAGTCAAAAAGCTTAGGGCCAACATTAACTGAGTTTACTAATTTGAGAAGTTTTGCCTCATTTTTCATACTAGTTCTTTGAGAATCTAATCTTCTAATCTTCAAAGCCACATCCTTACTTTTTCTTTTTGCTAAAACAACAATTCCAACATAACCCTTCCCCAAAATTTCTAATTTGCCTATTGTTGTTGGACCAGTAAAAGAAAGAGATTTTATTTGCAATTTTTCTAACTCTGAAATTCTAGAATTAATTTGTCGTTTGGTTGATTTTGGATAGCCAAGAATTCCAGAATACGGATCCTCAGATAATTTCTTAATTGAAATAAAATGCCGTGTCATCAGTTGAGGTTAGCTCATTTACTACCTTTTTAATGGATTTGGGTAGGCCTTTTGAGCCTAAAAATATCTTAAATCCATTCTTAAAATCATCCTGTAAACCCTTTGGAATTCCAGTTTGCAAATTGTGTTTTAGAAATTCAGACAAGAATTTTACGGCTTCAAAATTCTTTCTTTTTTCTAGAGAAACAATTTTTCTATCATCATTTATCCACATTAAATCTGATTTCAAGATATTTTTAGAAACAAAACTTCTGCAATCTTTTTCTCTGAAAAACTCTGGTCCAATTTTTTGGTATTTTTTAGAAATTATTGGAGATTCTAACAGAAAAATTAGATACGCTTCTTTTTTTTCATCATTGTAAGATGTACTACGTAAAACTTTGAAACCGCCAATTTCTAATTGAGTTTTTAATGATTTTGTGGCTCGTTTAATTTGACCCCATATTATGTCTGGACTTCTCATCTTAAAATCAAAATTTAAAATTAAAATGGTATCTAAATTTAGTTTAGACTTTTTGAATTTTTTAGGACCAAAAAATTTCTTGGATGGATTTACCTGAAATACTCTTGAATTTAAAATAAACTTACCAATATTTTCTTCTGATATAGCAGCTGCAAGATTTCTATTACTATCAATAGGATCAACTATTACAATTGGGGTTTCAAATCTTTGAGTTGTTTTTCCTATTATTTGATTTTCCTGTATTTTTGCAATTGATTTTATCACATTTTCAAAACTTTTGAAATTTAAAATTAAAACTTCTGAAACATATCCGCTAAAACCCTGTTTTGCTATTTCTGCACCATAAATTCCCGTAGACTGAAGAAAAGTTTTGAGTAATCTTACTTCATCTCTCATTTTGGGCGTAAGGGATTTTTTCATGAATTTTGTATGAAAAGGTGATCTATCTGCAGAGCTTTTCCATTCTCCTAGTTTTACATCATAGCAAGGGACTACGTTGATCTTTGTATTTTTGATCTTAGCCTCAACGTAGGGGTGTTCTGAATATCTAACATAGGGAGAATACTTCTTCATAGAAGCAAATCCAATTTTTTTTGAAATTTCTTCAAATTTAGCCTCCGGGGTTTTATTTTTGAATTTAATAAAAATATCAACATCAGCATTTTTTGCTAGCCATGTTCCCTTTGCAAAAGATCCTCCAAACTCTAAATTAATTACTTCTGAATATTTTCTAATTTCCTCTTCAACTAGTTTAAATGCCAAATCAGCAATTTCCATTTTTGATTTTTGTAAAGATTTGCTAGGTACAATCGTTTTTTTAATTTCAGAAATAATTTTTTTCATTTAGCAATTACCTCTTCTAAATCTGTATAGATTGGACCTTTTGGAGTAAGTACACTTTGTTTTAACTTCATATTAGTTACTAAATAATTTCCAAATTCATAGGCTTGGAATTGTTCTAAATTTTTGCTTATGTCCCCAATTTTATTTTTTATTCTAAATATTGTAATATGAGATTTGAATGGTTTATCAGGAAAAAAACCCAATGGTTTCAATGCATTTTTAATTTGTCCTGCTAAATCTTCTAGCATTTTACCACCGGCTTTATCCACACCAATCCAAATTACTCTAGGTGATCTCATATTGGGAAAGGCACCAACTCCTTTAAAATTTATTTTAAATGATGAAAATTCAATTTTTTTCAAATTTTGTTTAATTTTCTCACATTGCTCCTCAGAAATTTCTCCTAAAAACTGAAGTGTAAAATGTAAATTTTGAGGTTCAATAGGTTTTGCTTTTATTACAATTTTTGATTGGAAATTTCTAATAGAATCTATAATATCCTTATTAGAAATTTCAACAGCTACAAAAACACGCATACAACATTCTTTGAATTATCTTTATAATAATTTCCGGTAGCTTCATAGACAAGCCGAATTTTTCAATACATATTGACTAAATTGATTGTTTGCTTAACTGGTATGCCTGGTGCAGGAAAATCGACCATTGCCGAGGGTCTAAAATCCAAAGGATATGAAATCATCAATATGGGAAATGCTGTTAGAAACGCAGCAAAGAAAAGAAATCTTGAGCCTACTGGTCCCAATTTAGGAAAACTAATGCTTGAGCTTCGAGAAAAAAATGGGCCAGGTGCTATAGCAGAATTAGTTAAACCACAGATAGAAAATTCTTCCTCAGAGGTCATAATTATTGATGGAATTAGATCCTCACCTGAAATTGAAGTCTTAAGAAAATACGGTACTGTCAAACTTTTGGCTATTCATGCTTCAACTGAAACACGATTTGATTTCTTACAACAAAGAGGAAGATCAGACGATCCTAAAACAAAAGAAAATTTTGAGGAACGAGATGACCGTGAATTAGGAGTAGGTATTAGCAATCCCATTGCCTTATCAGATGATGCAATTTCTAATAATAATTTAACAAAAGAAGAGTTGATTGAATTATCATTTAAAAAAATTGAAGAATGGCTCAAATGAATATTCCATCCATTAAATGCAAAATTGAAATATTTTGTGCAATTAATCCCTCCGAAGATCCCAAAAAAGTTGAAATAGCCATTCAAAATATTTTCCCCGATTGTGAATTTGAGATTGACAAATTTTCAGTTCATGCATATTCTGAAAATCTAACTGTATTAGAAAAAATTCGTGAGGCTATCCATTCAATGCAATACCAACGAATCTATAAACGAACATTAGAAAAAAATCTGGTAAGAAATACTACTTGGTTTTACCTAAATAAACAGGCCGCATTCACTGAGAAAATTGCAATTTGTGAAGAGTCCGATGAATCTCCACTTGGACCTCTAAAGGTAGTTTTAACATCTTTTAACATTGATAGAATAATTGAATGGCTAATTTTTGAATAATGAAAACTAGATGACTAATTTAACTTATTTTTTTTGAAACTAGAAACTAATTCTGGTAAAGCAATTGCAGAAGTTGATCTAATTGATAAATCCATTTCTGGAGTCATTATTGTTTTTTCTGGATTTATTTCTATTAATGCCGCATTATTCTGTCTAGCGTAAATAGGAAGTGTATTGGCAGGAGATACAACTAATGATGTTCCTGCAATAATCATGACGTCACAACTAGATGCCTGAATTATGGCCTCCTCCCAAACGTCTTGCGGTAAACCTTCTCCAAACCAAACCACATCTGGCCTGAGGATATTTCCACATTTACATAAAGGAGGCAGCTTAGAAAATTGTGTAAAAATTTCATCTTTAAAATCGCAAGATGTACATTTTATTTTCACAATACTTCCATGCAATTCTAAAACTTTAGAACTTCCGGCTTGCTGATGAAGCCCGTCAATATTTTGTGTAAGGACCGCAATCTGGAGAAAATTTTCTAATTCTGCAATCGCTTTATGACCTAAATTAGGTTCAGCATTGAAAATATTTTGCCTTCTTTCATTATACCATTCCCAAACAAGTTTTGGATTTTCGTAAAAGGCATCAATGGTAGCTAATTTCATAGCATCATAGTTACGCCACAAACCATCTTTTCCCCTAAAGGTAGGAATTCCACTTTCTTGTGATATCCCTGCCCCAGTAACAAAAACTACTTTTTGTGCATTTTTTAATTGCTCCTCAATTTGTTCCTTCATCTTATTTTATTTCAATTTCCAAAAGGTCCCTAGCAGTAATGACTGAATCATGAATCTTTTTTGCCTCTTCAAGGTGCTGGTTTTCATCCTTATATCGCGCAGAAAAGTGAGTAAGTATTAGATTTTTCACACTTGCCTTTTTTCCTAGTGTTGCAGCTTGTTTGGCAGTAGAATGATGTGTTTCAATGGCTTTATCTTTTATTTCATCTAAGAATGTTGAATCAAAGACAAGATAATCACAGCCTTCAAAAAATTCCTCCAATTCCTCAGTCGGTATTGTGTCCCCTGAAATTCCAATTTTTTTCCCTGGTCTTTTGTTACCCAGAACTTGTTCAGACTTAATTATTCTCCCATTAATTTCAATTTGTTCTCCATTTTGCAATTTATTCCATAAATGTCCTTCAGGGATTCCTAATTCTTTTGCTTTTTCCAGATTAAACCTACCAGGTTTATCTTTTTCTTCAAAACGATATGAATATGCAGTAATGGAATGACTGGCTTTACATGCAAAAATGGAGTAATGTTTTGAGTCTAAAATTTTTCCTTCTGATGTAATTGAAATCATTATTGGAAATGATAATCCAAAGTTTAGCACTCGAATATTTGCTGATATAAAATCATCAATCCCCTTTGGACCATAAATTTCTAAAGGTTCTGTTCTATGTTGCATTGTCATTGTTTGAAGAAGGCCTAAGATTCCAATACAATGATCACCATGAAGATGTGTAACAAAAATTTTCATTTTTTTATTCCATCCTAAACCTGATTTTAGATAAGAAATTTGTGCTGCCTCTCCAGCATCAAACATTAGTATCTCACCTTCTCGTTCTAGGCAAATACAAGATAAACCACGATTCTCAGTTGGTTGAGCTGCCGATGTTCCCAAAAACACGAGTTTCATTTTATCAGAATTGTCCTTGTCAAGCTTTTATGCCTATAGATATCATAAGTTTTTGAAGGGCTCATCTTTAATTTTTTTTCAAACCCTTTTTTGCACATAATAGCAATTTTTTTACGTCTAGGCAACATAGAAACAAATTTTTTTATTAATTCCTGAGGATTTTCAGATGCTTTAGAGGCAGTACCATAAGGTAGATCCGTTACAATCCCATCAATCTTGTCTTCTATTGTGGTAAAATGGCTAAAATCTCCCTTGATAATTTTCGAATTGAATTGGTTTGCGTCCAAATTTTCTTTTGTTAGATGATACATTTTCTCATCAAAATCAACTCCTATTGCTTTAATTCCCATAGATTCAGCCTCAAGAAGTGTTGTTCCGGTACCGCAAAAAGGATCACAAACAGTTTCCCCTTCTTTTAGACCAATCAAGTTGATCATGGCTCTTGCAAGCTTCCAATCTAATTCATGTGGATGTTTTTTAATTTTTTTAGGGCGCTTAGGATTTTTGTAAGGTTTTGAAAATCCAAAAAAGTTTTGTTGGTTTGTAAATATCAGATAGATAACAATCTCTGGATTTTTTAGATCAACTTCAGCTGAAGATAATTTTGATATCATATCTCCCATGGAACTTTCTAATCCCTGAATATCAAACTGTTTTGAAGATAAATTAACAATTCTACATGCAAATGTTTTTGCATTTTTTAAAACTTCATAGTTTTCTTCACCCAAAAAAAGACCTGACATTTTACGTAAAATCTGTCCTGATAACTTGACAAAAGTTGCACGTTTTGCAATTTTTTCCCAACTTATAACAGATTGAATTATTACTAAATTAGAAAAGGATTTTGCTTTGGCAAATCTATCATATGTTTTTGCAATAGCAATAATTTCATCTTTTGCTAATTCTAAATTTTCTTTGGTTAGTATAAAAAAACTCTCAGGCATTACTTTATTGCCTTTGCAATTGTATTTGAAACATCAACTATTGAAGTTTTTCCGGGAATTGTATTTGTACTAATAATTTTTGAAACGCCAGCTTTTCTAATTTTCTTTTCTGCATTATTAATCAAAAGCGCATGGGTACACGCAACAAAAACACGTTTACATTTTTGTTTCTTAAGAAATTCGGTTGCTTTTATTATACTTCCACCTGTACTAATCATGTCATCAACTATAATCAGATCTCTACCGTGAACTTCATCTAGGTTTTCATTCTTGATTTGAACTTTACCAGTTTTACGATCTCTTTGTTTTTTTAAGGCCAGAAATTCGGATTTGTATTCATCAGCAAATTCTTTTGCCCTTTGTTTACCTCCTTGGTCTGGAGAAATCACTAGAGGATTTTTCAGATCTAGTTTTTTAAAATATCCAACCAAATCTGGAATGGCAGTTACATTTTCTGATTTTATTCTAAATAGATTTAATCCGATCTTACTGTGAATATCAACAACAATTACCTTTGATGCTCCAACTCCTCTGAATAACTGCCCAAGAACCTTCATACTTACTATTTCTCCGGGTAGGAATTCTCTATCTTGTCTGGCATATCCCAAATATGGAATTACAATTACTACCTCAGAGGAATACTCTTTTGCTTTTGAGATTAGAGATAATGCTTGAAACAGATTAGAATCAACTGGGGGAAAAATTGAATGAACTACAATTATCTTACCTTTTGAGATTTTTCCTTTTAATGTAATCTTACTTTCCCCATCTGGAAATACTCTAATTTCTGTTTTTACCAAATTTGCTTTTAATTTCTTTGATAGTTTGTTTGCTATTTCTTCTGATGAATTTCCTGCAATTACACTAATCAACAAAAGATCGTGTAGTAATGGGATTCTTAAGTTTTGAGAAAAGTAAACTATTCATCTCCCTCACCACGGCCAATGTCTCCCATTCCATATTTATCAATGACTTGATTTCTGTCTGCATCTTTCTGACTAATCTCCTCGTTCTCTCTTTTTTCATCACCTTGATAGATTGTTCTAATTGGCCATGGAATTCTAATATCATATTTTTGAAATTCTTCGTACATGATCATTCTAAGATCTGTCTTTGTTTTGAATTGAGCTCCATAATCTTTGACATATAACCACATGGAAAAATCCAATGATGAATCATTAAATTCATTAAATCTAACTACAGGTTGAGTAATATCTACATGAAGGTCTTTATCACATCCGCAGCTTTTCTTATTTTTATCTAAATATGGACATCTATTTTGTCGTACAAGATGTCTACCTTTCACATCTACAATTTCTTTCATTCCACGCTTACCAACTTTAACAAGAATTGATGCTACTTGCCTTGGATTATTCAAGTAAGATACCCCAACTTTCACAACCGCCGGAACTAGCTTGTTTTCTTTAGTATAGTTTACAATTTGAGAGGAAACCAATTGTCTAGTGGGAATTATTGCTAAGGACTCGTGCAATGCATCTCTAACATAAGTAACTCTAGGCGTAATTTTGTGCACATATCCATTGTATCCTGTATCAAGCTGAACCCGATCACCTTCTTCAAAAATCTTATCCTTTCTAATAACAAGATAAGCAAAATAATTTTGCATGGTATCTTGCAAAGCTAAACCTATTCCAATAGAGAAGCCACCAGTTGCAGTTGCTAAAACAAACAAATCTACTCCCCACCAAGCTAGGACTCCAAGAATTGTAGCTACAAAAATTCCTATGGGTAAAAATTGTTTTGCAGATTTTGGAACTCCTTCTTTTTTCTTACTTGCATATCCTGGAGGTCTTGAACTTGGAATAATTGGCTCAAAACCATGGATCCTTTTTTCTTCTCTCCAAATATCAATAGGAAAAATTTCTTCTGGTTTGGCACCTGGTTTTAGCTTTCGACCAGATTGATTATTTCCTGTTATGCAATTTTTAAAATATTTTTGATATTTCACTCTCTCAGATTTTTTCCATTCTTCAAATGGATCTTTAACTAATTTTTCATAACTACCAATTGAATTACCTTTGGTTGTTCGAAATTCTTCTAAAAATTTTAGTCCTTCTTCAGTTTTTAGATTGTTTTGGAATTCCATTTCCGGTATTTCTTCTGGTGCCAATTTTGGTGGAACCCATTTGTACAACTTATGAAACAAATCATCCTTGTCATCCGAAAAACCCCTGTGGTCAAACCAAGCACCAAAATCTTCTTTTTCAAGTTCTGATTTTTCACGTTTAGTCAATGCTATAGGAATAAGATGAGAAATGGTATACCCTATTACTAAAATATTGAATGTATTGAGAATTTTTGCAAATGTGGCTTCTGCAGATAAATCCCCCTCAGCTGCTATATTTTGGTCAAATAATCCAGAAGTTTGAATGTATGCATTAGTTGATGAAATCAATGCTATTGCAAAAAAAGGAAGTACTGCTTTGCGAACAAATCTGGATAAATGTGGCCTTGAATAGTATATTTTTTGAGATCTTACCCATCCGGAAAATTTACTATATGCAGCAGCAATAGCAATTATGCCTACAATCATAACAATGAAAGCAATTTGTAGGGATTCTGATGAGGCTAATAATTGAGATACTGTTTCAAATTGTCCGACTGAAATTTGCGAAATATCCTCTTCGGCCATGATTTGTTCTCTATTCTAAATGATTTGAATATCTTGAATACAAAGGTTAGGCTAGTTTATCATATTTGTTTTAATCAAAATCTTTGTTTTTAAAATATTATTTTTTGTGCCTAAAAATTCCTTAACCTTTAACAATGGTAGGGGACTATTGTATTAAATGACCTATCAAGAGACTGTGTGGGATGAAAAACCATCACTAAAATCTTATACTTTAGCAAATTTTCGTGAAATCCCACAAATACAAAAACTCACTGAGCAAGAACAATTTGAAATGGAGGTTGTAGGAAATGTATTACCTTTCAAAGCCAATAATTATGTAATTGAGCAATTAATTGATTGGAATGATATCCCAAATGACCCAATGTATGTTCTAACTTTCCCGCAAAAAGGAATGTTGAAACAAGATCATTTTGAAAAAATGGCTAATACTCTAAAAAATACTTCTGATAAAAAAGAAATTGCTAATGTAGCAAATGAAATTCGATTACAGTTAAACCCACATCCAGCTGGACAAATGGAACTAAATGTTCCAACCCTTATGGACGGTACAAAACTTTATGGAATGCAACATAAATACAAAGAGACTTGTCTATTTTTCCCAAGCCAAAGTCAAACATGCCATGCATATTGTAGTTTTTGTTTTCGATGGCCACAATTTGTGGGAATGGATGAAATGAAATTTGCCATGAAAGAAGGAGAGCAATTAGTTCAATATCTTATTGAACACCCCGAAATAACTGACGTGCTATTTACCGGTGGAGATCCAATGATCATGAAAGCTAAAATGTTTTCAAAATATATTGAAACTTTGATTGAGGCAAAACTCCCAAATTTGAAAACAATTAGAATTGGGACTAAATCTCTTTCATATTGGCCCTACAAATTCCTAACAGACGACGACTCAGACCTTATGCTGGATGTATTTAGGAAAGTAACTAAAAGTGGACTCCATTTGGCATTCATGGCGCATTTTAACCATTTAACTGAATTATCTACTGATTCTGTAAAACGGGCAATTCAAGAAGTGAGAGCTACAGGTGCTCAAATTAGAACTCAATCACCTCTTTTAGCTCATATCAATGATGATGCAGACATGTGGGCCAAGATGTGGACAAAACAAGTTCAATTAGGATGTGTTCCATATTACATGTTTGTTGTTAGGGATACAGGAGCTCAACATTATTTCGGTGTCCCATTAGCAAAAGCCCAAGAAATTTTCCGTAATGCCTACAAACAAGTAAGTGGTCTTGGAAGAACTGTAAGAGGCCCAAGCATGTCGGCTACTCCTGGTAAAGTTCAGGTAGACGGAGTTGTTAATGTAAATGGACAAAAAGTATTTTCCTTGCGTTTCTTGCAAGGAAGGAATGAAGATTGGGTTTCAAGACCATTTTTCGCAAAATATGATGAGAACGCTATTTGGTTGGATGATCTAAAACCAGCATTTGAGGAAAAATTCTTCTTTGAAGATGAATTAGAACAAAAATATGGCGTAAAAATGTCTCACTAGGAAATTTTTTTTACTCTTTACAAGATAGCTAAAACAATCTTACTAACTAACATTAGTGTAATAGTTTTCTAAAAAAATAGTTGAATGTAGATCAAGTATTAAAAACTGTGAAAGATGAAAACATTACATTTCTAAACTTTTGGTTTGTTGATATTTTTGGAGAATTACATAGACTTGGAATGCCAAGTTATGCAATTGATAAGAGCAGTTTTGAAAATGGTTTGGAAAAATTAGATGCAAGTTCAATCGTTGGTTTCAAATCTGTGAATAACTCAGATATGATTTTAAAACCTGATCCAAAATCTTTTCGAATCCTACCAAGTGATTATGATCAAGGAAATCGAAAAAATGCAATTCTCTTTTGTGATCTTTATGAGGGTAACACAGTAGAAGAAACTCGATACAATAGAGATTCAAGAGGTATAGCATACAAGGCGGCTGAAAAATTAAAAGAATTTGGAATAACTCATTCTAATTGGGGACCTGAGATAGAATTTTTTGTATTTGATACAATCAACGTCTATCCTTCTCCATATGCTGCAACTCACTCCTATGGAGGTTCAGGATACTCAATTGAATCAAAAGAGTCTCCTTGGGCAAAGGGAAATGTCAGTACAGCTATTGATATCAAAGAGGGATATTATCCATCACAGCCAAAAGATACTCTTGAGACTTTTCGAAAAGACATATGCGATGATCTTTACAACCATTTTGGAATAAAAATAGAAGCAGAACATCATGAAGTGGCAACTTCTGGCCAATGTGAAATCAACCTAGTTTACGATGAAATGATTGCTATGGCTGATAGCGTAGTTGCTGTCAAAAATATTGTTAAAGTGAAAGCAAAAAGAAAAAACAAAGTGGCTACATTTATGCCAAAACCAATTTTTGGAGATAATGCTTCTGCAATGCACACTCATCAAAGTTTATGGAATGACAACATCAACATCATGTTTGATCCAGCTGATACTGTAGCACAAATGAGTCAAAAGGGTAGATACTATATCGGTGGAATTTTAGAACATGCTTCTGCACTATGTGCAATTACAAATCCCACAACCAATTCTTATAAACGACTTGTCCCAGGTTTTGAGGCTCCAGTAAATGTTTGTTGGGGAATGGGAAATCGTTCTGCTGCAATAAGAGTTCCCATGTATTATAGAAACCAAGAAAAAAGCAAGAGAATTGAATATCGTGTTCCTGATCCTACTGCTAACATTTACCTTCTTGAAGCTGCACTATTGTTAGCTGGTTTAGATGGAATTAAAAATAAGATTGATCCTGGTGATCCTGTAGAAGAAAATGTTTACAAACTAAGTGCAGAAAAGAAGCGAGAGTATAATATCCGTTCTCTCCCAGTTTCATTAAAAGGAGCTCTTGATTCGCTTAATAGTGATCAAAAATTCCTTGAGGAAGTTTTTACAAAAGATTTTCTTGATAAATATTCAGAACTAAAGTATAAGGAATACACAGCATTTGCCCAAACGCCTACTGCTTGGGAAGTATCAATGTATGCAGATGCCTAAAAATTAGTTGGTACAAATATCGACCTGAATTTTATTTCTAAGAAACCTCTATAACATTTTTAACACGATATTCGGTTTATTTGCTGTTGAAACATCAATTCTTGATTTTGTTATTAATTATCCCAGGATTTTTTGGTATGGCGTTCGGTCATACAATTGATTCTGTTGGTGATTATAGATTAGAGATAGGATGGATGAATGAGCCTGTAGTATCAGGAGAAACCAATGGGGTTGAACTATTTGTTAGCCCCCTTGAACCTGAATTACCTTTAGATGAACAAGAATTCAAAAATGGAGTCCCTGGACTTCAAAAATCTTTAAAAATGCAATTAGTTTTACAAGATGAAAAAATTACTCTTTCTCTAGCTGCAGATCATAATATCCCTGGGAAATATTATGCATTTGTTAACCCTACAGTAGCGGGATTCTATCAAGCGAATATTCTTGGAAATATAGGAAACACTACAGTTAGTCTTTCAATGCATCCTCCTAAAGTAGATGAACGTTCTTACATCGAATTTCCTGAGTCATCTGATTTAACACTAAATCAGCTAATTGATGGACATACTGCAGTGGTTGGAGAAGTAAACGATTTAAAAGAAACAGTAGCTTCACTTGAAAAATCAAATTCTAAAAATAGTGTGGGTTATGTAGGTATAGTTCTTGGAATTATAGGTATTGTGATTGCCTCAATTGCACTTGATAAATCAAAGAAAAAATAATTTATTTTAGATTTTCATTTTTTTTCCATAAAAAATATAGAAAATAATACCAATACCAATAATTCCAAGCCCTACTAGTATGACTTCAATCTCAAACTGGAAAGCCATGTACACTGAAATTCCTAATCCAAATAAGGGAAGAATTGGAAATTTTCCAATATTGATTGGAACTTTGAATTTTCTCTCCAATTCAGGTTCTGTGTAACGCATTACTATAACAGCCAAATTCACTGCACCAAAAGTAATCACAATTGCAAAAACGGTAATGTTTGCAACAACCACGATATCCCCAAAAAAAGTAAAAGCTATTGCTGTAATCATGATTACAAAAACCGCTATCCAGGGAGTTTTTGTTTTAAAATGAATTTTCTCTAAAATAGGTGGGAATACTTTTTCTTTTGCCATGCCATAAAAAATCCTAGAACCTGCAACAAGAGTAATTAAAACAGTATTGGTTATTGCAAAAAGAGCAATTGCTGAAAGTAAAATATGTGCCTCCGAACCTAATGCTCTTTCTGCTACAAATGCAATTGGTGCACTTGAATTAGCAAGTTCCTCCCAAGGAACAACCCGAACAACGGCTAATGAAACAAGTATGTAGAGAACTCCAGATATTAAGACTGATATAATAATTGCCTTCGGTAAGGTTTTCCTAGGTTTTTTTACTTCCTCTGCTACGTTTGCCATATCTTCAAATCCAATAAACGCAAAAAATATCAAAACAAATGCAATAGCAATTCCAGAGAATCCCGTTGGACTATCAGAGTAATCTACAGGTTCAGGATTACTGATGGTAAAACCAATTACAATAATTAGTATTAATCCAGCAGCCTCAATTATAGTAAAAATTGTATTCATCCAAGATGATTCTCTTATCCCTACAAAGTTTACAATTGAAAGAATACATAATAATCCAATTGCAGAAATAATAATTGGGATATCAAGAAATTCAGCAAAATAACCACCAAAACCTAAAGCGACTGTTGCAGCAGTAATAATTGATGTAATTGCAGTTAACCATCCTATCACAAAAGCAAAAAAATTATTCTTAAACGCATTTTTAATGAATACATATTCAGCTGCTGCCTTTGGAAACAAAGATGACAATTCAGCATAGCTAAAACCTGCAAATAATGCAACAATTGACCCTAACACAAATGCCATCCAAACAGAATCTCCAGCAAAACCCGCAGCTTCTCCAATTAGGACATAAATCCCTGCACCAAGAATTAATCCCACACCATACATTGTGAGTTGGAAAAGACCCATTCGTCTCTTTAACTCAAACACAATTATTCTCCAATCACTTGTAATATTAGATCTCTATTTCTACTTCGTGTATCTAGCTCTAAAAATATAATTTGCTGCCATGTACCTAGACATAATTGGCTATCTATGAAGGGAATAGTAAGGGAAGGACCAAGTAAGGAAGCTTTTACATGAGAATGGCCATTCCCATCATGCCACATCTTCTCATGACCATAATCCAAATTTTTAGGTGCCATTCTTTTGAGCATTTCAGGAAAATCATGGATTAATCCAGGCTCAAATTCAATGGTAGTGACTGAACCAGTAGATCCTGAAACAAAGATTGTGGCAATACCATTAGTAATACCTGATTTTGCTACCAAATGGGATACTTTCTCAGTTAGATTAACCATGTCATTTTCTCCTTTAGATTGAATTTTTATGATTTTTGTTGAAACTGTCAATGTTTAATCTAAGAATATACACGATTTTAACATACATCTAAATTATCATTCATGAATTATTTTATGTGGTATTTCAATTAGCAATTGTAATAATTATTCCAATAATTATGGGAATAGTTTTCATTCCCCCATTTGATGCATCTGAAGCACCCTATGAAGAAATTAATCCTCCTTCTGAACCTATTTCAGATATTCCAGATAGAGATTTTCTTTATTTTTTCTTAATGTTAGTCTGGTTATTTTTTCTAATTAGAATTTTATTTCAAATTAAAAGAAAAACATTCAAGATACAAAGAAAATTCTAATATTTTTATTCTACTGTTACTATACCTACTCTCCATGGATGAAGAGAACAAAAGTAATTGTAGACACCAGATTCATCAAAAGTATATTCAAAACTGTCTCCTGTCAAAAGAGGTGCACTGTTGAAAAGACCAATAATACTCCCTTGAGCATCCTGACTCTGAATGGTATGAGGAACAGAATCATCATTTACCCATTCTACCGTAGTTCCAGGAAAAACTTCAAGATTTAGAGGAATATAAAATCCCGTATTTGCAATATCAAAATTCCCATTTGGAATAATAACCCTAGCACTAAGATTTTCAGTAACGACTTGTTCAGTTTCATTTTCTTCTAATTCAATCAAATTATTTTCTATTAGAAATTTTATCGCATTAAGAAATTCAGTTTCTGAAATAGATCCTTGACCATACCATAATGCGGTATTTTTTATCCATTCTGGAAGACTTTCAGCTGATGCGTTTTGGTAAAAAATCGCTGATGTTAGCAATAAACCACCACACAAAGCTAAAAGCCCTAATTTCTGCCGCCCCTCCACAAACCTATGTAATTTTTAATTTATTTAATAATTAATTATAATTTTCATTTTTGATAATCAAATACCTTAAAAATTAAATAAATTATTATATTTTTTACAAATTTTATATAAAAATTATGTTTTTAATACATTTCTTTATACATCATTTTTAGTTGCTCATGGGGAACAACATCAGAAAAAGCCTTAACCACATCACTTTTGCTAACCAAACCAACTAGATTTTGTTCTGAATCTAAGACAGGTATTCCACTAATTTTTTTCTTTATCATAACACTTGCTGCTTTTGCCAAATCTTCATCTTCATTTATTGTAACAAGATTTTCTTCGATTAAATCATTTACAACTATATCCTTGTTTAATGGAAGCAAATAATCTCTAGAACGAGTGGTGCCCTTTGAAAAATAATCACTGTGAGTAAGCATGGTATTACTTGAAATTAAGCCAATAGCAGTACCATTTTCATCGGTAGCAATCAATCTTGCAACATTATTTTGATTCATTAAACTTAATGCAAATTTTAGGGAATCTGATTTTCTACATGTTATCATTTTAGTACTCATAAAATCTTTGACAAGATATTTTTCACCAAAAACATTAGCATATGCTTTTACTAAATCAGTTCTAGTGACAATTCCTGATAGATTTCCATTTTTATCTACAATAATCACAGAACCAATTTTCAAATTATCCATTTTAGATGCACATTGATAAAAATCATCTTCAAGTCCATCAGTGATTAAAACTATCTTTTTTTGCATAACATGGTCAATAGGAATTTCATTGATAGCCCTTGAAGTTTTATCTTCTTCTAAAAATTTGTTGATATCTCGTTCAGTAATAATTCCTAAAGGCTTTGTATCTTCTGTAATAACTATTCTTTTTATTAAATTGGATTGCATTTTGTTTAATACATCTAAAACTGATGATTTTGGATTTGCAGTAATCACAGAAGAAGAATAAAGTTTTTCCATGTTTTTATGATTAATTTTTTCATTTAAAAAGGATCATTGATTATCAAAATTGATTTCATTAAAAGGAAAAGGGATGAG
>Ga0102947_1000181_pt1 | contig 22864 bp, 40 predicted proteins | sample SalPon2A_A_D2_MG_FD_78210 | JGI IMG/M metagenome (GOLD analysis project Ga0102947, IMG submission 78210) | Soil microbial communities from South San Francisco under conditions of wetland restoration - Salt Pond MetaG R2A_A_D2_MG | ecosystem: Environmental > Terrestrial > Soil > Wetlands | place... | reverse complement strand
TGGGGTTTATGTTGGATTATTTGAAAATGGTCCATGTTTGACTTGTTGTGGAGGGCATGAAAGAAAAATTGTTGAAGACAAATCAACAATGCTGGAGTTACCAAACGGGGCTAAAGTTTGGGTAATGAATCCTGAAGAATTGGATATAAATAATTTTGATTGGGGTAAAGCTACTTTTCATAGGGAAAATGATAAGCCAGCTATTGAGTGGTTAGACGGATCAAAAGAGTGGTATAAAGAAGGAAAAATACATAGAGAGAGTGATTTACCAGCTATTGAACGTTCAAACGGTTCAAAATATTGGTACAAAGAAGGAAAAAGACATAGAGATAATGATAAGCCAGCTATAATTTGGAATGATGGGACAAAACGATATTGGGTAAATGGAAGGTTTGTAAAATGAAAATATTAATAACAGGAGCATCTGGACTTATAGGAAATTTTATTTTTTGTTTTCTTAAAAGTAAGGGACATGAATTAATTGGTATTGACAATTTTAGTAATTCAACAAAGAAATTAGGCATATTAGAAGGTGATGTTGGTGATTTGGGATTAATGAATAAATTATGTAAAGATGTTGATGTTGTTTTTCATTGTGCGTGTTTGCCATATGAGGGTTTGTCAAATTTTTGTCCAGTTGCTATTTGTAAATCTGTTTTTGATAGTTCAGTAACAGTTGCTACTGCTTGTGTTAATAATGATGTAAAAAGAATTATAAATTTTAGCTCCATGGCAAGATATGGAAAGAGACCACCACATGTATATAAACCATTTTCTGAAGAAAACACTTTAAATCCTTGCGATCCTTATGGGGTAGCGAAAGTTTCAGCTGAAAATTTATTAAATACTATGAGCGATTTATATGGGTTTGATCTTATACATCTTGTTCCACACAATTGTTTTGGACTTAATCTAAATTGGGGAGACATGAGGAGAGGGGTTATTAATATTTTTATCCGTCAAGCTTTAGAAAATAAACCAATAACTGTTCATAATCAAGGAAGACAAATAAGATCTTTTTGTTTTGTTGAAGATGTTTTTAGTTTTGTTGATCAATTGTTAGAATGTCATATTAAAAATAAGGAAGTTTTTAATGTTGGACCTTCAGAAGAAGAATCTGTTATGGACGTTATTTCTTTGGCAAATTTTATTATTTCAAAAACCGGCTCTTCATCAGAGATAAGATTTATTGAAAAATATAATGATGTACCTTATGCCACTTGTACGGCAGAAAAGATAAAGAAGAAGTTTAATTGGAAAAGCAAACTATGTTTGGAAGACGGAATTAAAAATATGATAGATTATGCAAAGAAATTAAAGAAAATAGAAAAAACAAAACCCTTACCAATTGAAATAGAAAAAATGTGTCCAGAATCATGGAAAATAGGGTAGAATAGATTATATGAATACAAAGAGAGCATTAGTAACTGGTGGATTAGGTTTTATTGGAAGTAACCTAACAAGAGCCTTATTGGATTCAGGAGATTTTTTTGTTGATATTGTTGATAACATGAGCGGTGGAAGGATTGAGAACAAAACTGTTGTTCGTGGTTCAATGATTTTTTATTATGATTTTGCTGACGATTTGATTCTTGAAGAAGTTAGGCGTGGTAAGTATGATTATGTTTTTCATTTAGCAGCAACCCCTAGAGTGGGATATTCTGTTGAAAGACCATCAGAAACTACAGATAATAACCTAAATAAAACAGTAAAATTGCTTGAGTCATGTAATGGAAATGTTGGGAGGTTTATTTTTTCTTCTTCTTCTTCTGTTGTTGGAGATACAAATATTTTACCTACGCCGGTTTCTGTTCCAAAAAATCCACAATCACCATATGCAATGCAAAAATCACATTGTGAAGATTATATAAAATTATTTTGTGACCTATATGATCTTGACGCCTTAATCTTAAGGTATTTTAATGTTTTTGGTCCTGGTGCATATGATGATAGTTCATATGCGATGGCTATAGGTTCGTGGTGCTCTAAAATAAAAAAGGGAGAACCCCTCAGAAGCGATGGGGACGGAGAACAGTCAAGAGATTGGACGTATGTTGATAATGTAGTGCAAGCAAATGTAAATGCCACAAAATATATTGGCAAATTTAAGGGTGATGTATATAATGTAGGGTGTGGAGAGAATTTTACAAACAATGAAATTTTGACTTATCTTAAAAATAAATATACAGATATTGATATTGTTAATGCTCCTGCTAGGGTTGGGGATGTGAGGCATACTTGTGCTGATATAAATCGTACCAAAAAAAACTTAGGTTATAATCCAACTATTGATTTTTGGACAGGGATAAAAAAGACATTGGAATGGTGGAAAATATGAAAAAAAGTAAACCAAAAGTGAATAGAGAAGCAATTAATAAAGTAAAAGAATCATTTAGAAAAATGTATGAAATGAGTCGAAAGCTTAGATCTACAGGGGTGTCAAGAATGTCAAGTTATTTTTTTTGTAATTCTTGCAGAAATGGTTTTTTCAAAAGCGATTGTTATCTTATGAGCAATGGCGAAAGGTGGTGTGCTAAATGTTTATATGCTTTTGAAAAGGTAAATAAAAATAATGATTTGTAAAGACTGTAAAGGAACTGGGGTTTATGTTGGATTATTTGAAAAAGGTCCATGCTTAACTTGTTGTGGATGTGGAATTGTTGAAGAAAAATCAACAATGCTGGAGTTACCAAACGGGGATAAAGTTTGGGTGTTGAATCCTGAAGAATTGGATATAAATAATTTTGATTGGGGTAAAGCCATTTTTCATAGAGAAAATGATTTGCCAGCTATTGAACATTCAGACGGTTCAAAATTTTGGTATAAAGAAGGCAAGAGCCATAGAGAAAATGATTTGCCAGCTACTGAGTGGTCAGATGGAACAAAATCTTGGTGGAAAGAAGGTAAAAGACATAGAGATAATGGCAAGCCAGCTATAATTCGGACTGGTGCAAAAAAAGAAGAGTATTGGGTAAACGGAAGGTCTGTAAAATGAAAGAAGAATTATTAAGTTATGATGATATAACTCTTATACCTCAATATTCAGAAGTGATTTCGCGATCACATGTTGACACCGGATGTATGTTTTATAAGTATAAGAGAAGAAACCCGATAATATCAGCTAATATGGAAACAGTTACTGGAGAAAATATGGCTATATCTATGTGGAAGTGTGGTGGAATTGGCGCATTACATAGGTTTTATAATAGTGTTGAAAAAAATGTTAGTGCATATAAAAATGTTATTAGTACACTCCATAATGAATCAAGGTGTGATTGTTTAGTTTCCGTTGGGGTAGGAACAAAAAGCAAAGAAGCTACACTTGATCTTTATAAAAATGGTGCTAGGATGTTTATAATTGACATTGCACACGGACACCATTTGTCAATGAAGAAAATGATTGAGTGGATGAGGGAAAATTTTAAAGATGATATTTTTATTGTTGCTGGAAATGTTGCTACTGCTGAAGCGGTAAAAGATCTTGAGTCTTGGGGAGCTAATATAATAAAGGTTGGAATTTCTCCGGGAGCTACTTGTACAACAAGAATTGTTACCGGACATGGTGTTCCCCAATTTAGCGCACTAATGGAATGCTCAAGAGTATCATCTGTTCCAATAATCGGAGATGGTGGTATAAAAAATTCAGGAGATATAGCTAAAGCTCTAATATATTCAGATTATGTTATGCTTGGTTCTGTTTTGGCTGGGACCAATGAGAGTCCAGGAGAAATTGTTAATGGTAGAAAAAAACATAGAGGTTCAAGTTCCTATGAAAGAGCGGGAATTGCAAAAGAGGGAGTTGAAACAACGGTTCCACTTAAGGGTAGTGTAACAAATCTAATTGAAAATTTGGTTGCTGGACTTAGATCGGGAATGAGTTATAGCAATTCAAAAGATTTGAAATCATTTTCTGCAAGGGCGAAATGGAAAAGACAGACTTCACACTCTTATTTTGAGGGCACTCCACATATACAGAGGGGGGAATAAAATGGGGGCATGTGGATGTGGTGACTTTTATCCTGACTTTATTTTGCCAGGACCAAACAACCTAAGATATGCAATTCAATTTGTAAAACCTTGCAGATATTGCGGAGGTTTACTTGGTTTTGTTTTGACAAAAATAAAAATAGACGAATATGATGATTGGAACGTTAAGAATTGCTATGAGCCCGAATATCAGAAAGTTGACAAAAATATGGAAGATTTTCATGTGCCTCTTTTTAGTCCCGAAATCTTGAAGAAAGAATTGAAAAAATGGTGTAATGAAGTGGAAGAACCACTTAATAAAGATGATATCGGATTAATGATTGATGAATGTTTTGAAAATTGTTTATTTAGGTTTGAATAATAATGAAATATAATATAATTTATTGCGATGTTCCATGGACATATACCGATAAGGCTAGGGCTGGTAACCGTGGTGTTGAATTCAAATATCCAACAATGAAGCTTGATGATGTTTGTGAGTTGCCGGTTGATGAAATTGCAGATGATAATTGTTGTTTATTTTTTTGGGTTACATCTCCACAATTGCCAAATATGTTTAGGGTATTAGACTCGTGGGGATTTACATATAAAAACAAAGCATTTAATTGGATTAAGACCAATAAGAAAAAAACAGATACTCTTTTTTGGGGAATGGGAAATTGGACAAGAGCAAATTCGGAAGATTGTTATTTGGCGGTTAAGGGAAAGCCCAAAAGAAAATCTGCTAAAGTACACCAAGTTATAATGTCTTCAGTTACAAAACATTCTTCCAAGCCACCCGAAGTTCGTGATAGAATAGTTCAGCTTTGTGGTGATGTTCCAAGAATAGAATTGTTTGCGAGAGAGAAGACTGATGGATGGGACGTTCTTGGTAATGACATTGATGGAAAAGATATTAGAGATAGTATAAAAGACTTAATTTCTCCAAAAGAATTTCATGACTTTAAGAAAGTATGGCAATCAAACAAAAAAGAGGTTGACAATTGTCCGAATTTTTTTAAAGATGTTTTTAGTGAAGCGAAGAAGAAAGGAAAAAAATGTTAAAACCAGAAGAAGTGAACGTAATTCTTTATCATGGAGGGGGGTGTCCAGATGGTTTTGGATCAGCTTGGGCTGCTTATAAAGCATTAGGTCACAAAGCAATTTATTTGCCAGTGAATTATGGTGAAGAACTTCCAGAAGAAATAAAAGGTGCAAATGTTGCAATAATTGACTTTTCATATAAAAGACCTGTAATGGAATCATTAATTTCGTGGGCAAAAGACTATATTGTTATTGATCATCACGAAAGTGCTCAAAGGGAATTGGAGGGTCTTGATAACTGTATTTTTGATATGAATCATAGTGGGTGTGTATTGTCGTGGAATTTTTTTCATCCTGGTAGAGAAGTTCCTGATATGCTTCTTTATGTTGAAGATCGAGATTTGTGGAAGTGGAAAATAAAAAAATCAGAACATTATCTTTATTGTTTGGATACTATTGGGTATTCTTTTGATGAATGGGATAAATTTTCCAAGACAAAAACTAGTACAAATATAGCAATGGGAAGTTGTATAGCAGATTTTAATAATCGACAAATTGAAAGGGCAGTAAAAGCAGCTAAACCGGGGAGGTTGTTAAATACAGACATGATGGTTGTAAACATTACTGATAAATCAATTACCTCAAAAGCACTAAACGAGTTAGCCAAAGACTATTATGGTGTTGCTTTGGGGTGGTACTATGATCATGAAGAAGATGTTACAAATTGTAGTTTTAGGTCTGATGGACGTGTAAATGTGGCTAAATTAGCAGAAAAGTTGGGTGGTGGTGGACATTTTAAGGCTAGTGGAGCTAGACTAAAGGGTACGATAAATCAATATTTGTCTTGTGTCACAGAATAGTATTTAGATCCCTATTTATAGGAGTAGGAGATTTTTCTATATGTCCTTATCAGAAAAAGATATATTAGATATGGTAAAAAAAAGTCATGAGGGAAAGCTTCAAAAATTGAGGGATAGGTTTAGAATTCCAAAAGAGGAGCCCGAAGAAGACAAAGATTCTGAAGAAGAAGATAAGGTGGTGGACCCAGAAAAAGATGACGACGACGACGATGATGATGATGAGCCTAAAAAACCAGAACATTTAAAAATTGACACAACTATGGACGGTTTATTGTCAAGGGGGCTTAGGTTAAGGCACAAAAACTCTGATTTAGAATATACTGTAATTTCTGTATCTCCCCATGATGCTATTTTATTAACGCCTGAAGGGAGGCCATTCACAGTATCGGCTGAAGAAATAAACAAAGATTACGAATTGGACTAAAATCATGAAGATTAAAGATGTAAGAGAAATTATTGAAAAAGATTTGGGACTTGAAAAAAAGAATAGTTCTAAATTAAATGAAGCATATTATGCTCATCCTAAAACATATGACATTAATACTGAATCTCTTAGAGGTAAAACTAAAAAAAGACATGAAGAATTATACGAAAATTATGTTAAGGCACTAAATGCAGTAAGTGCTGATTTAGATGTATCTGACAGAGATCGTGCGAATAGCGAATATTCACAATTTAGATCTACTAAAATGTCAGAGGCTTGTAATATGAACGCTGTTCATTTACACGAATTATATTTCGCCAACATTAGTGATGTATATTCTGAAATTCCCGTTGATTCTTTATCTCATATGAGATTAAGCAGGGATTGGGGAACGTTTGATGATTGGCAAAGGGACTTTTTTGCTTGTGGTATGGCAACAAAAGGTTGGGTTGTAACATGTTTAAGCACATATCTTCAAAGGTATATAAATGTTATTATTGATGGACATGATATTGGGGCTTTGGTTGGTTGTTATCCAGTTTTGGTTATGGATTGCTGGGAGCATGCTCGAAAAGATTATGGAAATAATAAACAGGCATATTTATATGCTATGATGTCTGAGATTAATTGGAATGTTGTTGAGGAAAGAGTTAAAAGGGCTGATGCAATATTGTCTGTATTAAAAGCATAGAAAAGTATTGTGAATATAGAACTAACAAGGAGAAAAATCTAAATGAAGCCAAAGAAGTTAAATAAATTTTTTAAAGCACTACTTGAGGAAGTAAGACTTTCAGAGGAATCTTTAGATAGTCAAATTGATTCTTTATTGTTAGGTTATCGTTCAACTTCAACTCTTGAAGAGGCAAAAAAGAATAATAGAAAGTTAAGTAAATTTTCTGCTATTTTAATGGAACAGCCCGGAGATGAGGAAGAAGAACAGGTACTGCCAGGAGAGGAGACAAGACCAGAAGAAGTTGTTGGAGATGAGCAATCAGCTTCTGATGAAGAAGTTGAACCAAGAGCCCCTAGAATTGATTTAGATCTATATTGTCAGAAAGTTTCAACGTTGCTTGACAATTATAGCAAATTACTTGATGTGATGCCTGTTTTAATAAATCGGGCTAAAAATGTCCTTCGTGAAATGTACACAGAAGATGTTATAGAGGAATTTGAAGATATACTTGATAGAGAATTTGGTGTATCATTAGAAGATAGAGAAGAGGGGGAAGAATATCCCGAAGTTCCATTGGGCGGAAATGCGGGATATCCACCACCAGGATAAACTGTATGGGTACAAATAAATTACAACACGATCCAGACGAATATGAATATGATTTTGCGTTAAGAAAATGTGTTCATGTTAGGTTGTTTACTGGACTTTATTTTGACTTTAAAGAATATTGTGTGAAACATAAATTTTCTATGCAAGAAACATTTAACTTTTTAATTGAAAAACTTGTTAACGAAGATCCAAGATTAGTTGAAATGGTAAAGGAATATAAAAAAGACAAAAGAAATAAGAAATTAAGAAAGATTTCAGACGGAATGGATGATTTGTATGATGCTATGCAAGATAATAGTCCATTTAAGGACGAGCAATGACGTTTTTAGCGTTAAAGAAGGCATATTCTTGGATTAAAAATTATTGGTATATACCATTAGTTGTTTTGCTGTTAATTTTTGGGACATTGTTTTTAGGTAAAAAGCCTGGAACACTTATTGAAACACTTAAAAATGCTATTGAAAATCATAAAAAGGAAGTAAAAGCATTAGAGAGTATCCATAAAGAAGAGGTTGAAAATAGACGAAAAAATTTAGAGATATATCAAAAGACAATTGTGGATGTTGAAAACAAGTATAAAGAAAAAAATAAAAAGTTAGAAAAATCAAAAAGAAAAGAAATAAAGAAATTAGTGGAAAACGAAAATAAAAACCCTGGTGAGTTAGCAAAAAAAATATCTGAATTGATGGGTTTTGATGTGGTAATATCAAGATAGTTGTGGTAGAATAATTTTCATGTCAAAAATTTTTTCTACGATATTAGCTTTAATAGTTTTTTTTGTGCCGTCTCATGCCCTGTCTCAAGAGCCGGGTTTTGGAGAAGGGTTACAAGTATTACCATCAAATGACATTTCGTTTGGAACCATTCAAGCAGTTTCTTCGCTAAAAAAAGGTCAAAAAGCTCCATTCAAAGGAATTCTTTTTACTCCATCTGCTGCTGCTACTATGAAAACAGAAATAGAAATGGCGCCTAAAAGATGTGAAATAGAAAAAGAAAGAGAGCTTGGACTTCAAGAAGCAAATTTGAGTTTAAAAGTTTCTAATGCTGAAGCTAAAGCTATTGCTGCTGAAAAGAGAGAAAAAGAAATTAGAAAAATAAAGGACGATCATATAAAGTCATTAATTAATGATTTGGAGAGGGCAAAAAAGTCAACAAAAGTGCCTGCTGCTGCTTGGATTGCTATAGGAGTTTTGGGTGGGATACTAATTACAATTTCAACTGGTTATGCTCTTGGACAAATTAAATAAGATAATTTTTTCTACTGTTACTATTCCTTTTGTTTTGCTCATTGATTGGGGATATAGCAAAATAAGAGGGGTAGACTGGAAAATAATGTAATTTAGAAATTTTCACTTAGCGGATATCTATTTATTGTTGAATGGGGGTTTCGCTATGGAAAAAGATGATAAAGTAGAAGTTTCACCAAAAAAGGAACCAAAAACAGGTTGGTGGTGGCTTAGGAACACTAAAGGAAAGCCTGATGCTGCACTAACAATGATGGTATTAGCATTTTTAACGGTTACAGCTAGTTATGTTGCTTCTGTAGTTGGAGAGATTGATATAAAATCAATACATTTAGTTTTTGAAGAATTTAATGTTTCTTATGCTACAACGGTCTTAATTCCTCTTATGTCTCTATATTTTGGAAGGAGATGGACAGACGCTAATGCAAAAAATAAATAAAATTATAGTAAAAAAATCTGTAATTGAAGATTATATAAGAAAGTATCTTGATAAGGAAATGGAATTAAATGAGTTATTAGATAGTGACGATTGGACAATTTCTCACGGAAATAAGCCAGTTGCAACTCCTGCTGTTATAAGTGAGCCACCACTTGATAAAGATATGGTCAATATATCTCCAGCGACCCAGAATCAGGTTAGTGATCCTGATTTGCCAATTAATGATGATGAATGGTGTCCTGGTAGTAAAAAAGAATTAATAAAAGCATCTTCTCAATTAATTGAGGATGTTTCTGATGGAAATTTGTCTTGGTTTTGGGGTAGACTTAAGAATCTGGTAGAAAAATCAAACGAAGATTATGGTGCTCCAGGAACAGGAGATATGGAAAAAGATGAAAAAGCAGAACCCTTACCTCAAGACAAACACAGACAAAGAACAAACGAAAGAGAGACTTCTCTATAGTAAAGAATTAGAAGGTAGATTAAGGTTAGATAAAAAAAAATCCGAAATAAAAAAAGATTTTTCTGGAGTTAATTCTTTACTGTGTTTAGTTGGTACTGAACTAATAGGAACTTTATATAATCTTGATTTTGAAAATAAAAAAATTGTCATTTTATCGTCATATAACACTGTTTGTAAGATATTACAAGATAAAATTGGTATTTTTTTAGATAAAGGTAGAGTTATTACTGAATTTCAAGATTTGGTCTTTAGTTATAAGCTTTCTCAGTTAGAGGAAGTGGATTTTTCTTTTGATGTTCCATTACTTTACTTTAAATGCAATTATTTTAAATATTTAGAAAGAGATGAGGTTTGATTTATGTCTAAAATAGGTGGAATGTTTTTTGATGAATTGATTGAAGAGGATATTGAATTTGAATTTGATAAATTTATTGATCCGATTGTAAACGAAGAAAAACAAAAAGAAAAAAGGGAAAAACCAACATCGGTTGAGTCTGAGAATAGGAAAAGAGATATCTATCTTGATAGACCAGGAAATAGAACTAGGTTTAGAGGGAGAAAATAATATAAAGTGATTAGTCTTAAGGAAATTATTGCAGAAAGCGTTAAAAAGGCAAAAGAAGCACCTTTGGTTTTGTCAGAGCTTTATGACGATTTGCAAAAAGAAGCTGATGACGAAAAACAAAATCAAGAAAAAATAAAAACTAATAAAGATCAATCAAAAGCGAAATCTGATGCTGATAGTTTATTTTCAGATGATGACAGTGAACTTTCAGACGATAACCCTGAAGATAATATTGGGGGTGATGATGTTTCGTCAATGGAAAAACCACAAAAAGATACTTCTAATGCTGCTAAAGAAAAAGCTATGTCAACTGAAGATGTGTCTACTGATACAGAGGGATTAATTGAATTAGTTAATCTTATTAGGAGTGGACAATCAACAAAAGATCCCAATACCATGAAGCAATTAAGAAAATGGTTTGAGGAAATGAATGAAGCTTCACAGCTTTTTACAATTACAATTTTAGATGGACTAAAAGATATAATAACAGGTGGACAAAGTGCCAATTTGGCTGACAAACCAAGCGATCCAGACATTAAAGACAAGGTCAAGGTTGTAAGTATGGACGACGAGAATAAAGATGAACACGGTCAACCAAGGGACTTTAAAGATCCCATTCCAGATAAAACGATTCAAAGACAACCGACAAGACAAATTGTCCCCCAAAGACGTGCAGTAAATAAAGACAATCTTGAAGATATAACACCACCAGTAGTGGTTGGGCGAAGAAATGAGTCTTATATAAAAGAATATAAAAATAAAATAATAAAAATATTGAGTGAAGAAAATGAATGATATTACATTTAGAAAAGAAGATGGTACAGAGCTTTTGATTGAATATAATAATAAATTTATTGATAAAATAATTGAATCTACAGGAATTTTAGAACCAACAGAAAATGATATAAAAAATTTTCTTTATAAAGTATTTTATGAAGCAATCAACAAAAATAAGAAAAGAGAGTAAGGTAAGAGAAATAACTTTAATTAACGACACTAAAGTAAGGTGTGGTTCTGATGAGCATATTAAATATCTTGAGGACTTACTTAGCAGGCTCTATCGAGAGAGGGATAGATATAAAAGAGGGTCAAGCACCAGGGCAGATTATTCAAAGGCTTGTTGGCGTACCAAGGGACGTCTGAAAAGGGCTGAAAGGATACGGGAGAGGGAGGTGGAATAGTATGGGTGGTGCTCATGGTCGCATAAGTCACGTTTATGATGATTATAATTTGTCTTTCTCTGAATTGAAGGATATTGTCACGAATATTCAGAATGGAACAATAGAAACATATGAAAAAATAGATGGAATAAATTTATATGTCACTTGGGATTCGTCAAATAATGAACTTCGTGTAGCCAGGAATAAAAAGCATATAAAATTAGGTGGGATAAATAGGGTTGAATTGGAACAAAAGTATAATGGTCGCGGTTCTTTGAAAGATGCATTTATTGGCGCTTATGATGTTTTAAATAATGCGTTTGGAAATCTTACTAAACAAACAAGGTCATCAATATTCGGGTCAACGGGTGGTGTGTGGTATTCAATTGATATTGTTTATCCTGAGGCGAGAAATTTAATAAAATATGATAATAATTTTATTGTTTTTCATAAAATTGGTGTAACAATGTTTGATTGGGACGGAAACCCTATGGTTTCAAGAACAGATAGACATTTTAACATGCTTAATTTAGTAATTAAGCACCTAAATGATGACGCTAAAAAATTTGGGTGGAGAATCTATGGCCCATCTGTTATTAAATTAAATCAATTGGGAGAAGAGTCTTTAAAAAATCTTTCTACAATAAATTCTCTTATTACCCAAAATGGGTTGAGAGAAACGGATAAAATAAAAGATTATCTACGAAAAAATCTAAAAAATGACACTTCTTTTCTTTTTGTTCCTTATGATTTACGAAGTAAGGTTTTAGATAAGATGTTGGGGGAAAATGGATCTCAAAGCTTAAGGTCCCTATATAAGGGTCAGATACCTGCTGTGAGAGACCATATAAAATCATTGGTATCAGGGTCTCCAAATAAAATAAGGGCTCTTATGACCCCAATAGAGAGTGTATTATATGAAATTTCTTGCTCTTTACTGGGGGGATGTAAATCTTTTTTTGTTTCAAATCCACAAGACGAAATAAATAGACTTAGATCCGAATTGATGAGGGCGATTTCGGTTTTGGAAAAATTGGATGATGAAAATGGTAAATTTAGTTTATTAAAACATAAAGAAAAACTTAGGTCAGCCAATAAAATAAATACTTCTGTTGAAGGAGTTGTATTTTTATACAGGAAGAAGCCTTATAAAATAACTGGTGTTTTTGCTCCAGCAAATCAGATTTATCAACAAGTAAAATATAAAATATCTCCTGTAAAAGAGACAAATAAAAACACTAATTTAAAAAATTATGTATTGGGGATATCGGCGGGATGATTAGAGAATTAATAAGAATAATAATTGAAAGGGAATGTTTGGTTCCTGATAGGAAATATCAATATTATAGTTCTTGTGAACCTGACGAAGACGATACTGATGATTTACACTATGATGTTCCAATTGGAAGATTAGGAAGGGGAAAGAAAATCGGGAGAGGAAATTTAGCCTGATTTATTTTTGTTTTCTTTTGCAAGAATTTCCATTTCTTTTTCTTTTTTTTTCATATTTTCTTCACAAATATCATTACAAAATTTATTTTTTTTGTCAAAAGTAGCAGTTTTGCACCAATGACAAAATGTTGTACCCAATGATCGGGCAAGATGTTGAATGCCATCTAATTCTTTTGGACCTAACCTTAATTCAAACCATCTTGAACTGAGCCCCTTTAGTGTTGCCAAATCTAATGACAAATCTTTTATCACATCTTCTAGTTCCCAAGATCCTTCTTTTGATTTTTGTTTTAATTTGTCAAGCAATTCAATATATGCCCCTAAAGAACTTCCTATGGCATGCTCTTTGCAAGACTCAATAACCAAAACTGCTTCTGAAGCATAATCTATTCCGATTCCAAACTTTTCCAATTTTTCATTGCATGGTTCTCCAACAACTTCATTTCTTTTGTGCCAACACCTAAATTGCATTGGAGAAACTGTTTGAAGTGAGTGAAGTGGGTTTTTTTTATTTTCTTCCTTTCTAAATGTAGCCACAGCTTCATTTTCATCCATTTCTTTATTGGAAGAAACGTACCAATCCTCTAGTTCTTTTACTTTTTCTAGATATTCTTTTGTGTATTCCCCATGAGTTTTGCATAATTCAAATACGCTTGTACCATTCTCAGGAGAAATTCCCCACCAAGATGATTCTTTGGAACAATTTGGAAATGCACAAATATTTCTAATGTCAAAAAAGTTTTCTATACCCATAGTCGTTTCTGAAGAATTTCCCATATAGCCTCCTTATCTATTCCACGAGGAAGATATTTTAAAAATAAGTCTTTTTGTCCATTTTTCAAGAATTCTCTCATTTGTGTACCACTTATGTTCACAGTTTCATTTCTTGGAAGTGGATGTAATCTTATTAGTCCATTATTATACAAGTTTTTTGCATATTTTTCTAATGATTTTTCAGAAAAGTTTTTAGCTAAATCATTTGGATCGCCATAAATTGTATATAATTTATTTGAATTAGACTTTGACTCTTCCCCTAACATTGAATATGCTTGTCTGATTGGGGAACCACCATAAGTGATGGATACATTTGGTGGCATGATGTCACAAAGGTAATCTTTCCATATTTTCTCCATATCTTCACCATAAATGGTTATTTCTCCATTTCTTTTTCTATCTGATAGGGAAACATACAGTATTACTCTGTCATTTTCTTTTGAAGCAAAATTTATTATATATTGATGTGCACAATGTATTGGTTTTCCAGAAATTGTTAGTATTCCTATTTTTGTTTTTTTGTCCATATTTTTACTTATTGTATCACATTTTAGAGTTCAGATATTTATTGATATATTATTTATATTATGCCTAAATTGAAATCAGTAATATGTGCGGGAGCAGTAATATTCAGAATTAATTGTGGAATTCCTGAATTTTTATTAATAAATCCACGAAAAGGTGACGGAAAAGAATGGGGATTTCCTAAAGGACATGCCGAAGAAGGTGAATCTGTTGAAGAAACTGCTGTAAGAGAGGTTTATGAAGAAACGGGAATTGTTCCTAAATTATTGTATGAATTACCTCCTGTTTTTACTAAAAACCCAAATGAGCATAAAACAGTTCACTTTTGGCTTTCAACACAAGCTAATCCTGTTGCCCCACAAATGCAGAAAGAAGAAGTACGAGAAATTAGGTGGTTTAAAGTAACTAATTTGCCCAGAATTCATGATTATCAAATTTCTGTAATAAGATCGGCAATTTCTGCCTTAAAAAGAAATATGTGTTAAAAAATATAGACAATATTTATCATTATGAATGAGTTTCTCATTAGAAAGTTAATCAGAGCAAAGTTGCAAGAAGATTTTGATGGGGGAGGAGATTTTGGTGGAGACTATGGTGGCGGATATGGCTTTGACCCTGGTTCAAAAAGGCTTTATAGGGCATTTGTTCAACCGTTTGTAGATGTTGGAGAGACAGCGTTGGCTGGAATTGAAAAAATGTCTAACAAAACACAACAGTTTGCAGCAACTCTTTTGACTGGATTAGCAGCATCTCTTATTCCTTTTGCAAAAGGAAATTATAAAGAGATTGATGCGGCTGCTGATCAAAGGGCAAAAGAAATTTCAGAGAAATATAAAGAGTTATTTGATAGAACACAAAGAGAATTGTATTCTGATGATGCAATTATGGCGAATTTTCTTTGGAATCCAGTTAGACACATTTCAGGATTAGTTGCTGTTAAATCTCCAAATATGGCACTTAAATTAATTGATATTGTTTCTGGTGGAAATGCTTATGTAAAATCTTTTACTAATTCTGTTAGAGATAAATTCGGATTTAAAACAGAGAATAAGATAAAAAATAAAAAACTTCTTAGTGAGATTGGCAAAAAAGATGTATTGACTAAAGTTGTTTCTCATCCTGAAGTCAAGAAGTCCATTGAAAAAAGCAAATATTATAAATCAATGAAGTCTGATGCTAAGAAACTTGTAAAACAACACGTATCTTCTGCTATAAAAAAGGCAAAAGGAATAATGAACTTCAATTCCGTTGAAGATGTTTTGAAGAAAACTGGAGCTAAAATAGACTTAGATGCAATAAAAAAAATGGAGCCAAGCGAGAGAAGTCAGGCAGAAAGTGTAGTGATTAATCAGGCTAAAGACTTAATAAGAAATTACTTTAAAGAACAACTAATGAAATATTCTAAAAAATTAGATCAAGAAGAATTGGCTGCAATAGTAAAAAATGGTATTTCTGTATTAGAGTCAATATAAAATTTGAACAATTTTAAAAGTTTAGGTTATAATATACTATTATGACTGAGACCAGAGCACCAATAAAAAAATCAGAAACTACAGAACAGCTTGTAAGATCATTTATGAAGCAATATAGATCTATTGAAAATGAACTTAGCGATTTGAAAGAAAGAAAAAAAGATCTAGTTGAAGAATATAAGGACAAATTGGACAAAAAAGCTTTAACTCAAGCAATAAGAGTAGCAAAGATTAAGGCAAAAGTTGATGCTAAAGACACTTTTGAGCAATATTGTCATATTTTAGATAGTGAGGTTATGTAAAAATGAAAGATCCAAAAAAAGATTGGATGGGAGAGATATTTTATGAAGAAAATGGATCAAAAATACCATTTATTCAAGTTCCAGTAACTAGGGATATGCCTAGAAGGTTATTCGTTAGCGAGTATAAGGAAACAGGAGAATATGAACCAGGTATTGATGGAGAAGACGTACAAAAAATGGACGCATCAATTCATCAATATTTTGAATATAACGAAATTGCCAAAGCTTTAGACCCAGAAACGTTAGATAAGCTTAGAACTTTTTTTGGTCTTGAACCACTTTCTGTAGCTAGAAAAAAGGGGCAAAAAATAATAAAAAAAGTAGAAGATAATGTCGAAGACAACAAAAAGCAAGTACATTGATGTAAAGCTAACAAGGGGTGATTTGGAACATATCAGAGATCTTATGTCAATAATGTTATCTAATAGCAGATCTAAAACCCTTAGCGTTATGCTATCTGAGCATAAAGGACAAACGGAAAAAGAGAATTTGCTTTGGAAGAGAATACTTTCAGCATGTAAAAAAGCTGAAATTCCTGTTGGGGAATATGCTCCTGATTATTTGATTTCAATAGTAAATTCTCCCGAATTTGCCATTAGTACAGTTTCCACTACTTCAGAAACTGAAGATATATAAAATATTCTTTTTTGTTTTTGGAAATAATATATAGTATTATAGGGAAAATATGTCTGGACGAGAAAGAAATTATAATAAAGATCGACTTTCAATGTTAGCTGGGCTCGTTGAAGAAGACGATTATTTAGATGTTAGAAGGTCTATTACAGAAGACTATGAGAGAGAACTTATTGAAGATGCGAATGAGTTTGAAAATACACTAAAAGAATATATGGGATATAGACCTGACGACTCTGAAGGAAATAAGGTCTATGATTGTGAATGTCCAGAAGAATCAAAGCCTGACTTACCTACAGAAGATGGATTTCCTGAAACTGCACCAGGATGGTCGTATTGGAAAGCAGATTCTACATATAGCAAAATGAAATCTATGAAGGACGATCTTCAATACCATAAGGTAACTCAGTGGTATCCGGCATTACAATCTGAATTAGAAGATACAGAAGAAGATGAAGAGGAACAGTCTTCTAAAGAAAGTAACGAATCAGTTAAAAATAGAATTGACAAACTTATTAGTGAGTATAAATTCGTTGATGATGAAAATCTCTAATAATAATTTGCGACTTTATGTTCGGTTTTTAGTTCGTGAATGGCATGAATATCTTGATATGGTTATGTTGTCAAATTCTTATGATGATGACGACGATGATGAACAAGATAATGAAGATAGAGATTCAGATGAAATTATAAATAAAAGAGATCCAAAAGATCCATATGGGGGTTCTTTTGAATCAAGAGGAAAAAAACCCAAACCACTTTCTACAAGCAATGCTTTTGTTCATAGTCAAGCACTAAAAAACCAAAAAGCTGGTGTTGGAATGGGTTCTGGTCCACAATCAGGAAGATTTCCTGGAGGGAAATCAGTTGGATTTGGTATGTGATATAATGATATATAGGAGATTATTATAATGAAACTTCATCCAACACTAGTAGACAAAATTATTAAAATTTATGATGTTTGGGGTGGTCGTTCAAATAACGACCGTCTTAAGGGCGCTCTTGCAAATCTTGAAGTTGTTGAATATGTTCAACAAGACGGAAGAAAAACTTTGGTTTCAAAAGAAGAAATGGAAAACCAATTAGCTATTTTGAATCAGGCGAGAAACAAAGTAATAAGATAATTTTTTTCCATTCTGTTAAAATTTGTGCTACACTTTATTTGTGAATAAAGACTATAAAGTAGGACAAGTTTTATATATCGGAATGAACAAAAACAATAAGATCATTCCCGTTCAAATTGTAGAGAGACTAGTCCGAGAAACAATGGATGGGGACGTGATAACTTATATGGTTGTTAGTCCCAAAGAAGCCGTCAATAAAAATACCAAACAAAGAAAGTTATTGGACCTTTCAAAGATCAAGGGTCAAATTTTTGTTGACTTAAATGAGGCAAGACGTATGATGTCTGAAAAGGCTCGTATGGCTAGTGAAAAGTTTCTTAAGGACGCAAATAGAGAAATCAAAAGAATGGTAGAGCACGCTGCCAAAATTTCAAGCCAAGTTTTTAATCAGGACAATACAGCAGATGATCTTGATGATGACGAAATTGATATTGGTATGGAAATGCCAAATTTTGGAGATGATGATTTACCCTCTAAAAATAAGAGCTTAAAAAACATAAGTGATGACGAAGAAGAAAATGGTGACGATGATAATAGTGTGTATACCACTATACCAGTTGAGGATGGGAAAAAAAAGAAAGCTAAAATTAAAAGCATAACTATGAAAGGATCTTAAAAGTGGAAACTAAAATACAAGTTATAAGTGACGTTCATACAGAATTCCATAAAGATTGGGGTGATTGCTTTATAGAGAATTTAGACGCTTCTGATGTTGATGTTTTAGTTGTTGCTGGGGACTTAGGAAATTTAGATCAAATAAAATACAATTTAATAGCATTTTGTAAAAAATATAAAGAAGTTATTTATGTTCCTGGAAATCATGACTTCTATGGAACTAATTTTTTTGAGTTCAGAAAATATATGTCAACAATAAAGTGTAACAATTTACACTTTTTAGATAATAAAACAACAAAAATAAACGATGTAAAATTTATAGGGACTACAATGTGGTTCAGAAATTCTGAATATAACAATATATATAAAAAATATATGAATGACTTTAGAGAAATACGTGATTTTGAAAAGTGTATTTATGAGGAAAATAGTAAAGCTATTAAGTTTTTAAACTCTGAAGCCGAAGAGGGGTGTGTTGTAATTACACACCATTTACCCACAGGGAATTCAATTCATCGAAATTATTGGAATAGCCCATTGAACATATTTTTTATGTGTGATATGGAAGAACTAATTGTTACAAAAAGTCCAAAAGTGTGGATACATGGACACACTCATTTTAGTTTTGATTATTATTTTCTTGACACAAGAATAGTTTGTAATCCATTTGGATATGTTAATGAGTTAAATCCTGAATTTGAAGATAAAAAAATTGTAGCAGTATAAAAGGAGATCTTATGACCTATAGAAAAGAATTGTATTTATAAAGCAAGATCTCTTTATGAGGAGTTAGATTCGTTTCGTTTCGTTTCAGACATTTAAGAAAAATAATATGGTAAATGAATATTATTATAATCACTTTTTAAGGGTAAAAAATCTTTTGTCAAAGATTGATGATGGTAAAAATATTTGTATCCCTAGAGAAGAATTGGTTAGACAAATTGATTATTACTATAAAATGTCTGGATTTGAAAAGGAAAAATCTATTGATTTTCTTGTTAAATCACTTAGATTTTCAAAAGAACAGACAAAGTCGTTTAATGAAGGGGGATTGTTAAAATTTAATAAAAATAATTTATATGAACTTTTAACAATAAGAGAAAACTTTAAAAATATTAATAATAAGTATAAAAATATATCAGAGTGAAGATTATGGTAGTTGTTTACGAAAAAAGATCTAATGTCTGGTGTTTAATAGACCTTAATGATCTTTTACGAAAGATAAAAAAAGAACATGGAATACTTTTTAAGGTTAGAGCTAATAGAAAAACATATTTTATAAAATATGAAAGATCTATGTGTTTTTTTGATTGTACTAACGAAAAAATGGAAACCAAATTTCTTGTTGAAAAAGATCTTATTAAAACATTAAGTGGTTTATATCATTTAGACGTCAATACAGTTTCAGCTCTTGTGAAAAGAAATAAACACCTTGAAGAAATATGTTTAATCTTTGGACAGATAATAAATGACTTGATTAGATTCAGGTGGTGGGGTATAATGAGAAATGCTCGTCAAGCCCTTAAAAAATTTGAAAGTATTTGATTAATATATTTGAAAAAATTATTTATATTGTAAATTTTGTAAATCCTTTTTTTAAAAAAGAAAAAAGAGTAAATGAATGGAGAGATTAAAATCGTAGAACATTGAGTAAAAAATATGAAAAATTTAATTTATTAAATCCTGAACATTCTTATTTTTTTGGTTTTGCTCAGGCAGATGGTCATTTAATGTCTTATACAAGAAATAGGGGAAGACTATCAATTGAAATTTCTACAAAGGATCTTGAAATTTTGGAAAAATTTCAAAATATAATACCATATAAAAGTTATATTTCTACAAGGATTAGAGATACAAACTTTAAAAAGAAATATTCGTCCTCTAGATTAAATTTTTACTCTTTTGAGTTTAGAGAAACAATAAATAAATTAGGATTATTATATGGAAAAAAATCAAAGATTACAAAACCACCAAAAGATGAACATATAAAAAAAGACTATATTAGAGGAATAATTGATGGGGACGGATCAGTTGGTTATGATAAGAATGGGCGTCCATTCATTGGAATTTGTACTAGTAGTTTTGATTTAATGTCATATATTTTAGACTTTGAAAAAAGTATAACTAATATAGAAAGAAAAATTAATAGAAACAAAAGAGATGATGTTTACAATTTGGTTATATGGAATGAGTCAGCATTAGAAATATCCAAAATTATTTATTATGACAACTGTTTATGTTTAAAGAGAAAAGGAGATAAAGCCAGTTCTTTTATGACATGGACAAGAAAAAATTCAAAGGCCCCTCCACGAAAAAGGTGGACAGACTATGAAGACTTATATATACTAAACCATTCAATAGAAGAGTCTTGTAAAACACTAAAAAGAACTAACAAAAGCATTACCATTAGATTGTGGAGACTTAAAAATGACAAAGTCTAATTATTTTGTAATAAAAAATGAAAACAATAACGGACTTATCAAAATATGGACTAAAGATTTTCCGTTTGAAGATGAAGCAATAGAACAAATGAGAAATATTTCTTCAATGCCATTTATATTTAAGCATGTTTCTGTTATGCCCGACTACCACAAGGGAATTGGTGCAACTGTTGGTTCAGTTATACCAACAAAAGGGGCTATAATTCCAGCAAGCGTTGGTGTTGATATCGGTTGTGGAATGAATGCTGTAAGAACATCCTTAACTTCTAATGATTTACCAGAAAACCTTAAGTCAATTAGACTATCAATTGAAAGAGCAATACCTCATGGGCGAACGAGGGGAAGAGACAAAGGATCTTGGGAAAACCCTCCAAATTCTGTTCTTTCTGCTTGGAGAAACCAATTAGAGCCTGACTTTAGAATAATTGCAGATAAATATACCCACCTTGAAAAAGCTAATCACATTAAACATTTATGTTCATTGGGTACGGGAAATCATTTCATAGAAATTTGTTTAGATGAAAACGATAGAGTTTGGATTATATTACATTCTGGTTCAAGAGGAATTGGAAATGCTATTGGAAGACACTTTATTTCTCTTGCAAAAAAAGAAATGGAAAAATGGCATATACATCTTCCCGATAATGATTTAGCTTATTTCCCAAAGGGAACAAAATATTTTAACGATTATTGGGAATCATTACTCTGGGCTCAAAATTTTGCTAAAATAAACAGAAAATTAATGATGGACAGAGTTTTAAAGACGCTAAGACAAAAAGGTGATGTTCCAACTTTTACTATAGACAAAAATGCCATTAATTGTCACCACAATTATGTAAGTCTTGAAAATCATTTTGGACAAAATGTATATATTACAAGAAAAGGGGCGGTAAGGGCTAGAAGAGGAGATCTTTGTATAATCCCAGGATCAATGGGTGACAAATCTTATATTTGTGAAGGAAAAGGAAATCCAGAAAGTTTCAATTCTTGTAGTCATGGAGCGGGACGAAAAATGTCAAGAAGAAAAGCTAAGGAAACTATTACTCTTGACGATCATATTCAGGCCACTAAAGGTGTTGAGTGTAGAAAGGACGAAGACGTAATTGATGAATCACCAAACGCATATAAGAATATTGATGAGGTTATGAAGTCTCAAGAAGATCTTGTTAATATAATTCATACTCTAAAACAGATTGTTTGTATAAAAGGTTGACATGAATAACTGTAAAGACTGTAAAGACTGTAAAGGAACTGGGGTTTATGTTGGATTATTTGAAAATGGTCCATGTTTGACTTGTTGTGGAGGGCAGGAAAGAAAAGTTGTTGAAGGAAAGTCAACAATGCTGGAATTGCCAAGCGGAACTAAAGTTTGGGTATTAAATCCTGAAGAATTGGATTCAAACAATTTTAGTTGGAGTAGAGCCATTTTACATAGAGAAAATGATTTGCCAGCAATTGAATATTCAAACGGGACAAAAAAATGGTACAAAGAAGGAAAATTACATAGAGAAAATGATTTGCCAGCTGTTGAATATTCAGACGGTTCAAAATTTTGGTATAAAGAAGGTAAAAGACATAGAGAAAATGATAAGCCAGCTGTTGAATATTCAAGCGGTACTAAACTTTGGTATAAAGAAGGCAAATTACATAGAGATAATGATAAACCAGCAGTAATTTATCCAGATGGAACAAAGGAGTGGTATAAAGATAATAAATTACATAGAGAAAATGATTTGCCAGCAATTGAATGTTCAAACGGTTCAAAAGAGTGGTATAAAAATGGGAAAAGACATAGAGAAAATGACAAACCAGCAACATTTTTTTCAAACGGAACAAAATATTGGTATAAAAACGGTAAAATACATAGAGAAAATGATTTACCAGCTATTGAATATTCAAGCGGTTCAAAATCTTGGTACAAAGAAGGTAAAATACATAGAGAAAATGATAAGCCAACTATAATTTGGTTTGATGGCTCAGAAGAATACTGGATAAATGGAAAGAGGATAAAATGAAAATTTTAAAGAGAATATTAGATATATTTTATATAAGTAAAAAGAAAGAAATTGTTAAGAAAGT
>Ga0102947_1000179_pt1 | contig 22915 bp, 16 predicted proteins | sample SalPon2A_A_D2_MG_FD_78210 | JGI IMG/M metagenome (GOLD analysis project Ga0102947, IMG submission 78210) | Soil microbial communities from South San Francisco under conditions of wetland restoration - Salt Pond MetaG R2A_A_D2_MG | ecosystem: Environmental > Terrestrial > Soil > Wetlands | place... | reverse complement strand
CGGAGCTGGTGGCCTACGTCGTCGACCTGGTGCGCTCCACCCGGGAGCACGCCTCTGTCCTCCACGGCGGCTCGCCCCGGGCCGCCACCATGCTCGCCGCCGCGCAGGGCGGCCAGGGCACGGCTTCGTCATTCCCGACGACGTCCAGGAGTTGGCGGTGCCGCTGCTGCGCCACCGCCTGCTGCTCACCGCTGCCGCCGAGGTGGAGGGGGAGAGCACCGAGGCCATCGTCTCCGACCTGGTGCGCAACCTGCCGGCGCCGCGCTGACCTCGCCGTGACCCCGATCCAGCCCACGGCCCGCGCCCTCGTGCTGGCCTCCCTCGGCCTGCTGGTGGCACTGTTGCCCGCCCTGGGCGTGCCCGGCGGTGGCCCGCTGTGGGCGGCGGCGGTGGGGCTGGTCGTCGGCGCCCTGGCGGTGGACCTGCTGGCCTGTCCGCGCAGCGGTGCCCTGCGGGTGGAAGTGGAGGCGCCGGCGGTTCTCCACGTCGATGTCCACGCCGCCGTGTCCGGGCGCCGGGAGAGCGCCGAGGAGCTGGCGGTCACCCTCCGCTTGCCGTCGCGCCACCGCCTGGCCGCCGAGGTCATGCCGGAACTTTCCTCCCACCTGGCGCCGGTGCCGTCGCGCCGCCTGTCGCTGCCGGCGTCGGAGGGCGGGGCGGGCGTCACCGTGACCTTCCCGCTGCGCTCCCTGCGCCGCGGCCGGGCGGCGGTGGAGGAGGTGTGGGTCGCCTGGGCCGGCCCCCTCGGCCTGGTGCGGCGCACCGCCGTTACCCACCCCGGCACGCGCATCGCCGTCACTCCCGACCTCGGCCGGGTGCGCCGCGACGCCCTGGAGAACGTCACCCAGCGCGACGCCCTGCCGGGGCAGAAGCTGGAGCGCTACCTCGGCCAGGGGACTGAGTTTCACGCCCTGCGCGAGTGGACGGCGGGGATGGAGCGCCGCTCGGTGGACTGGAAGGCGTCGGCCCGCCACACCCGGCTGCTGGCCCGGGAGGTGCGGGCCGAGCGCAATCACCAGGTGGTGGTGGCGGTGGACACCGGCCGGCTGATGGGGGAGCCGCTCCACGGCGTCGCCCGCCTCGACCACGCCATCCACGCCGCCCTGGTGCTGGCCGCCGTCGGCCTGCGCAGCGGCGACCGGGTGGGTCTGTTCGCCTTCGACGACCAGGCCCGGGCCTACGCCCCGCCGCGCTCCGGCCGCGACACCCTGGCGGCGCTGGTGGAGACCGCCGCCGGCCTCGAGTACTCCACTGCCGAAACCGCCTTCACCCTTGCCCTCACCGACCTCGCCCGGCGCCTCCGGCGGCGCTCCCTGGTGGTCGTCCTCACCGACTTCGTGGACTCGGTGACGGCGGACCTCATGGTCGATACCCTGGAGCGCCTGGCCCGGCGCCAGCTCGTCGTCTTCGTCGCCTTCCGCGATCCGGTCCTCGGCGAGCTCGCCACCGCCGAGCCTCTCCGCCGGCGGGATCTGGACCGCGCCGTGGTCGCCGGGGCGCTGGCCCGGGACCGGCGCCGGGTGCTGGCCCGCCTCAGCCGCGCCGGCGTCCACGTGGTCGATACCGAGCCCGGCGCCATGGGCCCCGCCTTGGTGGACCGTTATCTCGACATCAAGCGGCGGGAGCTCATCTGATGGGACCCAGGATCTGATGGCAACCGTGGAGCGAGCCCCGCAATCCATCGAGTTCCGGCGCGAGCGCCAGCCTGCTTGGCAGGAGCTGGAGGAGATCCTCGACGTGGTGGACAAGAAGGGGCTGAAGGCGCTTTCCGAGGAGCAGCTCTATCGGCTGCCCACCCTCTACCGGGGCGCCGTCTCGTCCCTGTCGGTGGCCCGGGCCATCTCCCTGGACCGGGCTCTCATCGCCTACCTCGACAACCTGGCGGCCCGGGCCTACGTCCACGTCTATGGCGGCCGGCGCGGCTTCACCCGGGTGATCGGCCGCTTCATCACCCACTACTTCCCGGCCGAGGTGTGGCGCCAGCGGCTGGCGGTGATGGTGGCCCTGGGCTTGATCGTGCTGGCCGCCGTCGTCGGCTACCAGGCCACCGCCAGCGACCCGGACCTCTACTTCGCCTTCGTCCCGGGGGGGCTGTCCGACGGCCGGGAGCCCTCCTCCAGCCGCGAGTCGCTGGCCGAGGTGCTGCGCTCCGGGCCCGAGGAGGGGGCCAGCGGGCTGACCTACTTCTCCAGCTACCTCTTCGTCCACAACGCCGGCATCGGCCTGCTCTGTTTCCCGCTGGGTTTCGCCGCCGGCGTGCCGGTGGCGCTGCTGCTGTTCAGCAACGGCCTGATGCTGGGCGCCTTCGCCCAGCTCTACCACTCCCGCGATTTGGGGCTGGAGCTGTGGGCCTGGCTGCTGCCCCACGGCATCACCGAGTTCCTCGCCGTGGCGCTGTGCGGCGCCGCCGGCCTGACCCTGGGCATGGCGCTGGTCTTCCCGGGCCGGCGGCGGCGCTTGGACGCCCTGGCCGCCGCCGGCCGGCGCTCCGCCGGCGTCGTCGCCGGCACCCTGCCGATGTTCCTGATGGCCGGCCTCATCGAGGGCTACTTCCGCCAGCTCGTCACCGACGTCGGCGTGCGCTATGCCGTGGCGCTGGCCACCGCGGCCCTGTGGATCGCCTACTTCGCCTTCCTCGGGCGCCGCGAGGCGGGCCGGGCCGACGCCGAGGGTGACCCGTCCCAGGGCTTCTGGGATGAAAGTGAGGCGGCGGCCGGTGACGGCGCCGCCGGCGGGGGAGGCGCACCGTGAACACCCTAGCCCTGGTCACCCCGGAGGAGGTGCCGGTCCATTTCCGCGTCGGGGACGCCGGCGGCCGCATCGGCGCCCTGGTGCTGGACTTCCTGCTCCTCGGCGTCATCCTGCTGGTGGTGGTCTTGCCGATGCGCCTGTCCGGCATGATGGTGGGGGAGGTGGCGGTGGCCACCGCCACGGTGCTGTTCTTCCTGCTGCGGGTCTTCTACTTCCCGTTCTTCGAGCTGCGCTGGCACGGCCGCACCCCGGGCAAGCGGAAGATGGGTCTGCGGGTGGTGGCCCGGGACGGCGGACCGCTGACCGCCGGCATGGTGTTCGCCCGCAACCTGACCCGGGAGCTGGAGGTTTTCCTGCCGGTCAGTCTGCTTTTCGCCCAGTCGGCCTTCCTCGACGTCCCGCCCTGGGTCGGCCTGGCGTCCATCGTCTGGCTCTCGGTCCTGGTCCTGATCCCGTTCTCCAACCGCCAGCGCCTGCGCATCGGCGACATGGTGGCGGGCACCGTGGTCGTGGTCGAGCCGAAGGCCGAGTTCCTCGACGACCTGTCGGAGATGGCGCGGCGCACCCGGGCCGCCGACGAGTACACCTTCAGCGCCGAGCAGTTGGAGATCTACGGCATCGAGGAGCTACAGATCCTGGAGGACGTCCTGCGCCGCCCCGACTCCGCCTCCCGGGACCAGATCCTCGCCCGCATCGCCGACACGGTGCAGCGCAAGGTCGGCTGGGTCTACCCCGCCGACCGGTCCCCGGAGAGCTTCCAGCCGGAGCGCTTCCTGCGCGCCTTCTACGCCGCCCAGCGCTCGCGGCTGGAGGCCGGCCTGCTCACCGGTGAGCGCCGGGAGCGCAAGGTGGAATGAGGGGTCGTGGAACGAGGGGACGGGTGAACGGGCGTTCACGTTTTTCCGAGATCAAGTAACGAATCCGTGGGCAGCCGCGCCCGTTGGGGCAGACACCCCTCATTTTCCACTTCGCCCCCGGGCGGAAGGAGGAGCGATGGCTGAAAAGAAACGGAACCCCTTCATCAAGAAGTTGGTGAAGGACCCGGCGGAGCCGCCGCAGACCGTTTTGTTGACCGGCTTCCTCGGAGAATCCTCGGAAGAGGGCCACACCCGTCTATACCTCGACCCCCAACTCGACTCTTTCTACGACATCCCCGACGACGCGATCCTCCACAGCGAGGATCTGGAGCAGGAGGCGGGGCCGTTCCAGCGCGACATCGTGTGGATCGACCGCGGCCGGATGGAAGACGTCCAGAGCCGCTTCGGCCCCGGCGGCCCCGGCTGGCCGGGCGACCTGCCCTCGCCACCTTGCCAACCGGATCTGACGCCGAGGTGCCCGACCGCGGGATGTATCACCCAGGAGGGATGCGTCACCGGCAGTGGCCAGTACTGCGCGGTGACCCCCGGGTGGTTCTGCCCGACCCCCGGTGCGCCGTTGTGTCAGGTGACCCAGCAACCGGGGTGCCCGACCCCCGGCGGCCCGCTTTGCCCGCTGACGCCTCCGGTGGGTTGTCAGCCGCCACCCACGGCGCAGCCCTTCTGCCCGACACCGAACGGCCCGTGCTTCCAATTGACGCCGGTTGGGCCACAGTGCCCGCCCACGCCGCTCTGCCCGCCGACCCAGTCCGACCCGCGGTGTTTACGGACTGTGCAGCGGTGCCAGGTCACCCCGGCGTGCCCGCCGACACCCAGCGGGTGGTTCTGCCAGGTCACGCCGGCTTGCCCACCGCGGACCCTCGACGTGCAGTGCCAGTTCACCCCGAGGTGCCCGCCGACGGTGGTTGACCCGGGTTGCCTGCGCACCGTCAACGAGCCGGTCTGCGAGCGCACCGTTGACGTGAACTGCCTGCGGACCGTAGACCTGGGCTGCTTCCAGCAGACCGCGGTCTGCCGGACCTTCGGCAACTGCCCGTCGGCGGTGGACGCCTGCCCTTCATCCCTCGGTTGCCCGCCTGGAGGTGGCTACGGCGGCGGAGGTGGCTACGGCGGCGGCGGTGGCTTCACCCCGCCGGGTGGCTTCACCCCGCCCGGCGGTTGAGCTGAGCCGCCCTTCCCACGGGTGGGTCCCGGCCGTGCCGGGGCCCACCCCCGTCTCGCCGTCCGCGTCCCGCCGTCCATGACTCCCGGAGGCTGCTTTGAACGCTCCCCGACCCCAGGCCGCGGCGCAAGCCGCCGCCCCGCCGGCCTACGCCCTCGACGGCCGCGAGTTGCACGTCCTGTCCGCCACCGACCTGCCGTACTACCTGCTGGAGCGCGGCCTGCTGCAACGCGATGGCATGGTCGATGGCGACCTGCGGGTGGCCGAGGCCAGCCGCCGCAACCGCAACTTCAAGGTGCTGCGCCGCCGCGGGCCGTCCTACTTCGTCAAGCAGGCCCGGGACCTCGGTCCCGGCGCCGCTTCGGTGCGCCGCGAGGCGGTGTGCTACGAACTGGCCACCAAGACCCCCGGTTGGGAAGCGCTGCGCCCCTTCCTGCCGGCCTACCACGGTTACGACGCCGAGCGGAACCTGCTGGTCCTGGGCCTGGTGGAGGGCGAGCGCAGTGCCGCCGAGGCAATGGGCGGATCCGGTCCGGCGCCGGCGGTGGCCGCCGCCGCCGGCCGTGCCCTGGGCCGCTTCCACCACGCCGCCGCCGGCCTCGGCGCGGCGCTGCCTCCGGGCGCCTTCCCCTCCAGCCCGCCGTGGGTGCTCTCCATCCACCGCACCCCCGAGGGCTGGATGCCGATCACCGGCGAGGGGCAGCGCGCCCTCCTCGCCCGCGTCCGCGACGACCCGCGGGTCCACCGCGCCCTGGACGCCGCCTCCGCCGTTTGGCGCTGGCAGCACCTGATCCACGGTGACGTCAAGTGGGACAACTTGCTGCTGGTCACGGGCTCGGGGGGCTCGGGGGGCGCGGTCGGCGCTTCCAACTCCGGCGCCCCGCCGGAGTGCCGCCTGGTGGACTGGGAACTGGCCGACCTGGGCGACCCGGCCTGGGACCTTGGGGCGCTGCTGCAGAGCCTGGTCTGTCTTTACGTCCACCACGCGGCGTCCCCCGCCGCGGCTGGGTCCTGGGCCACGGGGCAGTCCTGGGCCACGGGGCAGGTCTGGGCCGCGGTGCAGCGGTCCGCCGTCACCCTGACGTCGGCCTACGCCGAGGCCCGCGGCCTGGACGGCGCCGAGCGCAGCGAGCTGGCCTCCCGGGCGGTCCACCTGGGCGGCGCCCGGGCGGTGCAGAGCGCCTTCGAGATGCTGCACCAGGCTCAGGCGATGCAGCCGGCCGCCGAGGCGGTGCTGCAGCACGGCCTGGCGATGATCGAGGACACGACGACCTGGTGCGCCGCCCTGCTGCCCCAGGCCGCCGGCCCGGCGCCGGGGATGGCGCCAGGCACGGAGGCGGGCCGATGAGGGACCACGTCCTCGGCGAGTTGCGCTCCATCGTCTCCGCCATCGAGGTGCGGTTCGGCGCCGGCGGCACCGGCGGCACCGGCGGCACCGCGGGGCGCACGTCGGTGCGGGTCACCGTCTCCGGCCACCCCATCGAGCCGCTGGACCCGTCCAGAGAGACCGCTTTGGGCGCGCCGGTGTCGGAGAGCCCCTGGGTCGCCGGCCTGCTGCAGGCCGTCTACCAGGGGTGGTATTGCCGCTCCGGCGTCACCGGTACCGGCACTGGCATCGGCACTGGCACCGGCACTGCCACGAACCCTGACACGGGCACCGCCCCAGCGCCGGCCGCCTGGTCGCAGGCCGGCGGCCAGGACCTCCTCCCCGCCCTGCGCGCCGCCAACGCCGGCCGCGAGCGCTGGGACGGTGGCTGGAGCATCGCCGCCGTAGAGGCCGACGGCCGGGTGGCGGTGGAGAAGGGGGGCCAAGTGCGCCTCGTCCTGCCCGGCGAGTACGTCACCCGGGACGGCCCGGGCCTGGCGCCGCGATACGGCGCCGCCGTCCACCTGCGGGCGCCGCGGGAGGGGGTGGACTACCAGCCCGGCTTCTACTTCGCCTTCAGCGAGACCCTCGGTCCCTCCAGCACCACCGCCGCCTGGGTCCGCCTCTACTGGCACGTCGCGGCGGCGGCGGCGCCCGCCCTGGTGGCGAGCCTCACCTCGCGCCTCAACCTCTACCAGGTGCCATTCCGGCTGAAGACGCTGCGCCAGGCGGCCCACTACGTGCGGCCCGACGCGGCGGTGCTCTACGTCGAGCGCCGCCACTACCAGGCCGCCGCCGCCCTTGCGGCCGAGGCCTACGGCGAGGTGGCGGCGGGGTTGCGCCCCGCGGTGCCGCTGTTCAGCAAGCCGCTGGCACCGGGCCTGGGGGTGGCGGAGGACCCGGGGGTCGGCGGCGAGAGCTTCGGTTGGCAGCGCTGCCGCTTCGTCGCCGAGGGTCTGTGGCGGGCCGCCCAGGCTGGCGCCGCCACGGCGGAGGACCGGTTGGCGGCGGTCGTCGCTCACCTCGAGGCCCGCGGCGTCGATCTCGACCACCCTCACCTGTGCCGCTCCCGCGTCGATCTCTACGATCCGCCGGCCGCACTGCGCGGGCCGCACCACGTCGCCGACGATGCCCCCGGCGCCACCTCGACCCACGCCACCTCGACCCACGCCTCTGGAGAGAGCCATGTTGCTTGAGAGCCCAGCCCGTGAAGCCGCTTCGCCCGCCGCCGCCGCCGAGCCGCGCTTCCTGGAGGCCGCCGCGGCGCTGGGCCGCCGCCTCTGCCGGGACGCCCTGTGGAGCGGTCAGCGCTGCAACTTTCTCGGTGACCGCATGGAGAACCTGGGCGGCACCTGGCAGGCGGTCCACGCTGCCGCCGGCCCGGATCTTTACGGCGGCACCGCCGGCATCGGCCTCTTCCTGGCACGCCTGTGGAGCTACACCGGCGAGGCGCTGCTGCGGCAGACGGCGCTGGGCGCCTTCGCCCAGGCCCGCTCCCGGGCCGAGGACCTGGAGGGGCCGGCGGTGCTGGGCTTCTACAGCGGTCTGCCGGGCCTGGCCTGGGCCGCCGCCCAGGCCGCCGAACTGCTCGACGACGAGGGCTTGGCGCAGAGCGCCGGCGAATGGATCGGGGCGGTGGCGGCGCGCTCCCCCGAGGCCGGGGCCATCGACCTCATCGGCGGCAGCGCCGGCACCATCCCGGCGCTCCTCGACCTGGCGGCGCGCCTCGGCCGGCCGGAGCTGCTGGAGGCCGCCGTGGCCCACGGCGATTTCCTGCTGGCGAATGCCCACGACGCTGGCGGCGGCGCCCTGTCCTGGGACACCCTGGCGGGCTCGACGCCACGCCACCTCACCGGCTTCGGGCATGGGGCGGCGGGGATCGCCTGGGCGCTCAGCGAACTGGCCGCGGCGTGCGCCGAGGCGCGCTCGGAGGAGGCCGCCCGCTACCAGTCCGCCGCCGACGCCGGTGTCGCCTACGAGCAGGGGTGCTTCAGTGCTGAGCACGGCAACTGGCCCGACTTCCGGGACCACAGCCCGGCGGCCGGCGGCAGCGGGCCGGCGGCTCAGGCGCAGATGCAGGGCCAGACGGTCCACGCCCTGGCCTGGTGCCACGGTGCCCCCGGCATCGGCCTCGGCCGCCTGCGCGGCTGGCAACTCACCGGCCAGCCGGAGCTTCGCCGGCACGCGGAGCAGGCGCTGGCGGCGACCCGCGCCTCCTTCGCCTACCCGGCCCAGGGAAACTTCAGCCTGTGCCACGGTAACGGCGGCAACGCCGAACTGGCCATTCTCGCCGGTCAGGTGCTGGGCGACGGCGCGGCGATGGACGCGGCGCGGGCCGTGGGCCGGGCCGGCGTCGAGCACTTCCACGACAGCCGCTCGCCGTGGCCCTGCGGTGTGCCGGAGGGCGGCGAAACCCCAGCCCTGATGACCGGCCTGGCGGGCATCGGCTACTTCTACCTGCGGCTCTACGACCCCCAGGGCGTGCCGTCGGTGCTCATCCCGGTGCCGAAGGCGGCGGTGTAACCGGCGGCCTCAGTCTCGATGGGCGGGCTCGCCCAGGGTGCGCTCGAAGAAGTCTGTCATCAAGCGGTAGAAGTGCTCCTGGGACTTGCCGCCGAAGCCGTGCTTCTGGCGCGGGTAGATCGCCTGCTCGAACGGCTTGCCGGCCTTGACCAGGTCGTCGGCCAGGGCGAGGGTGTTCTGGGGGTGGACGTTGTCGTCGGCGGTGCCGTGGACCACCAGCAGGCGGTCCTCCAGCCCATCGACGTGGGTGATGGCGGAGGACTGGCGGTAGCCCTCCTCGTTGTCGTCCGGGTGGTCCAGGTAGCGCTCGGTCCAGATGGTGTCGTAGAGGCGCCAGTCGGTGACCGGCGCCCCGGACATGCCGGCGGCCCAGGTGCCCGGGCTGTTGAACAGGCAGTAGAGGGTGTTGGAGCCGCCGCCGGACCAGCCCCACAGGCCGATGCGGGAGCCATCGATCCAGGACAGGCCGGCCAGGTAGGCCGCGCCGGCCTGCTGGGCGGCCAGGTTCACCGGGCCGAAGCGGCGGTGCACCTGGTCCTCGCCCCGCTTGCCGAAGAAGGTGGAGGCGGGGTTGTCCAGCGCCAGGCTGGCGTAGCCGCGCTGGGCCATCATCTTCTGCCACAGGGCGCGCCGGCCCCAGCGGTTGGCCACCACCTGGGAGCCGGGGCCGCCGTAGTGGTACATGATGGCCGGGTAGCCGGGGCCGTCACCGGGCTCGGCCGAGTCGGCGTCCACCGACGGCGGGGTGAGCATCATGGCCGGCAGCTTCGCCCCGTCCTCGCCGTCCAGGGTGAAGAAGCGGTAGGCGGGGAGGGCGGCGGCGTCAAACTCCGGCGCCCGGCTGGGGAGCTCGGCGATCTCGGCGCCGGCGGCGTCGCGCACCACCAGGGTCGGCGGCGTGTCGGCGTCGCTCCAGTAGTGGACCCAGTTGCCGTTGGCGGCGATGTTGGCGCCGTGCCAGCCCTCGCCCTCGGTCAGCGGGGTGACGGCCGGTGCCCCGCCGCCTGCCGGGGCCGCCAGCGTCACCGCCGCCACCTGCCGGTCCTTGGCGCCCAGCGGGCCGCGCCGGAACGACGAGAAGACCACCCGGCCCTGGCTCTCGTCGATGCCATCCAGCGAGGTCACGACGACGTCGCCGGAGGTCAGCGGCCGCACCAGGCTGCCGTCGGCGGCGTAGAGGTAGAGGTGGCGCCAGCCGGTGCGCGCCGAGCCCCAGACGAAGCCGCCGTCGTCGAGGAAGGCGAAGTCGTTCTCCAGGTTCACCCAGGTGTCCCAGTGCTCGTTGAGGATCGCCGAGCAGTCGCCGCCGGTCGGGTCGCAGAGCAGCAGGTCGAGGTCGGTCTGCTCCCGGTTCAGGCGGTGGACGGCGACCTTCTCGCCGTCGGGCCGCCAGTGGAGCCGTGCCAGGTAGGTTTCCTCGTCGCTGCTGGTGTCGAGCCAGACGGTGCTTTCCTCGCCCGCCTCGACGTCCATCACCCCCAGCTTGACCCGCGGGTTGTCGGTTCCCGCCTTGGGGTACTTCTGCTCCTCGACGGTGGGGTAGGGGACGGCGGTGAAATCGACCAACGGGTAGGTGCCGACGGGTGACTCGTCGAAGCGGTAGTAGGCGATCTTCGAGCTGTCCGGGCTCCACCAGAAGCCGGTGGAGTCGCGCCCCCAGAGCTCCTCCCAGTAGACCCAGTCGGTGGTGCCGTTGAGGATCTCGCCCTCCACCCCGTCGCTGGTCAGAGCCCGGGGCTCGACGCCGCCCGACGCCGGCATGACGTGGAGGTCGTAGTCGCGGATGAAGGCGATCCACTGGCCGTCCGGCGACCAGGTGGCGTCGCTCTCCGCCTCCTCGGTGTCGGTGAGGCGGGCGGCCTCGCCGCCGGCGGTGGCGACGGTCCACAGGTCGCCCTTGGCGGAGATCAGCAGGGTCGAGCCGTCCGGCGACCAGGAGATGCCGAGGCCCCGGGGCAGGCCGCCGTCCTCGCCCTCGTCGTCCCGCCCGTCCTCCGCCGCAGCCTCCGACTCCTCCGCTTCGGCTTCCTCGGCGGCCGCGCCCAGGCGGGCCAGGACCTTGCGCCGCTCGCCGTCGCCGGGGGTCAGGATCCACAGCGCGGAGCCGTCGCCGTCGTCCCACAGGTAGGTCAGCGCCTCGCCGTCCGGCGACCAGTGGAGGCCGCTGGGCCGGGCGCCCAGGGCGTCCCAGTCAAACAGCAGGTCGAGGCTCAGGGTCGCCCCGTCCCGGGCGGGCGCCGCCGCCTCGTCCTGGGCGGTGGCCGGAAGGCTGACGGCGGCGAGGCCGAGGAGCAGGGCGAGCACGCCGGCGAGGGCGGCGAGCCGGGAGGTTTGGGGGTGCGGCGGACGGTCCGGTGTCATGGCGTCTCCTGGAGGCTGGGATGTTTTCATCGGGTAGCTGGGGATGTCGGCCTAGGCCCATTGGGACCCTATCGAAAAGGTATGGGGGCCCGGTACAGGGCGCAGGAAGTCTAGCGTAGGGTTCCCCTCAGAGGACCTCAGACCAAGTTCAGAAGCCCCTTCATGTCGAGGGTCTGCTCCACCAGGGTGGCCGCCCAGAGCGACTTCGGCAGACAGCGGGCGAAAGGTGAGAACGGCACCAGGGGCTGTTGTTTCTGTAACGCCTTGGACAGAGTGGGAGGGTCACTCCATGCGCCGTCACGCAAGTCGCTGAGAGTTGCCTCAATGGCGTCTGTTATGGCCTCGGGATCTGGGGGTTTGCTGGTGAATCGGACCTCTGCGTAGCTCGCCGTCGCCTTTCCCGCGCCGGTCAGGTTCAGGAGGCGGGCCAAGGTGCGGTTGATTCGGTCTCCAGCGTAAGTGACGAGGTAAGCAGTACCACTTGCTGCCACCCGCCAATGGATTCTCCCGGGTTTCCAATTCAGCCCCCGGCTACCGGCTTGGAGATCGGCGAAGACGCTCCGGGCAGTTTCATCCAGAAAGGTCGGTGGCTCACTTTCCTGCAGGAGCCTACCGACTTCCTGGGCGGTTTCGAAAGGTACGTCCGGTCCGCCGAAGTTGACCCAGGCGGGAGCCGCCCCATCCTTGGAGGGGCTGGCGTGGACCTGGCGGATCTTCTGCGAGATGCGTTCAGTTTTCCAGAGCTTGCCGCCCAGTACGAAGTAGAAGGGAAAGTCTTGAGCCTCTACGAATTTGGCATCCAGAGTCCCCACTGAGACTCGGCCGTGGAGAACCTCGTAGAGCGGAGCAGAGTCGAAAACGGCGAACAGTCGCCGCCAGTTGGAGTGCAGGAAGGACTTCTCCGTCTTGTCCCCGGTCAGCAGTAAGTGGCCATCGACCCGGCGCAGGTACTCGGTTTCGACCATGTGGTCTACAAGAGCTTCGAATTCGTCCCGGGTAATCGCGGAAAAGCAGTGGGCCCGCGACAGCGTCCGCCAGACGTGAGCGGGGTCCGCCCCGTACGATTGAAGCGACAGGCAGATGAGTTGGTGAGCCATGAGGTGGAATGCCTTCTGCGGCAACAAAAGTGCTTCGCTGCGGCCTTGGAGCCCCAGGCTCACGGTCGCGGTTTGGAGCTGAAGGTGATCCAGATCAAGGGTCAATCCTCGAAAGAACTGAGGTCGGCCTTGCCGGCGCCCGGTCCGCCCTACCCGTTGCAGAAACGAACTCGGGCTGGACAGGCTGTCCATTTGGATGACTTGATTGAGTTCGCCGATGTCGATTCCCAACTCCAGGGTCGAGGTACTGAGGATCGCGTGCAGGGAGTCGGCGGAGGAAAGTTGAATCAGGCTCTCTGCTTCCTCGCGAAAGAATCGACTGACCGCGGAGTGGTGAGTGCGTATCTCGACCCTTTGACCTAGCGGCAAACCGTCGTTCGCATGCTTGAACGCCCTGGCAAAGCTCTCAGCCTTGCGTCGAGAGCCCACGAAGACCAGGGACTTGGTCCCGATTCCACTCACCTTCCCGGCAACCAGGTTGAATAGCTCGTTGAACTGTCGCCAAGCGGGCTGCTGATCCGGGGCCACCGTCTCGGTGTCGGGGGCTGCTTCGAAGAAGTGGATCTTGAAGTCCTTCTTCTTGGCGGTTTGAGCGCCGGCGTGTATGCGTTGCCCGAGCGGCTGCTGCGATCCGGCCAGCCAGCGCAACATGGTTTCTGGGTTGCCGAGGGTGGCTGAGAGCGCGATCCGCTGGACCGGCTTGTCCGTCGCCGCGGAGAGCCGTTCTAGCAGGCTGAGCAAGTGTCCTCCCCGCTCGCCATCGGCGAAATTGTGAGCCTCGTCGATGATCACCGTACCCAGGCCCGAGAACACCTCTGACCAGTCCGCTTTGCGCAGGAGAATCGCTTCCATGGACTCTGGGGTGGTCAGGAGGAGGTCGGGAGGATCCTGGAATGCTTCCTTCTTGTCTTTTTGCCCTACGTCACCATGCCACTTGAAAGCACGCAGGCCACAGAGCTTCGCGTAGTCTTCGCCGCGGGTTTCGAGATTGTTCAGAAGCGCCCGCAATGGGGCGAGGTAGAGCACCCGCACAGACCTGCCCGCTTCGTTCGCGGCCGCCTTCGTCAGGGTTGGGAACAGCACGGCCTCGGTCTTCCCGCCGGCGGTGGGAGCTTCGATGACGCAGTCCCGTCCCTCCAGGATGGAAGGGATTGCTGAGAGTTGGATGGGAGAAAGTCCCGGCCAACCTGACTCGTGACGAACCCATTTCTGGATTCCCGGGTGGAGTAGGGCCAAGACCTCTTCTGTGGTGGGCGAGCGCACCGGTGGTCAGGGCTCCAGTACGCCCAGCACGGACTCCGCCAAGGATGTCGGGTCGGTGGCCCCCTTCAGGTACTCCTCCGCCGGCACTTCGGGCCGCTCCTGGCAGAGGTCCAGCAAGTTGATGACCTCTCGCAGGAAGGGGCGGGGCAGGCGTTCCGTGAGACCTTCACCGAAGACGGTCCACTCATCCACCATGCGCTCGAGAACCGAACGCGGGATCCTGTCGGAAGCCGGCCAGCCGTAGGCTTGGCCGTGGATCTGCCGGGCGCGCAAAGCAACCTGTAGCAAGCGGGTGGCGTCCAGAGGTTCGAGATTGATCACCGGCTGGCGGATGCTGACCGCGGCCTGGCCGGATTGAGGGGCCGAGACGCGGTGAGCGAGGGCCTTATAACTGGCGAGCCCGTAGCGCTCGTCTTCAAAGAGCTGGTCCGTCCCGGTAGCCAGCAGCAGGCATCCTGGAAGGCCATTCTCACCACATTCGTCGATCAGCAGCCGCAAGGTCTCGTAGGCGCGCTCCCGCTGTCGCGCCTGAGGGAACCTGCGGACCAACTCCAGCTCATCGATCAGGAGGAGAAGGCCCCGGTAGCCGCCGGCATCGATAATGCGGAGAAGGGCGCGCATTCTGGGAAAGGCTTCCTCGGGCGACAGGTGCCCCCGGACTCCGATGGTTCGCAAGGTGCTGGCCGGGAGGGTCTTGCTGCCTCGTATCCAGGAAAGGGCGATGGAAGCGGTTTCCTGATCACCTTCCAGGCGGGCACGATAGAAAGCGCGCAGGGCCGGGGCCAATCCTGGGTCGACGTCCGCGAGACCGGCCAACTCCTCGTCGATCCTCGCTTCGATCTTGGGCAGAAGCTCTGCGTCCCGATGAGGTCCGAAAGCTTCGCCCTCATCTCCGCTGGTGGCTTCCCGATGGACCGACAGCAGCCAGGCCTCCAAGAGATCGGCCAGAGCGCTGGCGTTTCGCTTTTCTGGAGTTCGCAACCCGTCCACCAAGCCGGAGAAGAGCACCGGCAAGTCCGAAAGCGGCTGATCAGGGCCGATTCGCACCGTGGACACGGCGAACGATCCTTCGAAAGCCTGCTCCCGCAACCAGGAGCACAAGAAGGTCTTCCCGGCTCCGTAAGCGCCGCGGAGAAACTTGAAGGCGGACTTGGTTCCCGCGGCATGGTGCAGGAGCTCCACAAGGTGCCGCCTCGCGTCCTCCTGGCCGACGGCGAGCAATTCGAGATGACGGTCTGGCACCACGCCTTGACGCAGGGCGTCGATCAGGTCTCGTGCCGTTCGTTGGTCCAGGTTGCCCTTGCCCTTGCCCTTGTCTTCGTCCCGGACCCACTCGTAGATGTTCAGTCGGCCAGTGCTTCGCATCCGAACGGGACTGGGCCCTTCACGCACCAGTTTGGCCAGGAGGTCTCGCATGTGGGCCTTGATCAAGAACCAGCCGAGAGCATGGCGACGGGCGGCCCGCCGGATCTCCCTCTCGGTCAGCGAACGAGCTTCCCGAAGTAGCGCCAGCACGATCTGCTCGTCGGGATCGAGGTCGGGGTAGCGGTCTTCGATCTGTGCCAGTCCGGCCGGAGGGGGCGCGGGTTCGTCGGGGAGTGGTGTGGTGATCTCCTTTTCCACCCCCGCCTCCTCCTCTGCCACCTGGTCTTCAAGAAGCGCGCTCGCCGTGCTCGCCTCTTCCGCCTCCTCCGTGGTCGCGTCCGGGCTATGCGCCCAATCGATGAGGCGATCGATGATCTCCGCCTTCACCCCCGATTTCGGGATCCCCAACTTTCGACACAACCCGACCAAGTCTGAACGGCGGAGTCCGTCGAGAAGGGTGGCTTCCGACCAGCGGCTGCTTACCAAGCGGTCGATCCGCTCCTCCTTCGACCCAGAGCGGCGGAGGTCACGGGCCGACAGCAGGTCAGAGAGCAAGTCCACGGTGATCTGCTCGAGGAGCGCTCGGAACTGTAGATCGGACAACTGCCGTGGCTCAGCTTCCACCTCACCTGCTGCGGTTTCGTCTTCCGGCGTCTCCTCGCCCAGATCCTGCTTGGAGTCGAAATAGTCGATCAGGCTGGAGATGAGCTCACTCTTGGAAGCGCTGACCGACACGGAACACTCGCGGCATATGTCCTTGATCTCGTGGATGGTCAAGGAGTGCAGTACTTCGGCAGGAGGGACCAGTCCCCGGACCAACCTGTCGATCCTCTCATCCTTGGAGCCCGACAGCGGCAGCGCCACGTTGTCGAGGGCGGCGTGCAACTGTTTGCCGGTCAATCGGTTCAAGAGCTTGCTGTAGGCATCATCGTTCAGGTCGATGTCCCAGGCGCGCCGGAGTTGCATGACCACTTCGTCGGGGAGGATGTAGGCGCTTTCATGGACTAAGACCAAGCCGGTGGCCAGAAGATGGTTACGAGCTTCCGTGTAGGCAGTCTCGGAGTCCCACAGGGGGCGCACCAGGGGATGATGCTCCAGCAGTAGATGCTCGCGGGTCCAGATGCCGATCTCTTTTCGTAACGCTGCAAGGAGTAGCGCCTCGCTACGATCGACGTGCCCGTCGTCCTCCCACGCCGCATAGAGCATGCGCAGATAGAGATCGTAGTCTTTATTTTTGGCCAACCCATCACCGTCCGCGGCCCGCTGAGTCAGCCGATCCGTCAGCTCTCGAACTTCCCCGCGGATCTCCGATGGTGGTAAGCGGTGATCCGGGGCAGCCATGAGAAGCTTCAGAAAGCCGTAGGTGGGTGGCCGGGCGGGTGCCAGAACCTTGGCAACGTAGCTCAGAGAGGAAAGAGCCAGTGCGATTTCGTTGACCAGAACTTCTCGGGGAAGGCGGAGGTTTGCGACTTCGTCCACCTTGTCCCTGGCGAGACGGTCGAGGTCATCATCCGAATAATGAGAGAGTGCCTCGGTTACGCGCATCTGATCACTCCTAGCCTTCGCCAGCGTGTAAAACAGAATTTTGGGGCAACGGCCGAACCATAGCAGATGGTTTCTGGCGCCGCCTTTGCTACTCTTTTCTTGAGCATTGCACCCCCTTTTCCCTACCCACGAGGAGATACCCCGAGATGAGCACCTACAAGATGGTCACCGTCGTCGGCACGTCCAGCGAGTCCAACGAGGCGGCGGTGCGCAACGCCATCGCCGACGCCGCCAGCAGCCTGCGCAACCTGGACTGGTTCGAGGTCAAGGAGATGCGCGGCCGGTTGAGCGACGACGGCGGCATCGAGGAGTGGCAGGTGAAGGTGGAGGTCGGTTTCCGCCTCGACCGCGAGCAGGGAGCAGGCTCCTGAGCCAGGAAGCCAAGGAGGACCCGCGCCACAGCGCCTCGCTGGGCGGTGGCGAGGCCGCCGCTGGGGACGAGGACTACCAGCCCGGCCCTGACCCGATGGACGAGTTTCGGCGGGTCTTCGCCGAGGCCGAGGCAGCGGCCGGCAAGGCCGCCGAGACACCCGACGCGCCGCCCGAAGACCCCACCGCCTGCTTCCTTTCCACCGCCGACGCCCAGGGCCGGCCTTCGGCCCGGGTGGTGCTGCTGAAAGGGCTCGACGGCGACGGCTTCGTCTTCTACACCAACTACGAGTCGCGCAAGGGGCGGCAATTGGCGGAAAACCGCTGGGCGGCGCTCACCTTCTACTGGCCGCGGATCGGATGGCAGGTGCGCGCCGAGGGCAAGGTGGAGAAGGTCTCCGCCGAGGAGTCCGACGCCTACTTCGCCAGCCGCCCCCGGGGCAGCCGCATCGGCGCCTGGGCGTCGCTCCAGAGCCAGCCGCTGGACAGCCGGGAACAATTGTTGGAGCGGGTGGCGGAGGTGGAGGAGCGCTTCGCCGGCCAGCCGGTGCCCCGGCCGGAGCGCTGGGGTGGCTACCTCCTGGTGCCGGAACGGGTGGAGCACTGGCGGGATCGCCCCTACCGGCTCCACGACCGCTGGGTCTACACCCGCGCCGCGGACGGCTGGGAGATCGAGCGCCAGTACCCGTGAGCCGGGCCCCGCTCCGCCGGGAGTTCAATAGCTGTAGTACATTCTCCACAAACGGGGCGCACGGTGCCGGATTATGGGCATATCCCTTCTCCCAGTGGGCGCTTGCGCTGTCGCGGGGGATCGGGCAAAGTGGAGCGGGGGCGGCCCGATTCGCGGGTGTTTGAGAAATCGCTCCTCTCTTCGCCACGGACCTGGTCGCCCCCACTCAGAGTGTCAGGCGATCTTCTCCCCACAGCGTTACAGACTTTCTCCGATCATTCTCCGCCGGCGTGAAACCTGCGCCGCGAACCGGTCGTAGGGTCGGGCACAACGAACTGAAGGAGAAACCCGTCATGACGAATCCCCGCCTTTCCCCCCGCGCCCGCTCCCCCCAGGCCCTCGCCGTACCGAGCCGCGGCCGGTCCCCGCTCCTCGCCGGAGCCTTGCTGGCCGTCCTCGCCGTAGCCCTCCTCTGGGTGGCCCCGGCCAGCGCCGAGACCACCCGCGCCCTGAACCAGAACTTCACCCCCGACGCCAACGGCGTGGTGCGCATCGCCAACCTGGCCGGCAAGGTGACCCTCGCCGCCGGCGCCGGCGACGCGGTGGTGGTCAAGGCCACCCTCCACGCCGAGGACGAAGACCTCCTGGACGAGATGAAGTGGGTCCGGGACCGGGACAAGGGCGGCTGGGCCCTCTACTACCCGGTGGACAGCGTCCGCTACCCGGTGGAGGCCCAGCGCTCCACCGGCATCTTCGGCTGGCTGGCCGCCAACGTCAGCAACACCAACACGAAGTACCTGGGCGAGCGCGTCCAGGTGTCCTCCGGCAAGGGGCGCATCCTCTACGCCGATCTGGAGATCCTCTACCCCGCCGGCATCCCGCTGGAGGTGCGCCAGGTGGTGGGGGACGTCGAGGGCGGTGACCTCTACGGTGAGCTGAGGGTGGATACCGGCTCCGGCGATGTCGGCATCGAGTCGTTCAACGGCGAGCTGGTGGTGGATACCGGCTCCGGCGACATCGAGGTGGGCTCCTTCCGCGGCAGCACCGGAAACTTCGACACCGGCTCCGGAGACGTCGAGGTCTCCTCGGTCAACGCCGACCGGGTGATCGTCGATACCGGCTCCGGTGACGTCCTGGTGCGCAACGGCCGGGTGGGGGATCTGTCCGCCGACACCGGCTCCGGCGACGTCATCATCGACGACGTGGCGGTGCGCAAGGCGGTGATGGACACCGGCTCCGGCGACGTCCGCCTGTCCGGCTCGCTGGCCGAGGCGGTGGAGATCATCGCCGACACCGGCTCCGGCGACGTCGAGATCTACGGCGACGCGGCGGCCTCCTTCCGGGTCTCCGCCGACCAGGGCTCCGGCGATCTGACCATCGGCTACGACGACGCCGAGCTGCGCTACACCCGGGACCGCCGCAAGGTGGTGGGCGCGACCCGCGGCGACGAGCGGACCCGCATCGAGATCGACACCGGCTCCGGCGACGCGGTGGTGTCGCCGGCACGGTAACGGGCTCCCCGGGGCCGCCTCATCGGCCCCAGGGTTTAGAATCAGGCTATGAGCTTCGGTCGTAGACATGTCGCCGCCCGCCAGGGGTGGATGTCGCTGCCGCCCAGGGTGATCGCCCTGGGCCTCGCGGCCCTCCTCCTCTCCTCGTGTGTCACCACCCGGCTGCCGCCCGCCTCGCAGGCGGGGCCGGCCTTCCAGCCGCTGCCCGACGAAGTCGAGCTGTGGAGTGAGTCCCGGGCCGAGGAGCGCACCCTGCGTGGCGCGGTCTGGCTCTACGACGACCCGCACCTCACCGCCTACCTGCAAGAGGTGGTGGACCGGCTGACGCCGCCGGGGATGGAGGCCAACCCCCACCTCGGCTACACCGTGTCGGTGATCGACGCCCCGGAGCTCAACGCCTTCGCCTACCCCCACGGCGCCCTCTACGTCCACACCGGGCTGTTGGCGAAGCTGGAGAACGAAGACCAGCTCGCCACGCTGCTGGGCCACGAGATGAGCCACGTCGAGCACCGCCACATGCTGCGCCACCGGCGGGCCATGCGCAACCGGGAGGTGGGTTTCACCGCCGCCTCCATCGCCTTGTCCGTGGTCCTGGAAGAGGGCGAGGCGTCAGCGTGGTGGGACGGGGACTACGCCGAGGCCATGGTCATCGGGGTGCTGGGGGACATGCTCCTCGGCCTCGGCCTGCAACTCGCCTTCGTCGCCTCGGTCAACGGCTACGGCCGCGACCTGGAGTGGGAGGCGGACCGGGGCGGCATCGCCAAGCTCGACGCCGCCGGCTACCGCCTGGCGGAGGCGCCCCGCTTCTACGAGACGCTGCGCGACAACGCCACCTCCACGGAAGGCGGCGCCGTCAACTTCTTCTTCGGTAGCCACCCCCGCCTGACCCGCCGCGCCGAAGTGGCCCGGGAGCTGGTGGCGGAGCGCGCTGGGTTCGCGGCGGGGCGAGCGCAGGACCTCCAGGAAGGGCGGGCGACGGAGAGCGCGGCCGCCACCGGCAGCGCCACCGGCACGTCCACCGCCACCGGACACACGTCCGAAGAGCTTTCCTCAGAGGACGACTCTCCCGAAGACATCTCGCCCCGGGACCTTTCCCCCGAAGACCGCCGCTTCCGCCGCGCCCTGGCGCCGGTGGTGCGGGACCAGGCCTGGTGGCACCTGGCCGAGGGCCGGATCGACGCCGCCGACGAGCACCTGGAGCGGGCGCTCGCGTGGGCTCCCGACGACCCCCTGGTCCATCTCCTCAAGGGGCAGGTCCGCCTGGCCCAGTCCCAGGACGCCCCCAGCCCGGAGGAGGAGAGTTGGTTCCGGGATGAGGCCGGCCGCGCCTTCCTGGAGGCGATCCGCCTCGACCCGGACCTGCCCGAGGCCCACCGCGACCTGGGGCTGATGCTCTACGAGGACGGCGAGCCCGCCGGCGCCTGCCGCGAGCTGGGTTTCTACCTGGAGTTGGCGCCGGGGGCCGAGGATGCCGACTGGGTGCGCGACTACGTGGCCGACCTCGAGCCGTTGGGGGTCTGCTGAGCGCCATCTCCCGGCGTGAATTCACAACCCGTTCCCGGTCCCGGCCGGCGGCCGGTCTGCTAGCATCCGCCCCAATATGACCGATGCCTTGACCTTCGTCACCTGGGAACGTGTGCTCATCGCGCTGCTGGTTCTGGTCAGCGCCGTCTGGTTCGTCAAAGACCTCCTGCCGAAGATCCACCACATCCGCCAGGGGGGCTCGGACCGCGACCGCACCGACCGGCTGGGCCGGCGCATCGCAACGGTCATCAAGGAGGTCGTCTTCCAGTACCGGGTGGTGCGGGGGCGCAAAGTGGCGGGCACCCTCCACGCCATGGTCTTCGTCGGCTTCTCCGCCTTCGGCCTGGAGACCCTGGACCACTTCTTCGAGCCGTTCGGCGTCCCCGTCCTCCACGCGCTGCTGAGCGACGCCGGCGTCGTCGTCTTCCAGAACGTCCTGGCGGTGGTCGCCGTCCTGGTGATGATCGGCATCGGCGGCCTCTTCATCCGCCGCTTCTTCATGCCGAAAATCTCGCCGGGGCCGAAGTCCTACAGCTCCGGCGTCGTGGCGATCATGATCTTCATCCTGATGGCCACCTACCTCTGGAGCCTGGACGCCGGCCTGGCGTACCAGAAGGCCAACTGGTGGGTCCACGCTCTCCTCATCGTCGCCTTCCCGCCGCTGATCCTGCGCTCCAAGCACTTCCACATCCTGATGGCGCCGGTGGACATCTTCTTCCGCACCCACCACCTGGGTGATCTCCTGCCGCTGAACCTGGACATGGAAGCGCTGATGGAGGCCGACCCGGACGAGGAGCCGTCCCTGGGGCTTGAAACCATGGCCGACGCGCCGTGGAAGATGCGCATGGACTTTCTGACCTGTGTGGAGTGCAAGCGCTGCACGGAGCAGTGCCCGGCCTGGAACGCCGGCATGGAACTCAATCCCCGCGGCTTCATCCTCGACGGCCGGGCGACCCTGGGCCAGGAAGACGCCGCCTTCGTCGGCAACGTCATCACCGAGAAGGCGCTGGGCCAGTGCACCACCTGCGGCGCCTGCGAGGCGATCTGCCCGGTGGGCATCGAGCACCTGAACGTCCTGGTGGGCGCCAAGCGGGCCCAGGCGCTGGCCACCGGCAAGGGGATGGTGGCCACCGAGTACCTGGAGACCGTGGAGCGCTACGGCAACCCCTTCTCCAAGCCCCAGACCGAGCGCCAGAAGCTGGTGGACCAACTCCAGATCCCCGTCTTCGAGCCGGGCCAGACCGAGTACCTTCTCTGGCTAGGCTGCGTCTGGACCTACAACCAGGACGCCGAGTCCAGCCTGCGTTCCATGGTGGAGGTGCTGGACCGGGCCGGCGTCTCCTACGGCATCCTGCCCAGTGAGTCCTGCTCCGGCCACCACAGCCGGCGCCAGGGTGAAGAGCTTCAGTTCCAGACCCTGGCGAACGAGAACATCGACCGATTCGAGGAGTTCAAGGTGGCCAAGATGGTCACCGGCTGCCCCCACTGCTTCCACACCATCCGCCGCGAGTACCCGGACCTCAGGGACGACTTCGAGGTCGAGATGGTGCACCACTCGGAGCTGCTGGCCAACCTGATCGCCGACGGCCGCCTGAAGCTCAACGGCGAGGCCATGGGCAAGACCGCCGACGGCCGGGACCGCACCCTCACCTTCCACGACCCCTGCTACCTGTCGCGCTACGAGAAGATCGAGGACGAGCCCCGGGAAGTCATCCGCAGCGCCGGCTTCCAGGTCCAGGAGCTGGCCAGAAACCGCGACCGCACCTACTGCTGCGGCGGCGGCGCCGCCGGCTTCGCCCGCCACGCCGAAGACGAATCCAAGCGCGTCGATCAGGAGAGAAAACGCGAGATCAAGGGCTCCGGCGCCGACATCCTCATCACCGGCTGCCCCGAGTGCAAGATGATGCTCGACGCCACGGTGGAGGAGACCATGGACCTGGTGGAGCTGGTAGCCCGGAGCACCAAGCCGGCCCCGTCTGCCACCCCGCCCACCGCCAACCCGCCCTCCTGACGGGCCGAGGCGGAAAAGTGGCCCGGGACCTTTGACATCGTCCCCGAGTCCCCTTAGTATTAGTGGCTCCGCGCCCTTCCCGGGGCGCACGCAGACACACCCCACGCCGACGTAGCTCAGTGGTTTAGAGCGCCTGACTGTGGATCAGGAGGTCCTGGGTTCAACTCCCAGCGTCGGTACCAGTGTTTTCAAGGACTTACGCCAAGTCCGCCCCTCTCGCAAAAAGTTCGGGTCACTAATGGGTCACCACGTAAAATTGGGACCGGCGGGGTATTTGCGCCCTCTCTAGGCCTCGTAATGTGAGGGTCATTGCCTCACGGTTTTCCCTGGCTCCGCCGCCTGTGAGCAACCTCCCCAAGCCACCCCACTCCGTGGGTGGAGTTGACCCGGTTCGGTGGGCACTTCATCCTCAAGGTCGAGGAGAAAGGAGTCCACGATGGGAAAGAGTCGAGGACCATACGCTCCGGATTTCCGGAGGCAAATGGTGGAGTTGGTGCGCGCTGGCCGCACGCCGGAGGAGCT
>Ga0102947_1000178_pt1 | contig 22961 bp, 21 predicted proteins | sample SalPon2A_A_D2_MG_FD_78210 | JGI IMG/M metagenome (GOLD analysis project Ga0102947, IMG submission 78210) | Soil microbial communities from South San Francisco under conditions of wetland restoration - Salt Pond MetaG R2A_A_D2_MG | ecosystem: Environmental > Terrestrial > Soil > Wetlands | place... | reverse complement strand
TCCAAAGCCACCAGCACATTCAGGTCAAAGCGGTTGAAATGCAATTTTACTCCCGGCTTTTCTGCCATTGCTGCTTTCCTGGGAGCCATATTATACGAAACCGCTGGAATATGAGGCATTTCCGGAAGACGCGGCTATTTCGACGCAAACCGGTTCAGCGGCAGGAAAGTGGCCCTGGGAATTCGGAGTTTGAAGTCAGGCGGGGTGCAAACGCACCGGCAAGTGGTCCAGCCCATGCAGGGTATTGTTGAGCCGCCAGGTCGGATCCCCGGTCAATTCGATTGAACCGACCTGCCTGATCAAATCAGACATCAGGACTTCGGCTTCAAGACGGGCAACCATCTGGCCCACGCAGGCATGAATGCCATAGCCAAAACCGACATGACCCAAGGTCTTGCGCGTGATGTCAAAGTTCTCGGGTTCGGACCATTTTCGCGGATCCCGGTTGGCGGAGGCGAGGAACAGCAGCACTTTCTGTCCTTCAGGTAAGGACACACCACTCACTTCGACGGGTACCGTGGTGGTTCTGAAGAAAGTCTGCACCGGCGAAATATAGCGAATGACCTCTTCAAATGCGCCGCGCATTCTTCTGGGCTCTTCACGCAACGCCTGCCATTGATCCGGAAAACGGGCAAAACAGTAAAGCGCCGCGCCAATGCCAAAAATCGTGGTGTCCAGGCCGGCGGTCAGCAAAGAACGAACCAACAAGCCAGCTTCTTCCTCGCTCAGCCCATTCTCATCGGCACTGGCATACACCTGTGCGCCGATGCCTTGCGGGTCCAGGGCATCCCGCTGGCATTGGGCCGTGATCCAGGGCACCACGCTCTTTGCATGGGCAAAGGACTCCTCGAACAACTCATTGCGCGGGCCAAATGCGTTGAAGGCCATGTTCCCGTAGGGCAGTAGGTTTTCTCGCCCCTGTGCGGTCAAACCCATGGCATCAGGAAACACGCTGAGAGGAAACGCTTCGGCCAGGTCTTCAATGGCATCAATTTCCCCCCTGGAAAGAACTTCGGCGACCAGGGTTGCGGCGCGCTTCTCAAAATTTTCCTTGTAAGCCTCCAGCGCCGAGCGCGACAAGACCCGTGAAAGCACGCCGCGGGTCCGGGTATGCAGGGGCGGATCCGCCTCGAGGATAATGCTGGGCGGACGCCAGGGTTTCTCTTTTGCGAAATCGGTGAGGCCACCACCCCGGCTGGAGCAGAAGGTTTTCCAGTCCTGCAATGCACCCTGTACTTGTTCATAGCGCGCCATGGCAACAATGTTGTATTTTTCCAGCCATAAAACGGGGCCGGCTTCGCGCAGAATTTCGTGGTGAAGGTAAGGGTCTTTGAGAAAGCTGTCCTCAAAGGGGTCCAGATCAAGAGATGGGCAATCCGGTTTTGTCATCATTGTGTCGAATTCCTGCTTCGCGTGTTTCGACCGTAGAGTAAAACCTGAAATTTGAAAAATTGCTTTGCAGCATGACAGCTATTACGTCTGCTTATCGGGCGAAAAATATGACACTCCTGGCAGCCCGATTGAACTGCAATCCCCTGCAACTGCATCTTCACATCGCTAAAGCCGATGGCAACCATCATTTCAAAACATTTTTTATAGCCGCCGGTTGGAAATAAGATGCTGATATCGAAGGTTTCAACCTCCGTGCAAATCGGACCATACACATACAGCGAATGAAAAACTTATGAACATAATTGGACCTGACAGACTGGTTTTTGGCGTGGATGATGTTGCTGCATGCACACAATACCTGACCGACTACGGCCTGAAACCCGTGGGCGTTACCGAAGCGGGCGGCTATTTTGAAGCCGTTGATGGCACCGGTGTCGAAATCCGTCACAAAGACGACCCGGCCCTGCCCCCGGCGCTTGGCACTGCGAGCATGCTGCGTGAAACCGTTTATGGTGTTGCTGACCAGCAGACCCTGGATAACGTTGCAGAAGAACTGGCCTCGGATCGCGAGCTAACCCGGCACGATGATGGTTCTTTCAGCACCTTCGACGACATGGGCTTTGGAATCAGGTTCCAGCTATCAGCCCGCCGGACATTTGAATTGGCTGCCGAGCAAGTGAATGCGCCAGGCGCGCCGGTTCAACGCCCTCCCAATGTCATAGCCGCCGACGAAGACGCCCCGGTGATTCCGCGCACCCTGTCGCACGTGGTCTACTTCGTTCCGGACAGCACAACCGCGGAGGCCTTCTACGTCAAACGCCTGGGCTTTGTCTGCACGGATCGTTTCACAGCCACGGGCCCGTTTTTGCGCCCGGCAGGCACCCAGGACCACCACACCCTGTTCATGATCCAGACACCGCCCCACATGAAAGGCTGCGAACACTTTACCTTTCACCTGGGCGGCCCTACTGAGCTGATGCAGGCCGGCCGGCGCTTTGTTGAAAAGGGCTACGAGAGCTTCTGGGGCCCGGGGCGACATATATTTGGCTCGAACTGGTTCTGGTACTTCAACAGTCCGCTGTCCTGTCACGTAGAATACGATGCTGACATGGATCTGCATGATGACGATTGGGTGGCCCGGGAAGTACCCATGAGCGCAGACGCTTCCCAGATTTTCCTGTTTACACTCAAGGAGAAATGGGCGCCGTCGGGCGGGCCACCTCCAGGTGCAGGTGGCCCACCTGGTTCCTGAACAGAACGGGACCGCAGCCAGGATTCGTTTATGCCACCTGGATGAACTACCCGACCCCGGCTCGCGCGGGTTTGACCCCCGCAGTGAGGGCAGAAATTCGATCTTCCTGGTGCGCAGGAACAACAAGGTTTTTGCCTATCGGGATAGCTGCCCCCACCAGGGGGCTCACCTGGCCTGGCGCCGGGATGCCTATCTGAACCGGGCCGGGGACCGTATCGTTTGCCATGCGCATGGGGCACAATTTGATCCGGTGTCCGGCAAGTGCCTGCTGGGGCCTTGCCTGGGGCAGTCACTAACCGCCCTGCCGTTGACGATTTCGGCAGACGGGACCATTTACCTTTCGCAAGACCAGTAACGAGGATGAATCAATGAGCGCTGCAGTCAAAAATGTCCTGATTATCGGAGGCGGGTTCTCCGGCATGTCCGCCGCCATCCAGCTTCGAAAGAAGGGCATTGAAGTGGACCTGGTCGAGATTGATCCTGGCTGGCGCTCTTACGGTGCGGGCATCACCATCGGCGGGCCCAGTTTGCGTGCGCTGAATGAAGTGGGCGTGCTGGATGACGTGAAAACTCGGGGTTACTGCAGCGAAGGCGTTGATCTATTCAGCGCGGAGGGGCATCCCATTGCCCAATTACCCACACCATCCTGCGGGCCGGGCGTACCCGGTTCAGGCGGCATCATGCGCCAGGACTTGGCGAAAATCCTTGCGAACGCCACCCGTGAATCGGGCACCGGGGTTCGGCTCGGGTGCACCTTCAGCGAGATTTACCCGTCGGACGACGAGGTGCGTGTGCAGTTTACCGATGGCAGCAGCGGCAGCTACGATCTCGTCATAGGTGCCGATGGCCTTTACTCGTCCACCCGGCAAGCGGTTTTTCCGGATGCACCCGTACCCCGGTTCACGCGGCAGGGTGTGTGGCGGGCGGTAGCTCCCCTGGGTGATGTCGAACGGGCCGCCATGTTTATGGGCCGGAACACCAAGGCCGGCTTCAATCCGATTTCCGATGATCAGTTATACCTGTTTGTTACCGAGGACCGTCCGGAAAACCTGCGCATCCCGGACGAGGAACTTTTACCGCGACTTTCCCAACTGCTGGAGGAATTCAGCGCTCCGGTGATTCGCCGAATTGCCGATAGCCTGGGCCCGGATTCACTGATTTGCTACCGGCCACTCGAGGGGCTGCTGATGCCCCGACCCTGGTATAAAAACCGAGTACTGCTGATTGGAGACGCCGTTCATGCAACCACACCCCACCTGGCATCCGGCGCCGGCATCGGCATTGAAGACGCCATCGTGATTGCCGAGGAACTGGCTGCAACTGACAACCTGGAAATCGCGCTGGAAGCATTTCAGGACCGTCGCTGGGAACGCTGCCGCATGGTGGTAGAAAATTCCGCCCGGCTCGGTGAAATTGAAGTCACGGGTGGTGACCGGCAGGAGCACGGCAGAATCATGGGGGAATCTATGCAAGCCCTGGCCCAGCCTATTTGATCCAGGCCTCCCTGGAACCGATTCAATCGGCATCAATTGCCATCGGTAATCACGCTTCTGTCATCAAGCTTCGGAAATCTTGTTATCGACTTCGCCTGATAGTTGCCAACGCATTGGCCACAAGAGCGCGAAGATTGCCATCATGCTGCATGCCCAGGGCCTCCGCAGTCGGCGTTTCCAGCGACGGTTGGGCGCCGAAGGCAGCTTCCAGCCCCGAATCCGGGGCATACTGTACCAACTCCGGGCTGTTGCCCGTGGAGCTCGCGAGCTCCTGCACCAACTCTTCCATGGATACCCAAATTGCCGGTAGGGTAGCAACCCGGCTTTCGGGTGCCAGCTGGCTATCACAACCCAGCGCATGAACCAGGTTGCGCACACATTGCGCCACGGACATGATCCACACCCGCGCATCCGGTGAAACCGGCAAAGTGTAAGCCTGCTCCTGCTCAAGTGCGTAAAAGAGATCACTCATGAAGGCTGACTTCAAGCCTGACGGCCCGGGTGGTCGTGCCACAATGCCGGGCAGTCGAAGACTGATGCCATCAATGACACCACGCCTGCTCAGGCCGGCCATCGCCGTTTCAATCATGGCTTTATGCATTCCATAGATCATGACCGGGCGCAGCGGTGTCTCATCGTTTACGCCTGCGTCTGGTAAATGGTCACCCAGAACCGCGATGGTGCTGGCATATACAACGCGCGGCACGTTGCCCTGTGCTGCGGCAAGATTCAGCAAATTCAGCGTGGCAACGATGTTTACCCGCTGCGAGGCGGCCGGGTCTGCCTCGGCTGCCCCACCCGGAACAGCCGCAAGGTGCACTATCCTGTCCACCGATCCATCGAATAATTCGGCCAGGGTTTCGCCATCACCCAGATCAGCCTCTACACACAACAGGCCCGGATGATCCGGTATGAAGGCAAGGTTTTGGTCAATTGCAATCACCTGCTCTTCTGTTTCAGCAAGCACTGAAAGAAGCTCACGGCCAATAAAACCTCCGGCACCTGTGACCAGAATTGTCATTGCGAATTAGCTTTCATAATTGATGCCTGAAACACGTGAGGCATGATAATCATATTGTCACTTGCAGGTTAAATTGCTTTGCCGCATTGCCAGCATAAGCTGGCCTTATGCAGGGCATCGCCAGAAACCATTTCCTATAAAAGCCGGCAGGCAATATTCTTGGCAGTCGACCGGATAAGGGTATGCCACTAATGTTGAGTAACGCAGCGCTGGGAGTTCTTGAACAATTTCACCAGCGCATGGCCGAAGAAGCGAACCGGGTAAGCGAACTTGGCCAGGAAGAATTTTTCAGGCATCGGGATGATTTTCTTTTGTCCGTTGGCGCCGAGGCAGGTCACTTGCTGCACTCACTGGTGGTTGCCAGGAAAGCCAAGCGCATAGTGGAGTTGGGCACCAGTTACGGATATTCGACCCTGTTCCTTGCCGCGGCGGCAAGCCAGACCGGTGGCAAGGTGCTGACCTTTGAAATGGCTGACTACAAACAGGCGTCTGCCCGGAAATCACTGGAACAGGCCGGCCTGGCCGACTACGTGGAATGGAAGTTGGGCGATGCCGTTGAGCTGTTGGAGGAAACTCCTGGACCCTTTGATTTTGTGCTGGTCGATTTATGGAAGGAACTTTACATTCCATGCTTCGAGCGCTTCTACCCCAAGCTCGCAAACCACGCACTTGTTGCCTCGGATAACATGTTGGAACCGGCCGTCTACCGCAAGGATGCCGCCGCGTTTCAGAACATGGTGCGGGCTAAACCCGATATCCAGTCCATGCTTTTGCCATTGGGAAGCGGCGTAGAGTTAAGTTGCGTTTATCGTCAATCTGAAACTGGGGAAGTGATATGAACAAGATTACGCGGCGTGTTGTCACGGGCCATAACCCCGCAGGCAAGGCAGTCATTCTGCAGGACGGCCCGGTGCCCAGGGTCTATGACCAACTGGGGCAGGAGGGCCTGGTGTTCATGGAAGTTTGGGAAACACGCGCAACACCGGCGCCCATAGAAGCCACCGAGAACGAGCCCACGGATCACGACTTACATCTGGCGCCGCCAAAGAATGGTGTGCGCATTCGCGTACTCGATATTCCGCCGGACAAGGGAAGTTTCGGTGACAATGTGTCCGAAGAAGCGAAGGCCGTGTTCGAAAAGATTGGTGCAGGCTCGGCTCATACCGACAATGCACCGCACCCGTTCATGCACCGCACCGAAACCGTGGATTTCGGAATTGTGCTTGAAGGTGAATTGGTGCTGATCCTGGACGAGGGAGAAACCACGTTGCACAAAGGGGATATTGTTGTACAACGAGGCACTAACCATGCCTGGTCAAACCGCAGCGACAAGCCCTGCCGCATCGCTTTTATCCTGACTGACGGCGTATTCGGCCCGTCATTGAAGTGAGTATCCCACCACGATGAGACTTTCCACCCTGGCACAAGAAAATCATCCCGACGGAAGACTGGTGGTTGTTTCTGCGGATCATCGCCGATGTGTTTCCGCCGCAGCCATCGCGGCCACTCTGCAGCAGGCAATGGAAAACTGGTCTGAAGCAGGGCCGCAACTGGAGCAGCTCAGCCAACAGCTGAATACCGCCCACGTGGCAGGAGAGCAGGAGTTTGAACCAACGCAGGCCCTGGCCCCGCTGCCCCGGTCATGGCAATGGCTGGACGCTTCAGCATTCGAGAGCCATGGGCGCCTGATGTCCAAAGTTTTTGGCATGGATGACCCGCCACGGGATCGTCCTCTGATGTACCAGGGTGTATCCAACCCATTTTATGGGCCTTGCGAGCCCGTGCCGTTTCGCAGTGAGGCCGATGGTATTGATTTTGAAGGTGAATTCGGCGTCATCGTTGATGAAGTGCCTATGGGCGTAACGCCGGACCAAGCCATGCAGCACATACGGCTGGTGGTGCAGATCAATGACTGGTCGCTGCGCGTGCTGGCTCCGGTCGAGATGAAAACCGGTTTTGGCTGGGTACAGGCCAAGCCGCCCTGCAGCGCCGCTCCGGTGGCCGTAAGCCCGGAAGAACTTGGCAGTGCATGGAATAACGGACGCGTGGCCCTGGACCTGCTGGTGGACTGGAATGGCAAGCGATTCGGTGCGGCCAATGGTGAAGCCATGTCCTTCGGGTTTCACGAGTTGGTCGCTCATGCGGCAGCCACCCGGTCACTGGTTGCTGGCACTATCATTGGTTCCGGAACTGTTTCCAATGAGAACTATCGCGAGATTGGCTCTTCATGCATCGCAGAGCGTCGCGGTATCGAAATAATCGACCAGGGCAAACCCAAAACCGAGTTCATGAAATTTGGCGACCGGGTGCGGATGGAAGCCACCGACCTGGACGACGGTCCACTGTTCGGCGTCATTGACCAGGAGGTAGTCCGTGCCTGAATTGAAATTGTTTTTTGCTCCCGGCACCTGTGCCCGGGTTCCCCTGGTGATCATGGAAGAACTCGGGGTGCCCTACAGCTGGCAGTTGGTTCGCTTTATGAAGGGTGAGCATAAATCACCGGAGTACAAGCGCAACAACCCCAAGGGCAAGGTGCCTGCCTTGCTGGTGGATGGAGAAGCGCTGACGGAAAACGTGGCCATCCTGCTGCACCTGAATCATCTGTTCCCGGAAGCAGGCTTATTGCCCGCGCCGGAGAACACGCTGGACTACCACCGCCAGGTGGCCGATCTGTGTTTCTGCTCTGCCACCCTGCACCCCCTGGTCACCCGCATCCGCATGCCGCATTTTGTTGCCGGCATGGAGGATGCTCGCAAGGTATACAACGCAGCCTGCAAGGCCATGGATGAGTATTTCCAGCTGGTCGAGGACCGCCTGCAAAACCAGGACTGGTGGTACGACAATGGCTGGACTGCAATGGATGCCTATCTCTACTGGGTGTTCTGGCGCGTGGAAGGCGCCAAATACGATGTCAGCCGCTATCCACGATACGTGGCGCACGCCCGTCGCATGGAGCAACGCCCATCCGTTCAGCGTACGAATGAAGTCGAGACAGAAGCTAATCGCCAACTGGAAGCCGAGGGGCTTAAATTTGTCCCTCCGGAGCTACCCGACGAATAATCCCGGAGCAAATATTTATGTCCATGTTTCAATACTTTCCAAATAATTACGTCTGGAATCTTTCCGTTGATATCGCGCTGGAAAACGGCGCAAAGATCGGCGAAATCGATGAGATGTGCAGGCCTTTGCTTGAAGCAGCCAGCAAAGGCGACGATGTCGGCACCGCAGATTTTCTCAAGGAATGGGTGAAGATGGCGGACAAGCTGGTCGAGCTTGCTGCCGAAGACGAGGAAAAAGGCCGCGCGTTCTCCGCCAGCCCCAAGCTGCAACGCGCTTCGCTATACCAGGTGATTGCCGAACGCATGCAAGGCCATGGCCATCCCGGCCGCCTGGAGACCTACCGCAAAGCCATGTTGAACTTCAGTCGTTCTGTGGCGCTGGGCAAGGAAAATTGTGAGCGCTTCGAAATCCCCTACGGCGAAAGTTTCATTCCCGGTTTTTTCACTCGCGCGGAGGGCATTGCAGGCCCGGCCCCTGTCGTTTTATTTGTGAATGGCCTGGATAGCTGCAAAGAGTTGCTGTACTGGTCCCGCTTGCCCCACGAACTCGCACGTCGTGGCGTTTCCACGCTGTGTATCGATCAGCCAGGAACCGGGGAAACCCTTCGCATCAATGGGTTACCCGCCACTTATGCCAGCGAGGAGTGGGCCAGCGCGGTATTTGACTGGCTTGCAGCGCGTGACGATATAGATGAATCCCGTATCGGCATGTCAGGTATTTCCCTGGGCGGACATTTTGTCGGGCGAGCCGTGGCCAAGGAACCTCGTTTTGCCTGCGGTGCGGTATGGGGAGCCAACCATAATTGGGCCGAAGTCCAGCAGAAACGACTGAAAAGGGAGGGTGAAAACCCGGTGCCGCACTACTGGGCCCACGTCATGTGGGTATTCGGTGCATCCGACATGGATGACTTCCTGGCAAAGGTGGAAGGAATGAACCTTAATGGGGTGATGCAGGAGATTCGCGTGCCTTTCCTGGTGACGCACGGAGCGAACGACCGCCAAATCGACGTGGAATATGCTCACCAGGCCTATGAACAACTGACCAATTCGCCTGACCGAGAACTTAAACTGTTCACAGAGCGAGAAGGCGGTGTCGAACACGTGGGCGTGGACAATATGAGCTTCGGACGCGATTACATTGCCGACTGGCTGGCCGAGCATCTTGGGGGCCACACCTCATGATCGAGTTCTATGACAACAACATGTCGGTGTGTGCACAGAAAGTGCGCCTGGTGCTGTACGAAAAAGACCTGTCGTTTGATCGGCACAACCTGGATCTGCGCGCAGGCGACCAGTTCAAACCCGACTATCTCAAGCTCAACCCCAAGGCCGTAGTACCCACCATCGTGCACAACGGAAAAGCCGTTACAGAATCGACCGTGATCATCTCTTACCTGGACGATGAGTTTCCGCTGCCATCGCTATCTCCGGCCACCGCAATCCAGCGGGCGACCATGCTGAAATGGATGATTCTCCCTGATGCCGGACTGCATGAGGCCTGTGGCCTGACCAGCTTTGCGCTGGCCTTTCGCATGCAGCTGGCTCACCTTGAACCCGAAGCCCTGTCAGCTCACATTGCCAAAATGCCGGATGAAAAGCGCCGCAAACACATGCGCGCTCTGGTGGAACTGGGCCTGGAGGCACCTGGTGTGCCAGAAGCCTTGCGGACCTATTACAAGGCTATCCGGAGCATGGACAAGAGCCTTTCAGATTCTCAGTGGCTGGCAGGCGACACCTATTCCCTGGCCGACGTTACCCTGCTGCCCTACGTGTTGCGGCTGCAACACCTGGGCCTGGACTGGTTCTGGGCCGATGCCCCTCAGGTGGCTGACTGGCTGCAGCGCTGCACTTCTCGTGATGCATTCCGCGCCATCACCAATCACCTGGACCCGAAATACCTGGCCATCATGGGCGGCGAGGCGGCAAACCAGGACCAGAGATTACGCGAACTGCTTGGACTTGGGAGTTAGACCACACCGTCTTCAAACGTAAACTCGGGTGTCGACTCTTCGATTTCTGACTGCCCGATGATTTCGGGGTGCATGAAGGTTTCGTGTTTGAGGTCCAACAAGCATCGCTGATAATCTCGCAGAGCTGCCGCTCTAGTCCGGCACTGCGATACTGCCGGCGTTCCTCGCATCGAGGATGCGCGAACGCTCAACGATTTCCGCCACTCGATGTTCCTGGCCATACGCCATGATGTGCACGCCGTGCACACCCTCAATTTCACGTATCTGCGCGATCATGTCGAGGCAGATTTCGACACCCTCCTGTGCGGAGTTGCTTGCGCCGCGAAGGCGATCAACTATGGCGTCGGGTATGTGGACGCCGGCCACGTGCTGGCGAATCCATTCTGCCGACCGTGCTGACGACAGCGGGCCAACTCCGGCCAGGATGAACACCTTTTCATGCAGACCGAGCTCGCGAACGGCCTTCATGTATTCCGCAAATACCGGTATGTCGAAACAATACTGGGTCTGCACGAATTGGGCGCCTGCAGCCACTTTCTTGGCCAATCGCAACGGCCGGTAATCCAGGGGCGGGGCGAAAGGATTGGCAGCGGCGCCAATGAAAACGCGGGGTGGGCTGGTAAGTTTACGGCCACTCAGGAAATGCGATTCATCACGCATGTTACGGATCATCTGCAATGAGGACATGCAGTCAAGATCGAAAACAGGCTTGGCTTCGGGATGGTCGCCCGCCTGCACGCCGTCTCCGGTCAGGCACAGGATATTGGCCACGCCCATGGCGGCCGCACCAAGAACATCGCCCTGGATGGCAATCCGGTTGCGGTCCCGGCAGGAGACCTGCATCACCATGGAATAGCCGCGCCGTGTGAGTAAGGCGCACATACCCACGCTGGACATGTGGCAGTTGGCTCCCGAACCGTCGGTGGCATTGAGCGCATCGACATAGCCGTCGAACAGGGCCGCGCGTGCATAAACATCCGCCGGGTCGGCCGAATCCGGCGGGGCAATTTCCGCCGTGACCGCAAAAGCCCCTGAGCGCAAGACGCGCTCCAGACGCCCGTGCGAAACATGCCCCGGAAGGATGGGCGGATGGTCCTCGCCCGGCGCAGATTTACCGTCAAGCGGCATCGTGATCACCCGTCAGCAATTGCAGGTCAAGGGCGTGACGGCGGACCTCATGCAGCCAGGCGGACTGGCCCTGGCGGCGATGATCCACCGCGGGTTGCAGTCGCTGAATGGGCCAGTCCTTTTTGGCCATCTGCTGGTTACCCTGCCAGGCCAATACCCAGACACAGGTCATTTCGGGCTCAACCTCGCAGCCACCGTCGGCGCGTACCCCGCCGCAGGGTCCGTTACGCAGGGACTTGGGGCAATTCATCGGGCAGGACATGCCGGTGGAGCCGACGATGCACTGGCCGCAGCTCTGTGAGTCCAGCAGCACGCCCTTCACCACCTTTTCCACGGCAAACACCGGTTTTTCGAGGCGACTGAAGCCAATCCAGTTAAGCACGGGGTACAGGCCGGCCAGAAGCCGCTCGACGCCCTGGTACAGGGCGTTCATGCCCCGTGCATGCCGAACGGACCAGGCGCGCATGCGATACATCAAAGTGACAACTTCACACCTTGTCCGTGCGCCAGCCTTCGGCGTAGGATTCACGTGCCACTTTCGAGTAAGGTGCGGGGCTGACAATGGCGCGAATACTGGTCTGTCGATGCGGCTCAACCGTGGTTTTGTCCGTGCCTCCATCTTCCTCGCCCCAGACCAGGGTGACCTCCGTACCCAACTCGATGTCGTCATCGACAATTCCCAGCGAGAGCATGGAGCGCTCGTTATAGCTGTAGCCGGCGAACATGGATGCACCAACGATTTTGCCATTGTGCTCAATACGGTCAAATGAAGAGGAGGCATAATTCGACAGGGGCAGATCGATGTATTTGTAGTTTTCACCGTCCGGATTCAGCATGGATGTCCATACCCTGCCAACGTCTTCGGCGTTCCAGGCAAACGTCACTTTCTTTCGGTGCGTTTTACCGGCCATCTGTTCCAGCGCCTCACGGCCTATGAAGTCATGGTCAAATTTCACAAAAGGGCCATAACCCAGTTCGTAGGGCGTCAGGTAGTAGTCTTCAATGTTGTCTGATACGAAACTTCCGCCCAGTGAGCCGGTGGCTTCATAACTTTTGGCGGGAAGCCATTCCCGGTAGGCTTTCATTTTCTCACTGGTGTATACCGCTGGCAGAGGTGATGGAATCCAGCCCGATTCAAGGGTGTTGGTGGCATAAGCCCGCGCACCCACCTGGTGCAGTCCGAACTCAGCGCCAGCTTCAATAATGGTCTGCCGGATCTCCTCCCGCTCTTCGTAAGGTCCCCAGATTTCCAGGCCGGGTGCGCCTGCCATGCCATGCCGCAGGGCGCGAACGGACCGCCCACCAATATTGATGGCATCAATATGGAAGAATTTCACATCCGGTGGCGGCCCGCCATGGAGTTTCTCGATCAATTTCCAGGCGTTCGGGCCCTGGATCTGGAAGCGGTAATTTTTTCGCACCACCGCCTTGCCTTTGGGATCACCCGGTGAACGATCGTCTTTCAAAATGCTGACGTCGTAGTTCCCGGCCTGGGCCTGGTATTCAATCCAGTTGGCGCTCGGGGCACGCCCTACAAAGACCAGTTTGTTTTGCTCCAGGTGAAAAAGAATGCCGTCGCCAATCACGTAACCATCATGGTTGCAGGGTACATATTGCTTGGCGCGGTTGACCGGAAAGTTTGCAAACGAGTTGATGGCGGTATCAGACATCAGCTTTATCGCATCCGGGCCTTCTATAAAGATGTCCACCATGTGGTGCGACTGATCGAACAGCACGCAGGTATCCCGCCAGGCTTTTTGCTCATCGCGCCAGTTGCTGAATTCACCCGGAACCACCGGGTACACATAAGCGCCAATGCGGGAATTGCGCAGCATTTGCACCGGGTTGGTGTGAGCTTTCAATACAGCTTCAAGATTTTCGTGACTCATAATCGTTCCTGCCTTGTTGTATGCATGCCGGGCGAACAGCCGGCGTTCATTCGAAATAGACTTCCAAAAATTCTTTAGTGACCCTCGCTGCACGCGACTTGACCTGCTTGCGCGACAAGGACCCTGTCACGCCGCACTCCAGCCGCAACGTGTCGTAGTGCAAGGCCAGCGCCACGAAATTCCGGGCCAGTGTTTCCGGCGTTTGCCTGGCGCCCTGGCGGTGCTTTTCAAAAATACTGGCCAAATAGCGGTAGGCTTCGCGCGGGCCGATTTCATAGTAGTAGGCCCCGATCTCCGGCGTTCCCCTGGCTTCCTGAAAAATGAGACGTCGCAAGGCCAGGGTTCTTTCGGAGCTGATCACGGACAGAATGGATTCTGCTGCGCTTGCAAGCGTCTCCTGAAAGCCGCGGCGATCTTCCTCGGCATCAAGGAACTCCAGACGTCGCCTGTATTCAGTCAATTCCCTGGCAATGACAGCTTCGAATAATGCTTGCTTGCTTCTAAAATATCGGTAGATGGACTCCTTGGAGATCCCGGCTTCCCGGGCCATTCCGCTGATACTGGTGCCACGGTAGCCATGGCTTAGAAAATAGCCGGCCGCAACCTCGAGTATCTCCAGTTCCTTGCTTGCCGGTTTTTCATTCGGCGGCGCCATCTTGAGTTTCAATGCATTCATTTCTGAAGCGGATGTCCTCTGAATTGTCTTGACCCGGCTTACGACCAAACCAAACCGAACCGTACGGTTCGGTAAAGTTACCATCTTTCAAGAGATTTGCAAATCTGTCTGTAAACGAATTTCTAATTGCCAATTAAATTGTTAGTCTCACACACTATTTTGTGTTATAAACAATATTGTCAATAATATTAACAATAAAAAAAGACAGTATTAATTGAGGCAACAGAGACTGCGATGTCTTCATCAAGCAACTGGCCAGGGCATGCAAGCTGCTACCCACGCTCTTGCACCCCTGGCCTGAAATTACCACGCCTTCTCCTGCTGCTGGCCTTTTTTATTCTGTGTGCGAGCACTGCGGCCAGCGTACAGGCGGAAGCTACCGGTGCTGACCGGCAGCCCGAATATTCGGGCCATGTGCGAAATTCCTTCTACCTCCCAGTGAGGGATGGTACCCGGCTTGCCGTGAGCACCTACCGCCCCGCTGTAGACGGCAAAGCCGTTTCAGAGCCTTTACCGGTCATCTTCCTTTTCACCCCATATCGCGCACGTTATTACACGCCCGAAGGCACAATCGCGGAAGTCGGTTTAAGCGAACGGTTGGGGCTCAAAGGCCTGACAGATTACGGCTACGTGGTTGCCGTTGCCGATGTACGTGGCAAGGGCGCTTCGTTCGGCCACCGGCGCGGCTTCCAGGACCGGACCGAAGCACAGGACGGATACGATATTATTGAGTGGCTGGCCAGACAACCCTGGTCCAGCGGCAAGGTTGGGATGACGGGATGCTCCTACCTGGGCGGCAGCACCATGCAGGTGGCGACCACTGCTCCGCCCGCACTGAAGGCGGTATTCGCCGGAGCCACCGATTTTGACAAATATGCCTTTGTCCGTCGCGGTGGCATCACCGCACAGTTCAACACCCGGCCGGATGAACCGCCCGAAGTGGATCTACAATCCGTCCCTGTGGATGAAGACAGCGATGGCAGCCTACTGGCGGCGGCAGTAGCCGAACACGCCGACAACACCCCCATGGCGGGCCTTTGGTACGGAATGCCATACCGGGACAGCATCTCTGCTTTTACCGACACTGCGTTCTGGGAAGAAGTGGGGCCCTACACCTATCTGCCCGAGCTGGAAAAATCGGGCATCGCTTTCTATCTCTGGGGAAACTGGAGCGATGAGCCCACCGAGCAGGTCATGCTCGCCGCAGTAAACCTGCCGCAGGCACGGATGCTGATCGGCCCGGGTTCTCACTGCCAACCCAGCCCGGAATTTGATTTTGCAGGTGAACTGCGACGCTATTTCGATTTCCATCTTAAAGGCGTGGACAACGGTATGGACCAGCAAGCCCGATATACCTGGCGACTGCAAAACGTCCCCGCGGAGGAAGGCTGGATTCGCTCAAATGATCTGCCGGGTGCCGGAGTCAGCCGGCAGGAATTTTACCTAGGCAGCGGCGGCTCGCTCGACTCCCGGGCAGTAGGTGAGCCCGGTGAAATGACGTTCACCACACGCTATGACCTGGACAACGACGATTACTTTTCGTTCTGGCCAGAACCTCAGGACGCTTTCGGTCTGGTGTATACCGGCCCTGCACTGGAGCACGACCTGGCCCTGGTGGGCTTCCCCATGGTCAACCTGGTGATCAGCCTGGATCAGCCGGATGCCAACATATTTACCTACATTGAAGACGTGGCGCCAGACGGCCTGGTCACCGTTGTTTCGTTCGGTCGCCTCGCCTCTTCTCACAGGGCCGTGAGCGAGCCGCCATATAACAATCTGCAGCGGCCCTGGCATTCCGGGATTTCCACCACAATCCAGCCCATGATTCCGGGGCAGACAACTGAGTTGTCATTCTCCCTTTTGCCTAATGCATGGGTTTTCAAAGCGGGACACCGGCTGCGATTCACGGTAACAGGGGCCGACCCCCGGCAAAGATACCTGGACAGTTTTGACCAGGAAAACCCACCTCACATCACCGTAAGGGTGGGCGGTAAGGACACTTCAAGAATTTCAGTTCCTCTGGTGCCGCCAGACCAACTGATTGCAAAAGAAAAACAGGACCGGGCGATTGGCAGTAATGTCGATCTGATAACTGAAACGAAAATATCAACACATCACGGGAAGGTAAAAACATGACTGATCAACATAACTCAATGAGATGCCGTCATTTGTTACTGGGCGTGGCTATTAGCCTGGGGCTCAGCGCAACAGACTTGTTCGCGCAGACGTATAACACGGACTTTGAAGACGATACAGACCCGGTACTCGAGGAAGTGATTATCACCGGTAGCCGCATACGCAATGCTGACCCGGTTGGCTCCGAAGTCATCAGCCTGAGTCGCGAAGACATCAATGCATCCGGCGCCGTAACGGTGGACCGCATCATCCGGGAGGTACCCCAGGTGTTCGACCTTGGAATCAGTGAGAATTCACGCGCACAATCCGGCGGTAATGGCAACATTGTCTGGGGCAACAGTGTCAATCTTCGCGGCCTCGGACCCTACGCCACGCTGATTATCGTGGACGGACATCGCGTGGTCTTCAACAGCCGCTCTGTCGACCCCTCCATCATCCCCACACTGGGCGCAGCGCGCGTGGAGATCCTGGCGGATGGCGCCTCGGCCATTTATGGCTCGGATGCGGTTGCAGGCGTTGTAAATATTATTCAGCGCCGAGACCTGGATGGCGTCGAGTTCCTGGGACGTTACGGCATTTCGGATGATGGCGATTTTGATGAATATCTGCTGGGTGCAGCTGTCGGCAAGGTCTGGGACGGTGGCCAGGTCATGCTGGCTTATGAACACGTATACCGCTCCAGCCTGAATGGCCTTGACCGTGATTTCTTCGTCAACGACCAGAGGCCCTGGGGCGGCGATGACTATCGCACCAATCAATGCAGTCCGGGAAACATTATCGCTGACGGGGTCAGCTATGCCATTCCGGCGGGTGGTGTGACACCGGCCACCGCCGACTTACTGGAGCCCGGAACTTCGAACCTGTGCAATACCAGTATCGGCCAGGATCTGTTTCCGAAGCAGGAATACGATTCAATGAACACCACCTGGACGGTTGAGCTCACTGACAAGCTGACCTTTTTCGGCGATGGCTTCTATAGCAAGCGGACCTACAAGCGGCAGCCGGGCTATCCCAGCAGCAATCTGAATGTTCCGAGCACCAACGCTTTCTTTGTGGCTCCGCCCGGGTTTACCGGCAGTTCCTACACCATCGGCTATAACTACATGGATGATCTGCCTCGAGACACACAGACCGGCAGTGCCGAAAACTGGCAAATAACGCCCGGCCTGCGCTACGACCTGTTTGGCGACTGGCAGGCGCAATTCCAATTTGCTTACGGCAAGAACGATGATCAAGCCAATACCTACGCCGGTTTAAACAACGGCGCAATCGCGGCTGCCCTGGCCAGCAGCGACCCGGCCACGGCTTTTGACCCTTACGGTCTGAACCGCACTTCCCAGTCCGTACTCGACGGCATGGCCAATTCGATTTTCCTGGCCCCGACCAAGAACAAGTTCATCGATTACCAGCTGGAAGCGGACGGCACCGTGGCGGAAATTCCCGGCGGGGCGATGAAACTGGCTGTTGGCTTTGAACGGCAGGAACTGACCACCGACCTCGGCTCGGCCCGTGGCGCCCCAGACACGCCGATCAGGTACCGCCGTTTCGAACGAAACGTAAATTCGGTTTACGCCGAAGTGCTGGTACCCCTCATTGGCTCTGCAAACGCGGTGTCGGGGGCCAGCAGCCTGGAATTCACCGCAGCGGTGCGGTACGACGACTATGATGACGTGGGCGACACCACTAATCCGAAATTCGGCCTCAACTGGGCACCGGTTGATAACTTTACCTTCCGGGCAACCTATGGCACCTCGTTCCGTGCGCCGCTGATTTCCCAGATTTACGGCAACAGCAACGCCCTGTTCGGGCAAAACTACCAGGATCCGCTGGGCGGCCCACCCATCCTGGGCTTTGCGCAGTCAGGCCCCAATTTGAACCTCGCGCCGGAAACAGCCGATACCTGGACGGTCGGCTTCAACTGGAATGTCACGGACAATTTCTTCTTGACCCTGACCTATTTCGACATCACGTACGAGGACCAGGTGGAAACCTACCTGGCTGACCTCAACATCCTGTCCAAAGCTGCCGAATTCGAGGGCACCGGCATTATTCTGTATGGCCAGGCAGCAGCCGACCGTGTCATAGAATTGCTGGCGCAGGGCATTCCGCTGGCGCGCGGCTCTTTCCCCGGGGGCGATCCGGCCAACGTCGAACTTTACGTAGACGGCCGCAACAACAACCTGGGCCGCACACTTACCAATGGCTTCGATTTTGCCATGAGCTACCTCATGGAGACCAACAACTCCGGTAACTTCACCTTCAGCATGAACGGCATGTGGATGACCAACTACGAAGTCGCCATTACGCCCGGCGGTGACCTGAACGACTACCTCAACCAGATTTTCCAGCCAGCGGAGTTCCGCACGCGGCTTGGCGTGGTTTGGGACAAAGGGGACTGGCGCACGGAACTGCGCGGGACCTACCTTAACGGCTATGACAACACCGCCGTCGTACCCAGCGAAGACGTTTCAAGCTACTTTCCGATCGACCTGAGCGTAGCCTGGAATGTCGGCGGTGGTGATGGTTCCGATTTCTTCACCAGCGGCCTGGTTCTCGGTTTTGAGATCAGGAACCTGTTCGATGAAGATCCACCGTATGTAAACCTGGCACCGGGCGGTAACGGTAGCGGCGGCTATGATGCCACTGCGGCAAATCCTGTCGGCCGGGTATTCGCCGTCAGCTTGCGCAAATCCTGGCAATAGGTGGGGAAGAGGGCTGTGGCCGGCTACGTCCGGCCCGGCCCTATTCCGGTTCAGGACAGGCGCGAATTGATTTTAGACAGCGCCTTGAGTCCTTCTTCAATATGGGCGCGCATCAGGCGCTCAGATTCGGCGGGATTTCCCGCCAGTATGGCTGCTGTGATTTTCTTGTGATCGGCGTTCGCCACCGCAATGCGGTTCTTTGAATAAAAGATGGTGAATAGAAGCCGATAAATTGGAATGGTGAGTCGGGAAAGAAATTGTCGAAAATATTCGTTCATACTGCCGTCGATGATCAGTTCGTGCCACTCGCTGTTGAGTTCCGCGAAACGCTCGTGGTCGCCCTGCTTCACCCACTTGTTCATTTCCTGCTGGGCCTGTTTCAATTTCTGCTTCAACTCGGGGTTATCACTGGCCGCGAACTCGGCGGCGGCAAACCCCTCAATGGCCATTCGCGCCTTGTAAATCTGCCGCACCTCGTCCCAGGTAATGGACTTTACAGAAGCGCCCCTGAATGCTTCGATGGTCAGCAAGCCCTCGGTTGCCAGGCGCTGCAAGGCTTCACGGACCTTGTTTCGCGAGGCGCCGGTTTCACGGATGATGTCGCTTTCGATCAGCCGCTGACCGGGTGCAAATTGGCCAGTGCGGATTTTTTCGCGGGCCCAGGAAACAAGATCATCGGTGGACATCGCCCTGGCTTTATTGCGGCTTGCTTGATTGGAAGGTTTGGGCGGCATGAATTTCTCGGGGATCAGCGAACAAAAAATGGGTTTCGTGATTCTAACTCATGATAAACAATATTATTGACAATTCAATACCTTCCCGACCGTTGCAAATTGCACTGACCGGTGATGTCATTCTGGATGAGCCGGAACCAGATCACTGGCTGAGCGGTATTGCCCCGGCTTTGCTCGCGGCGGACATCGCGATCGGTCACCTGGAAATTCCTCACACGAATCGCGGAACCGAACTCAAGGGCGATGTGCCCGCTGCGGGCGCTGATCCGGCCGCTCTGAAAGCCTTGTCACGTGCTGGCATAGCCGCCATGACACTGGCTGGTAATCACATTGCCGACCAGGGTGCCGAAGGGATCGCCGACACCCTGGACGGGCTAGAGGCAGCTGGCTTGACTGCCTGCGGAGCGGGCATGAATCTCGAGGCTGCGCGAAGGCCAGCCTTGCTCAGAAAGGGTTCCAGGACGCTGGCACTGCTCAGTTATAACTGCGTCGGACCGGAATCCGCCTGGGCCGGAAAGGACCGGGCAGGTTGCGCCTACCTCAGGATCGAAACAGCCGACGGCAGCCCGGTCGCCCCCGTCGCACCACTCGTGCGGGTAAGCGAAGAAGCAAAGGCCATGCTGCAGGCTGATATTGCAGCGGCACAGACTACGGCCGACCTGGTGATCGTTGCCCTGCACAAGGGCATCGTTCATACCCCGGTTCGGCTGGCGGATTATGAACGGCCCCTGGCTCATTCCGCCGTTGATTGCGGCGCCGACATTGTCATCGGGCACCATGCTCATATCGTCAAGGGCATCGAAGTGTATCGGGGTAAGCCCGTGTTTCATGGTCTCGGTAACGGCTGCGTGGTGACTCGTGCCTTGTCACCGAACCAGGCGCACCCCGAACGCGCGGCCTGGGCGGTACGCCGCAAGGAATTGTTCGGCTTTGAACCCGATCCGGCTTATGAACTGGCTCCGTTTCACCCGGAGGCCATCAACGCCATGATCGCGCAGGTAAGCTGGGATGGCACAGGCGAACTCCAGGCGGGCATCATACCGGTGCATGTTGAAGCCCCCGGCAGGCCCGTACTGGCCATGGGCACACGTGCGGAGGAAATCATAGGCTACATCGAGCGGATTTCCAGCATGGCCGGACTGCCAGACATTCGCTTTGTTCGGCACAAAAACATCTGGAGGCTGCAATGAACGACCGCCCGGTGAGCCGTCAATCCAACAAGCCGCTCAGCGACCCGCCGCGCAACACGGTGCCCGCCTGGATGGTGGTCGTTGGTGGAGTACCCCTTTTGCTGGTGATGCTGATTGAATTTATTACCGTGGTCGGGCGCAACACCGGCTTTATCATTTTGGGTTCCATCGAACTGGTGCAGGCAGCGATTCTCCTGTCTTCCGCCAGCGCCATCGTGATGGCTACATTGAGCCGCTCACACGCCAAGGTGCGTATCCTGCTCAATCGTTCCAGTGGAAAGACCGCGCAGTTCCTCAAGGTATTCAACGCATTGGGCGGCATGTTGTTTTTCCTGGCTCTGACCATTGGCGGCGTCTGGATTGCACTGGACATGTGGGACGCGCAGGAACACAGCGAATTGCTCCGTGTTCCCTACCTGCCCTTGCGCGTCTTCGCAGCCGTTTGCACCCTGACCACGGCCGGCCTTTACCTCCGGCGGATGTTTGTAAGGGGGCCTGACTGATGCCAGAGTTGAGCAGTGGAATTATTGGCACGACGGTCCTTTTTGTGCTGCTGCTGGCGGGCATGCCCATCGCCGTCTCACTGGGTCTTGTGGGCCTGGTGGGCCTGGTTTTTGTACTCGGCTTCGAGCCGGCCCTGATCAAGGCCGGAGTCGTTCTCATTGAAACACTGACCCGGTATGAACTGGGTACCTTGCCGCTATTTCTCCTGATGGCCCATCTGTGTTCCTCCGCCAATGCAAGCCGCGATTTTTTCGATGCTGCAGCGCGGGTGGTCGGCCACAAGCGTGGTGGTCTCGCATTTGCCTCGGTTGGCGGATGCGCGGCTTTTGGCGCCGTCAATGGCTCCAGCCTGGCCACAGCTGCAACCATGGGCCTTGTAGCTCTGCCGGAAATGCGCAAGCGCGGGTACTCAGATTCCTTTGCGGCCGGTTGCGTGGCGGCCGGCGGAACACTGGGACAAATGATTCCACCATCCGGTGCGCTCATTGTATTCGGCATCATCGCTGAACAGTCCATCGGCAAATTGTTTACCGCTGCGCTGATACCGGGGCTTTCACAGGTGTTTCTCTACTTTGTGGTCATCTGGCTGGTGGCCACCCTGCGGCCTGCCATGGCTCCACCGTCCGAGCGCTCGGGCTGGGGGCAAAGGATGAAAGCGCTATTGCGTATCCTGGATGTGCTTTTGCTGGTTCTGCTGGTAATCAGCGGCATTGCACTGGGCTGGGTGACGCCTACAGAAGCGGCCTCGATCGGGGCGGTCGGCGCGCTGCTGATCTGTGCGCGCCGCAAGCGTCTGAACCTGAAAACGCTGCGCGCGGCGCTGCAGGAAACCCTCGTAACCAGCGGCCTGATATACGCGGTCATCATCGGATCAATACTGTTCTCCGTATTCATCAGCGTCACCGGCCTGGCCGAGGTCATGGCCAGCATGGCAACCGATAGCAGCCTCGGGCCGGTGGCCACGATGATGGTCGTTGCCGTCATCCTTCTGCTGCTGGGTTCCGTGCTGGACGGCCTGGCCCTAATGTTGCTGGCCACTCCGATCCTCCTGCCGATTATCAGCAACCTGGGCCTGTCCCCCATCTGGTTTGGCATCTTCCTGGTGCGCGCCATGGAGATCGGCTTCATCCACCCGCCCATGGGCCTGAATCTTTACGTGATCCAGGGCATCGCACCAGACATCAGCCTGAGCCGAATATTCAAGGGCGTGGTGCCCTTCCTGATGTCGGATATCTTTCATCTCGTTTTGCTGATCCTTTTCCCTATCATGGCCCTATGGCTGCCGGAGGTTATGCAGCCATGAACAGCCCCGTGAACAGCATAAAAACCGTGCTCGCCGACCCGCTGGCGCGAGCGCGCAAGGCGGACTTCCCGGTGGGTTACGTTGGCCTGGACATTCCTGAAGACCTGCTTGCAGCAGACGGGGTGTTCGCTACCCACCTGCCCTGGCTGACCGGTCGCGAGACACCGCGGGCAGACGACTTGCTGGAAGAGAGTTTTCCCGGCTGGGCCAGGTCCATGGTCGAAGACTGGGCCGAGGGTGTGTTCGACTTCATGCCTTTTGTGGTCTTTACGCGGGGGGACGACACCACCCAGCGGCTTTACTATTACGTCTGCGAAATGCAGAACCGCGGACTGGCCAAAGGTCCACAACCCCTGATGTTTGATATCGCCCGCATCCGCAAGCCCTCCAGCGAGGCCTGGACCAACGCCGCGGTTAAACAACTGGCCGGCGAATTGGGGCTCAACCGGGCTGCGGTGGAGACCGGCACAGTGCGAGCAAACGAGCGCCGTGAACTGCTGGGCAAACTGAAT
>Ga0102947_1000177_pt1 | contig 22982 bp, 28 predicted proteins | sample SalPon2A_A_D2_MG_FD_78210 | JGI IMG/M metagenome (GOLD analysis project Ga0102947, IMG submission 78210) | Soil microbial communities from South San Francisco under conditions of wetland restoration - Salt Pond MetaG R2A_A_D2_MG | ecosystem: Environmental > Terrestrial > Soil > Wetlands | place... | reverse complement strand
AGCCTTATATCTAACGCAAATTCCTTTACAAGTCATCTTAGTAATATATTGTAGATTTCATAACTATATAAGGATGGATCGATAAATTTTGGTGTTTTTTTTTTAAAATTCTATAAAATTTATACTTTTTATTGCGATCTGTGTTATTAGTTTTATAAAAACCAAAGAAAACTTCAATAAATATGTATAGCTTAGACTAATATCATTTTTTTTGAAATTTTAATATGCATCCTTATAGATGTTTGAGTAAAATTTTCTTTTTTTTATAAAAAAAGTACAGAATGTATAATTTTCTCTATAAATTTTTGTACATCGAGAGGCGAAAAATAAAATTTCCCTTTTTATTGATTATTGGAAAAATTCCTATGGAAAAAAACAATTCCAAAAAAACTAGTTTGTGAATTCAAACAAGAAAAAACAAGACAAGATCCTCCCTAAAAAATTTGAGGGTTTTTTGGTAAATAATAATTTGATTTAACCTGTAATTGAAAGTGGGAGAATAGAATAGCGGAAACCTTCCCTTTGAGAAATGAACTTGGCAGATAACATGTCCCGTTTTCCTCTCTGATTAAAATTCTTAATTTTGAGAGAAGTATTACTTTCATCTACATATTCTAATTCAAAGGATGAACAAAATCTAAGATTAAGGTGTTTTTTTATTTTTTTAGCTATATCCATATTGCCATTCCCAATTTTGATAATTTTCCGTTTAGCTCTTAAATTTCCTAAAATTTCAATAATGTGTAAAACAAGTTCTTCAATTGATGAGTTAAATGAGCTTTCGATCTCTTTTCCATAATAAAAAACAGATAGGCCAATTCGTTCCCCTGGATCAATCCCTATGATAAGATTTTTTTCTTCGTAATCTAGGTTTAATTTTTGGATCATGAGACCCCGAATTACTGTAAAATTCTGTTCAAAAACATCCTCATGCAAAATGGGTTTTTTACAGGTAATTGGTGATTCTTTTCTAGTTGTTAAAACTAAATTTCCTTCATATTTTGCAATTTCTGGAGGTAATATAGAATCAAATGGTAAATTTAGAACCTTCAAAGCATGTGAAAATCTATAATATGGTTTACCATATGTGGTGGCAATTCCAATACGAGTGTTAGCAAAGGGATTGATAATTTGGAAAAATAATTCTAAGATTTAGATTTATGCCTTCAAAACAGTTGACACAACATGTCGAACTGCCTCATCAAGGTTAGCCTCAATTTTGGAAGAAATCTCAGAAAGATTTGCTTCTCCCTCTTGGCCAATCTTGGATGACTCTGCATCTGCCTTTTCTTTAGATGTGTTGATTATTACTTCGGCTTCTTTTGTTGCCATTTCCCTTGTTTTTTCTAAGAGTTTATCAATCTCAGTTTGGGCTTTGACAGAAAGTTGTTTTTTCATTTCTATGACCTTACTGTTTAGAGAATCTAAATCATTTTCTAGCCCACTTAAAGATTGAATTATTCCTGTGACTTTAGATTCAGCCATGCTACTCATTTAAACAGAATCTCCTTAATCCATTACTTAAATCATTCATTTTGTAAAATTTTGGGTTTGAAATTTAAAAATTATTAACCGCTCGTTAGTAAGAGAATTGCTCTTGCTAGGTCCCCTTTAGCTTCCTCTAAGGCATTTTTAGCTTTTTCTTCATCAACACCTGCTTGTTGACTAACAAGTTGAATGTCATCATCAGAAAAAACTGGAACTTCAAGTTCCATTTCCTCATAGCTATCAGCCGTAACTGTAAAAATTGAATTGTCTTGAGCTTTCATTTCCGTAACTGAGGGTTTTGAAATAATAATTTCTTTTTTATCTGTCTTGATTATCACTTCCTGAACGTTGGGAATCTCCTTCATATCTAGACCCATTTTATCCATCATTCTTCGCATTTCTCGGTTCCCTCCCCGCATCATAGTGCTATTTCTCCTTTTGGACTTTTTAAACTATCTCTGATTTTAACGGCCACCCCTCTTTCAAAATCAGAAATCATTTTTGAAGAAAGAACTGCCCTGCCCACAGCAATTACTTTATTACTAAATAGAATTGGGGTATCAGAGGAAATTTTGACATTTTTTCCACACCAAACAACATGTTTACAAAAAACTGAAAGACCTTTTTCCACAAATGGTGCCGCATCTTTGTTTATCTCAATACAATTTTCTTTGAATTTTTTACTTTGAAATAATATTTGGGCAAAATACGGGGTTATTGCCAAACCTCCATCAATTCTCAATGTGCAGAGCAATTTTTTTTTATAATGAACTGTTTTGATCCTACCATTTTTTCTTGAAAAAATTATTTCTATGTTTTTTGGAAGATATTTTGATACCCCCTGACCAAATAATGCATCAATAGTGTTCCTAAGTTTAAGAACATAATTCATATACATAGAAAAATTTTATTCTAAATATTAGTTGAGTGTTCTCATTCATGGTAAGGATTAAACTATATAGATAAGATTTTTTTCTTTAGATTATGGTTGAAAGAGAAGAAACCAGAAAAATTCAGTTTACGGGAAAATCGTCATACATAGTTTCTCTTCCCAAACAATGGATAATTGAACTTGGTCTAAAACAAGGAGATCAAATAAGAATGGTAAGAAAGGGATCATCTACATTAGAGCTTTACCCTCCAAAATTTGAAACAAGACTACAGAAAAAAGAAGATGCTTCAATTGAAATAGAACTGGAAGAAAAGCCAACCACTATAGTTAGAAAATTAATTTCTCTGTATTTTTTAGGTTTTAAGACCATTAATGTTAAACCTAAATTTGGAAGGTTAAAACCAAATCAAAGGACAGCTGTAAAGGAAGCTGTTAGAAAAATGTTAATGGGTTCTGAAATTATTTCAGATTCTTCAGGTGGAATCACCATTCAAGTTTTGGTTAATCTTTTAGAACTTTCAGTTGATGGAGCTTTCAAGAGAATGATTCATCTTACCAAATCCATGTCAAACGATGCAATTTTGGCAGTAAAGGAAAATAATTTAGAACTTGCCCAAGAAGTTATCAATACCGATGATGAAGTAGATAGATTTGGATTCTATATTATACGTCAATTAAAAATTGCAATTCAGAATGAACATATGCTAAAAGAAATGGGATTTAGAAATGCCAGGAATTGTCTTGGTTATAGATTGGTTGTGAAAAATATTGAAAGAACTGGTGATCATGCAGCTTTTATCGCAAAGGATTTGCTAGAATTCAAAAAAACTGTAAAAAAAGAAATTTTAGATAAAATTCAAGAAATGAATAAATTTTGTTTAGGTGTTTTAGACGACGCATGTTTAGCTTTATTCAAAGAAGATTATGTTCATGCTGAACAGATAATTGAAAAAACCTTTGAAATCACAAAATATGAAAAAAAAATTCAGGATCAGATAAAATCTCTAAAGGACGAAGAAGAGATCTACAGAATAAGAAGGATGATTGAAAATATAAAGAGGATTTCAGAATATGCAAGCGATATTGCTGAGATTGTTCTAAACATGAATATAGAAAAAGTCTTAAAGAAAAAGGCGTAATTTTTTAAAAGGAAATAGTCAGGTTTTAATTTACGCTTAAATGAAATAATTAGAAAAATGAATTCTGCAATATTAATCACTTATGATAAAGAAGATGCGATAAATGAGGCTATAGGTTTATGCGATTCCGCAGGATACCAAATAATACATACCGTTACACAGAATTTCCTAAAAAAACCCAAGTATGGAATTAGCGGAGGAATGCTTGAAAAATTGGAGGAAATAACTGAAAAACAGAGACCAGATGTAATTATTTTTGATGAAATCCTTAAACCCAGTCAGAATTATAATTTAGCATCAGCACTCCATAGAGAAATTTTAGATAGAGAAGCGTTAATTCTAGAAATTTTTGAGAGTAGGGCTTCTAGTTCTGAATCTAAATTGCAAGTAAAACTTGCCCAACTAAGATATGAAATGTCAAGAGCAAAAGAAAAAGTACGTTTGTCTAGAGCAGGAGAACAACCAGGATTTATGGGAATTGGACAATTCGAAGTGGATGTCTATTACAATGATATCAAACATAGAATGCAAACTGTAAGGTCAAAATTAGCAAAAGCAGGTAAACAAAGAGAACTTCATCGTGAAGGAAGAAAAAGACAAGGGTTCAAGACCTTGTCATTAGCAGGATATACCTCGGCAGGAAAAACATCATTATTTAACAAATTAACTGGAGAGTCAAAAAAGCAAAGCAAAGAATTGTTCACAACACTTTCGACCACCACAAGAAAAATAACAATAAACCAAGAACCATTTTTAATTTCAGATACGGTTGGTTTTATTAGTAAATTGCCGGCCTATATGATAGATGCATTCAAATCTACCTTAGAAGAATTAATCTATACTGATATTGTTATTCTTGTAATTGATGTAAGTGATTCATTATTTGAATTAAAAAAAAAATTTGCAAGTTGTATGCGTACTTTAAATGAAGTAGGAGTGGAACATGATAGAATAATCTTTGCTTTAAATAAATCAGATTTAGTATCAAATTATGAAATCCAAGAAAGAGTAAAAATTTTGAATTTAACAGACAATAAAAAATGGATTGCTGTATCTGCCTTGGCAGAAAAAAATTTGAAACAATTAAAAACGCTAATTAAAAATATTATTGAAAATCAGAGTTCATCGACTTTTTATAATACCACATTGGAGGCTAATGATCCCTATGGTAATTGAGGTGTTAAGAATTGGTCAAAGAGTAGTAAGAGATGATAGAGTAACAACACATGTAGCATTGGTATCAAGGGCCTTTGGTGCTAATTCAATTTTTATGACAGAAGTAAATCCAGAAATTAAAGATACTCTAAAAAAGATAAAGAATACTTGGGGAGGAAATTTTTCAATAAATTTTATTGATAATTGGAAACCAACAATTAAAACGAAAAAAGAAGGTGGGTTTAAAATTATCCATCTAACAATGTATGGAGAGAAGATAAATGATGTACAATTTGATCTTAGAAAAGAAGAGAATTTGTTAATTGTGGTTGGTGCCGAAAAAGTACCTAGAGAGATTTATGAATTTGCAGACTATAATGTAGGAATTGGGACTCAACCTCATTCTGAAATTAGTGCATTAGCTATTCTTTTGGATCGTATTCAAATGGGTAGTCAATTCGAAAAAGAATTTTCTGGAGGCAAAAGAAAAATCATACCCACAAAAAGGGGTAAAACAGTAGTTATGAAAGAGACAAGGGATTAATAATAGAATACAGGTAGTCATAAAAGTTGGTAGACAAGTATGAAGATCCGTTTGTAAGGATTGCCTCTATGATTGGAGGTGATGAATACCTCAAAGTGGCTAGATCACTTTTAAAAGCGGAGGACGCAACCGATGAGGAAATAGCAAGTTCTACAGGTCTAAGGATAAACATGGTTAGAAAGGTATTGTATGATTTATTTGGAAAATCATTGATAACAGGAATAAGAGTAAAAGATGAACGAAAAGGTTGGTTTGTCTATAGATGGAGAACAAGAAGGGAAGAAGTAGAACATTTCATTGAAAATCAAAAAAAGAAAATTACCGAACGATTGCAACAAAGACTGGATTTTGAAAATCATTCAGATTTTTATCATTGTGGTAATGAGGATTGCCCTAGAGTCACATTTGAAGAAGCTTTGGAGGGAATGTTCAAGTGTCCATCATGCCAAAATGTTTTGAATTTAAAGAAAAATGATAAATCAAAAAAAGCATATGCAAAAAAAATTGATGAAATGAAAAAAGATATGCAACAAGTATTTTAAATAAATATTTTTCAAATTGATTTAAGAAATCTTAGTTAAGATTTTTAAAAAAGTAAGGATTAGTTAAAGTGAAAATAACCAAACAATTTTAAAATATTCGTATCAATCTGGGAAAACTTTCGCACTAAATTAAATAGGAGTAATTATTGAAAAAGATCCTTGAGTCAAATTACTACAATTAATCCCGCTAACGGTGAAGAGATTTCCAAATTTACCCCAATGGATAGAGAACAGGTTTTACAATTGGTAGGTAAAGCAAAAAGGGCTTTTCCAGAATGGAAAAAGGATTATGAAAAGCGTAGAAGTTACATTTACAATTTAGTTGAATATCTGAAAAAAAATAAAAAAGAACTAGCTAGGATAGCAACCTCTGAGATGGGAAAAGTTCTCAAAGAATCAATAGGCGAAGTTGAAAAATGTGCTTGGGCTTTAGAGTTTTATGCAGATCATGGAGATAGTTTTCTTTCTGATGAAGTATTAAATACAGATGCCAGGAAAAGTTTCCTAACCTTTGAACCAATTGGAGTAATTGGATCTATAATGCCTTGGAATTTTCCATATTGGCAAGCCTTAAGATTTGCTGCACCTTGTCTTATGGCAGGAAATGTAATTGTGATGAAACCATCTAGAATAACTCTTCAATCTGGAATTGAAATTGAAAAAGCGTTTACTAATTCTGGTATGCCGGATGGTATCTTTCAAACTGTTGTAGGAAGTGTTGATTCTGCAAACCATCTTATTGATTCTGAGGTTAATGCTGTTACCTTTACTGGGAGCACAAATGCGGGTGGAAAAGTTGGTGAGAGAACTGCAAGAAACTTGAAAAAATGTGTTCTGGAGCTAGGTGGAAGTGATCCATTCATAGTTTTAGATGATGCAATAATAGAAAAAGCTGCAGAAGGAGCAGTTAAAGGAAGATTCATAAATTGTGGACAGAGTTGTGTTGCTTCAAAAAGATTTTTTGTCGGAAAAAATATCGCAAAAAATTTCATTGAATTGTTTGTAAAAAAAGCTTCTCTATTGAAAGTGGGGAATCCTATGTCTATAGATACTGATGTAGGTCCACTTTCTAGTAAAGAAGGTTTGGAAACAATTTCAGGAATTGTTGAGGATGCCAAGGAAAAAGGAGCTGAAATCCTTCTTGGAGGTTCAGAAATTGAAGGTAAGGGCAATTTCTATCAACCAACTATTCTCACAAATGTTAAACCAAATATGCGAATAGCAAGGGAAGAAACATTTGGTCCGGTTGCGCCAATTACAATAGTTGAAAATGAAAGTGAAGCGATCAAATTAGCAAACGATATTGAATTTGGATTAGGGGCTAGTATTTGGACAAAAGATTTAGAAAAAGCTGATAAAATGTCCAGAAGGATAGAATCAGGAATTGTTAGTGTAAATAATGTGGTTCTTTCAGATCCAAGAATTCCATTTGGTGGTATAAAGCATAGTGGATTTGGGAGAGAGTTATCAAGATATGGCATGCTAGAGTTTGTAAATATTAAATCAGTTAGATTCTATGAAAATCTTACTCATCATCATTACGTTGAATAATTAGATTATACTGGGTAACTTATTTTGATATATTTTCGGTAAGAGTTTCAACTAGTTTTTCATAATGTTCTCTAGTTTTTCCAGTTTCTTTAAGTTTAGATTTTTCAAAATTGATTAGTTCTTTATCCACTTTTGATGAAATATACTGTAATCTGGCTTCTGCCATCATAAACAATCGATTGTTTTCTTTCCAAAGGTGTTCAGTTACATGTTCAACGTATTGCTTCATGTAACTAATTAAATTTGTAGGATTTTGAGATTTAAGATATTCTGTGGTCGATTCTTCTATATGTCTCCCAATTTCTCTGGAACGTTCATGATCCATTAGCATCATTGCAATGGGTCCTATTTTTCTTTGCATACCTGCTTGCTCCAATGCAGGAAATAACACATTTTCTTCTTTACTATGATGACATACATCTGTAAAGTTTTTAGAAAAGTCAATTACTTGATTTAGAATTTGTTCAGGAATTTGTTTTCTATTTTCAAGAAGCTGAATTGTAGCTTCCATAGCTTTGACTGCCTTTTCAATAAGATCATGGTCTCTTCGTAAGGATGCGGTCGACATTGTTTTATTTGAAAAATTCTATTATCTATAGTTTTTTAATTAAACTAAAAAAATAATTAAAAGATAAGAAAGGATCTAACAGGTTTTTTCTTAAACCAATTTTCTCTATCTATTTGAAAGACTTTTTGATTTAACAAATGCCCAAATCTTTTTAGTCATTTCACTTGGTGCTATTGGTTTGTTACCAAATACTTGCTCAACCGTTTCTTTGCGACCTGCAAAGTTAATAGCATATCCACCAAATGCTGGTTTTTTGGTTTTAGTGGTAGATTTTGTTTTTTTGCTGGAGCTTTTGGTGCCTTTCTTTTTTGGAGTAGTTTTCTTTTTTGTGATAGTTTTCTTTTTTGCTGCCAATTTCTCTTACTTTTTTTTCAAATTAAGTATAATAACTTACAGTTTTGTATAATGGACAATTAGGTCATTTTCAAGCCTTTTGAACTCTTTTAGCCTAAATTTAGGTGATTTTGTAATTTTATAAAATCCTGTTCCTTGAACCAAAGATATAGCATCTTTTCCTCCCAAAATATACGGAGTAATGGTAATGTAAAATTCATCTACCAAATTATTTTTAATAAATTCCCAGTTTATTGTACCCCCTCCCTCAAGAAGAATTGTTTTAATTTTTCTTTTTCCAAGATTTTTGATTAATGATTTAATATTCACTTGATTTTCACCTACAATTAATATTTCTACAGGAAACTTTTTAAATTTTTGAATATTTTTTTTTGATATTTTTTTTGAAACAACAATTATAGTTTTTACTTTATTACTTGTTTTCAATATTTTAGATTTATTAGAAATTGTTCCACCAGAATCAAGGATTATTCTGATGGGATTTTTTCCTTTTGAGAATCGTACAGTTAACAAAGGATCATCTTGGTTAACTGTATTTTTCCCAACAAGAATGGCATCTACCTGCGAACGTAATTTATGAAGTCTGATAAGATCTTTTTTTGAGGAAAGTTTAGAATCCCCAGATTTTGATGCTAGTTTTCCATCAATGGATATTGCGGCATTTAAAATTATTTTTGGACTAAATTTTTCCATGAACTATTTTCCCGCCAATCATTACTGCTTTTATTGTAGATTCAGAAGCTCGGTGAACAATAGATGCATGAACATTATGCATTGGTTCTAAATCAAGAGAATGTTTATCAATAAATATTCCATCTGCGAATTTTTCAGTTTCAATTACACCAATTCCTTTTTTCAAAATTTTCCCTCCATTTACAGTTGCCATTTTTAGAATTTCTTTTGGACTAACTCTGGTTTTACTTATTCCCATTGAGACTTTCCACAAATAATCCATTTCACGAAACATATCAGGGGAGTTTATCATTATATTATCTGTGCCCAAAGCAATCGTACATCCAGATTGTTTCATTAAATTAATGTTAGGAATTCCCTCAGCCAATGATGCATTCGCACGTGGACAAATTACTATTCCTCTTGTTTTTTTAGCTGTGGCAAAAAGATCTCCTTTTGATGCGTATGTCATATGGACCAAAAAATGAGGTTTAAGATTTAAAGCACGAATTGTTTCGGATTTACCAGTAATTTTTTTAGAAGTCGAAACGGTTCTGATAGTTTCCGATGAATGAATAGCCCTTATTTTGGGTATCTTTGAATAATAGTTTAAAACTGATTGACTGTTTTCATTTGCTCCACTGATTCCTAGGCCATCACATTTTTTAAGTAAATTTGTTAATTCTTTAGTTTTATTTTTTGGGAAAGAATTATTTTTTTTTATTTCGATGTTATTTTGGTAAAATTCTAACCTTCCTAAGATTATTGAACGAATGGGAACTTGGGATAAAACCTCCTTTAACATCAAAATTCCTTCTAATCCTCCTTCTCTAAAATCCACAAAAGTTGTAATTCCTTTTTTAAGCATTGAACGACATGAATTTTTCATAAAAATTTTGAGGTTTTTGGGATCAGTTTCTTTTAATATTTTTGATTTGATCCCCGAAACTGGATGAACCCGATCGTCTACAGAACTATTCAAAATAACATCTTTTGCAATTGAATCACCAATATGAGTGTGACAATTTACAAATCCTGGAATTAATAATAGTCCTTCGCAATCTATAGCTTCTTCTTTTGCACTAGGGTTAATTTTAGGTTGAATTCTCTTGAACCTGTTATTTTGAATTTTCACATTAGTGTTTGAAACAAATTCTAATTCCTTTCCAAGTAATGTACTTACATTTTTAATTAGCATTTTAATTCATAAACTTCAGGTTTTTCCTTTCCTGAATCTCGAATTTCTCGTATAGTATCCAAAGATTTAGTAGCACGACTCACCGCCTCCCTTGGAGTTTTTCCAATACCAACTCCACAGTTTAAAAGAATTCCATCTTCTTTTTTTATCAACTCTATGAAATCTTTGGCATTTTTTTTACCTTCAAGACTTGAAATTACCATAAAATTGTCCCCCCCCATAAAAAAAGCAAGAGAATTTTTTTCAATAAAAAATTGAGACATTTTTGAATATAACCTAAAAATGATTAAAGAAATTTCAAAAGGAGAAAGTGTTTTTCTTCTAGAAGAAAGATCATCCACATCAAAATGTAAAACTGTTACTTGGTTATCTGATGACTCATTGATGAAACCAAAAATATTATGTTCGTCACTTAGGGATATGTTATTTTTCTTTCCTTCATAGGCATTTTTATTGGCCTTAAAGGGGGTATCTGCATAACCTATTGAAATTGAAAGTTTAATGTTAAATTTAGCTTTAAGATTTTTTTGAATTTCAATATGGTCCTCAAGACTTAAACCGTTTGATGCTACAAAAAATTCATCTGACCTGTTTAAAAAAACAAGACAATTTTTTTTTGAAAAAATTTTTTGTAGTTCCAGGTATAGTGATGCCTGTAGAATTTGGAGCTCATGTTCTCTATCGCTCCCTAGGGTCAAAGTCCAGGGACCATAATCATTTATTTTTAAAATGCTAAGTTGGATCATTCTTTAATCCTGTCAAGTTCATTCGTAATTTTTAAAATTGCTTCTACCGCTCTTTCCGCGACGGGTCTAATGCGTGCATAAGCCTGTCTTTCATGCATACCTGGGCCGGAAATTCCCAATGAAATTGGTTTTTTATATTTTAGTGATAATTCAGTTAGAGCGCTTGCTGTTGTTTGAGCAATTATTTCATCATGTTTTGTTTGGCCTTTAATTATTGCACCTAAGGTGACTACCCCATCTACATCTTTCTTTTGTATCAAAGAATCTGCCACTATAGGCATGTCATAAGCTCCTGGTACTTTACAAACATAAATTATTTTTATTTTTAATTTTTTGGCTTTTTCTTGTGCTACCAAAAGCATTCTAGACGTCACCTCTTGGTTAAATTCCGAAACTACTATGGCGATTTTCAAGATTAATGAACCTTTGAGTATTCTAATAATTCTTTTCCATCAATTAATGGGATGGCGTTTTGTTTAGCATATTTTTCTGCCTTTTCAACTGAAAGCGCTGTATAGGTTTCTGCATCCATCATTTCGCAAATTGCAGTTACAGGTGTCAAATCCGCAAGTTTAGTCAAGTAAATTGACATTTCAGTGTGACCTTGTCGGGATTCTAATAATCCTTTGGATGCTAATAAAAGTGGAATATGACCTGGAGTTTTGAAGGAAGAAACAAATTTTTTCCTTTTGTTATCAACATTAAAAATTTTGGCCATTTCTCGAATAGTTAGAGAACGATCGCTATCTGTGATTCCAGTATAGGTTTGGTAATGATTTATTGAAATTGAAAAAGTAGGTCTATCACCATATGGAGCCAAACCCATTATCATTTCTTTGTCCATTGATGATTCAGCCAAAATATCGTGCATGTATCTTAATCCCAATGAATTTCCAAAGTCATTTGTAATTGCCATGCATAAAAGACCTCCTGCATGTTGACGCATTCTTGCAATGTGTTCTGGGGTTACAAATTCTGCAGCTACCACCATATCAACCTCATTTTCTCGCCCTGCCGAGTCAAATAAAAGGACAAATTCACCTCTTTTGAGGGATTGAAGACCTGATTCAAGTGACATTAAATTAAAAGTCATTAGGTCTAATTATAAAGTTTACTAAAAAATTGGTAATAACCACTAAATTGGTAGTTTAATTATTTTACTTTAAAATATATTTTCCCAGAATGTCAGTTTCAATATTAACTTTGTCTCCAATGTTTTTTGTTTTAAAGTTAGTAACTTCTATGGTATGTGGTATTAGGCAAACAGAGGCTAAATTTTTTTTTATATCTACCACGGTTAAGCTTATTCCATCCATAGCAATAGATCCTTTTTTAACAACATATTTTGATAAGTTTTTTGGAACTTCAAACCAAATTTGAACTTCTTTAGGTTTTTTTTGAATTTTTTTTATTCTACCAACTCCATCCACGTGACCTAAAACAAAATGTCCTTCTAACCGGTCACCTGCTTTTAAACTTCTTTCAATATTTACAATTCCACCTGGTTTTAGATTACCCAAATCTGTGTTTTTTGTGGTTTCCTCAATCATTTCAAAGGTGTATCCAGTTTTAGATAATTTTGTAACTGTTAGACAAACTCCGTTCAACGCAACACTTTGACCAGTTTTCAAACCTTTTCCATGTTTACCTAAATCCACTAACATTTGTATTGCACTTCTGTTTTTTGTTGCTTTTGAAATTTTTTTTACCTTTCCAATACCTTCGACTATCCCTGTAAACAACAATTTTCTAAGATACAATTTGTATAAATTGATTTAGATACTATTGAATATTTGGTAAAACATAGTTAATTGAAAATTCAGGATTTTTGTGTTTAGTTACGGAACGTATTTATCATTTATTTCGTAAACAAAAATTCCTAGTAAAATTTTATCTTCATTCATAAATGATGGAGATGCATGAACTAACCTAAATGGTCCCTCTCCATCGGCGGGATATTTGATATCCTTTACATATAAAGGCGATAAACCAGATCTGTAGATTTCTGATTGGACACCTGGATCTATTGGATCTATATACGCTATTGTAGAAAATGGAAAAAGCTTTCCCAATAGGGTATTATTCCAAAAGTAATCTGTCCCACTATTCCCGTCTGGGTGGAGATATTTTTCTACAGGTTCCTCCGCTATACGCATAAACCACTGTTTTTTGGATTCGTCTCCACCTCCATTTAAAATGTAAATTGATCTCCCATCGGAATTAAAATTTTGACCGGCAACAAAAATCAATACATAGTCTGCATCCATTTTTTGAAAAGTATTCCAGGCTTCATCAGGAGGACTAAGTAAAGTCTTAGCAACCTTAGAAATTCTAGTACCATTTATTGTAGCATTATCATTTAAAGTGGCTCTATCTGACATTGTTGTAATCCAATAACCATAATCCCACCATGAAGCAACAATGGAATCTTCAGGGGTATTATTTTTAATCCACTCAAGGGACTCTAACCAATCATCGGTGGAAATTGCATATACTGAACCTCCATTTAAAATAGTTGGGGGAGCTTTTGAACCTGTTACCCAGTTAGGGTTTGGATACACTGGATATACTAGAGGAATAATTAGTAAAATGAATATCCCTCCCAAAAAAGAAAATTTAATTATTTTATCCTTATTGAATTTGTTAAAAAGAATTTTGTTGTCAAAAATTTCCTTAATTAAAAGTGACAAACCTAAGGATGCTAATATAATAATTGCAATGGAAGCAAAAACTTCTAATCTTACAAAAGCGGAACTAACATAAACTCCAGTAATACCCATTATTAAAGAAAAAACTACCATCTCAGTTTTTACATAAAAACTATTATCAGATTTTTTATTTAAAATAATCCAAATTCCAAGTCCGGCAAATAACATCAGAATAGAATGGAAGAAAAATGATTGTGACGTGGTGGTGGTAGCATGTTCTGCAATTGAATCTTGTAATGGAACTGTTGTTGTAAGAAATGGATTTATTGCATTTAAATAACGAAAACTAGGTAAAGGTAAAATTTTGGCCTCTTCATTAATTATTAAGAAAGTTGAACCAATAATTATTATCATAAATAATAAAATCAATCCATTTCTGGTTTTGTTTTTAATTTTGCTAAATTTTTGAACAATTATACAAGATACTAAAAATACTGTGGGTACAATTAATGAAAGACCTCCTAAACCAAAGACAAAACCTGTACCAGGCCTCTCAAATATGAGAACTGTCAACAAAAATGACGAAACAAAAACAGGTATGCTCCAAATTAAAAATTGATGATCTTTTCTAATAAATGGAAGGGCCAAAAAAAACATTCCAATTGGAATTACAAAGTATTGGATTCCTCCCCAGGACCCAAGACCAAATGCAAAAATCACTCCTGCTAAAATTAATTTAGAGATTGCGATTTTCTTATTTTTGGATTGTATTCCGCTTAAAAACAGGTATACTCCCAAAAGCCCATAAAATAACCCCAAAGGTTCTGATTTGAGCCATCCAAGAGTTCCTCTCATAGCAATAGGTAAAGAAACAGAATAGAATAAACTGGCAAAAAGACCTGCTGTAGTTCCACCTATCACTCTGACTAAAGCAAAAATTACTACTACAGTTAATGAGCTAAATACTACGGGAAATAAAATAGTAAAATCATACAGACTCGAATTTCCTCCAAATATTTGATAAGTTCCGGCTGCTGTAAGATGCAACATTGTCTGCGAATTAGATACATTTCTTCCCTCGGGATACCAGCTTTTATTATCATGCCAATCAAAATATTCAATGTATCCATTTTCTACAATGAATTCCGTTGCTCTAAAATTAAAAAAGGGGTCAAATTCATGTAATTCAAACCCATAATCAGCAGCTTGTGAACGAATTAAAAATGATGTTGTAAATGAGAGGCTTAAAATTCCAATTATTAGCAAATGGTGAAGTTTAAAATCAAATCTTCCGATTGTAAGGATAGTTAATGTCAATTGTTTGTTGGATTGTAGGATTGTTTATTACTCTTTGGTAAAAATTTAGAAATTTTTTGAAAAAAATTTTATAAAAAATTACATTGTAGCTTGGGCTGCGTCATGGAACATCTGACTTTTTGCACAACCAGTAGCAAGTTCATCACCTGCACCACGTCTCATAAGACCCCTGTAAAGACCATCTTCAAGTTTGACGCCTTCTCTTTCTTCCCATTCCTCTACAGTAATGGAATATTTCTTTTGGATTCTGTCTCTATACCATTCCGGAATTACATTAAAGGCACAAAATGGAACAATCCTAAGGTCGGGGGTTACATAATGAATATCACATCTTTGTAATCTTTCAAGGTCTTCATTGTATTTGTCTTGAAAGTGCATCATTCCTAAGAACAAACCTTTGACATGCCATGAACCAATGGAATCAAATGATCTTTTCATCAAAATGTTTCCAAACATCTTTGCCAAATCTAGTCCTGCAGGTTGTTTCTTTGTATCAACAAAGCCCTTTAGTTTTCTGACAACCTCAAGCATTGTAAAGTATTTGTTTTTACCAGAACGAATCTCTTCTGATTTGTCTTCAAATAGTTCTAACATTCCTTGAATATCACAGAATTTTGTTAATGGAACAAATTTCTTTGTTTCTTCATCTTCAAAGATGTATGTTCCTGCACCACAGGCAAAGTGTATTGATAGTTCATATTTTGGTTTGCTAGAAAATGCTTCAATTACATTTGTTAGTGGCATACAACTTGGTACTGGGAACCAATCATCTACGGTTACCTCGCCATTTGTTTGCTCTTCAATTCTTTGGATACAATCTGGTACAGTAATTCTATATTTTTCTCGCTCTGACTTTCCCATTCTTCCTGTCAATGATACTGGTTGAAAGTTAACAGCATGAACTACGTCCATATTTTTTTGGGCATATCTAATGATACCACCTAGTTCATGATCATTAATTGATTTGATTACTGTGGGAACAAATACAACAGTAGTTCCAGTTTTTCTACAACTATCAAGTGCATATGGAATTTCCCAATGGTTTTTAGGATTTGTTCTAGCAGTAACTCCATCAAAACTTAGATACAAATTGTTACATCCTGCAAGCCTTACTTCTCTTGCAGCTTCAGGATCCATGGCATGTCTAATACCATTTGTGTTCATTTGGATATGATCTACTCCCTCTTCTTTCATTATTTTGATAAGATCAGTAATGTCTTCTCTTAGCATTGGTTCACCACCAGTAATTTGCATAGAGTTTCCAGGAATTGGTCTTTCAGCCTTTAAGGTCTTCATCATTCCTCTAACTTGGTTATGATCTGGTTCATACATGTAAGCGCCCTCAAGGCCTTTCTTAACATAAAAGAAACAATACCAACATGTCAAGTCACATCTGTTAGTAACAATCATGTTTGCCAATCCACTGTGAGATAAGTGATTTGAACACAAGCCACAATTATTTGGACATGAACATTTGTCAATCATAACATTTGGAGCATGTGCTCCTTTTCCATCTACCCAATAAGTGCTGAATTTTTTGTACATTTGATAGGAACCAAAGTATAATTCCTCACATTCTCCGTGTGTAGGACAAATTTTTGACATGTAGACCTTGTCATCTCTTTCAAAAACTTCGGCATCCAAAATCATATTACAATCAGGGCAAATACTTTGGGTGAATCTAATAGTAGATTTCTTTCCAAGGTTTTTTGTTGACTGATTGGAAATTTGGATTAATGCCATGGTATAATGGAAAACTTTCCGAATTAGTATATAATCCATTTCACACTAGCCCCCGTGTGGAATTTAGGTAAAAACCATATTTGATTTAAATAGCAAAACTAAGCGATTAGATCGCATGAACATATCCGATAAAACCAAAAGATCTTTGGAGAAAATCGGGTTAACAAGTTACGAGATTCGAACTTTTACTTCCTTACTAAAAGATGGAGAGCTAACAGCATCAGATCTAAGTCAAAAGTCAGGAGTGCCTTACTCTAAAATTTATGAAGTGTTAGGAACATTAGAAGAAAAAGGATGGATTGGCTCCGATAACTCAAGACCAACACAATATTTTGCAAAGTCACCGTCAACGGGTTTAGAAACGACAAAACAAAAGATGGAAAGGGATTTTTCAAAAAATCAAACTATAATCTTAAATGAATTAATTCCTTTATATGAAAAAAGTGGAACTAGTGAGAAACCAGATATTTGGGTACTTTCTGGTGCAGTAAACATCACAACAAAAATTTTGGAAATGGTTGATTCATGCAGAAACGAAGTAATGATTGCAATACCTGAAGCAGGACAAGAATTGGTTAAACTTGCTTTACCAAAACTAAGATTACTTCATGATAAGGGAGTGGAAATTACTCTTCTTACATCTGACAAAATGGATAAGGAATCAATTACCGCCATCAAAAGGGTAGCAAAGGTAAAAATTAAAAAGGGTTTGTTTGGAGGAGGAATAATTTCTGATAAAAGATATGTTGTAATTTTATTAGGTCCAGAAAGAGCAGATGGAAAATCAGGAGAAATTGTTGCCATTTGGGCAGATCATGCTGGGTTGGCAGTTTTTGCTCGAGAATATTTCGAATATTTATTAAAAGATTCCAAGGAGGTTTAATATGGATAGTATAAATGATGAAACTCTATTTGTTGGAACTGCTGAGGCAGAACACGTAGAGATGTATCTAAAGGCCATTTGGCACATTAAAGAAAAAGGTGGGGATGTAAAAATTAGCACCATTGCTAAAATGCTCAATGTAAGACAACCAAGCGTTGTTCAAATGTTAAAAAAATTAAACGAAAAAAATTTGGTAAATTATAACAAAGCAGGGGTTCTACTTACTGAGGAAGGTGAGAATGTAGGTGCAAGTATGATGAGGAATAGTAGATTATTAGAGGTTCTAATGGATAGTGCACTAAAGGTAGAAATTGATGAGGAAATGGTTTGTGGAATTGAACATCATATGAACAAACAATTTACTGATGCACTGTGTACCATGCTGAAACATCCTAGAAAATGTCCTCATGATCATGATATTCCAATGGGCGAATGTTGTAAACCAGAAATTCAAAATTAAATTAAAAAAATGGTTATAGCCTAAAAGGATATATCATCTCTTAAGAAACCTTATCCATGGTATGTTTTTGTGGCTGTGAAAATTATTTAAAAGATGAAAATGGCTATAAAGTTGCCTGTGTAAATTGTGGACACGGTCTTCAAAATCATGATGATGAATTTAGAGAAGCCGCACGGAAAAATGAATCGCAAAGTCAAAAGAGAGAAGCGGATTTTGGATAAGTTGTTTAGTCGCCCAGAATTTTTACCAAAACTTTTTTTGGTCTACGCCCATCAAATTCACCGTAGAAAATTTGTTCCCATGGACCAAAATCTAATTTACCATTGGTAATTGCTACAATAACTTCTCTACCCATTATTTGTCGTTTTAAATGAGCATCAGCATTATCTTCTCCTGTATTATTATGATCGTATTGTTTTATTGGTTCATGTGGTGCAAGTTTCTCTAACCATTTTTCATAATCTCTATGTAATCCACTTTCATTATCATTTATGAAAATGCTTGCTGTGATATGCATTGCATTCACAAGACACAATCCTTCTTGAACTTTGCTTTGGGTTACTAATTTACTAATTTTTGGCGTAATGTTTACAAAACCTCTTCGAGTTTTTACATTAAATACCAAGTATTCGGTTAGGGACTTCATAAATGAAAACAATCACTGTGCCTTAAAAATTCTAAGTGCAGGCTCAGAACTCAAGATCCTCATCATCAATCATAGGGATATGAACATCACTGCCTGCAAAGCAGGATTCTTTTTGATACTAATTGAGTCTTTCAAGAAGCTTGATAAATGGCTAATAACTCAGTTTTTCAAAATGGTCACAATTGATATGGCAACTTCATTGGAAAGTTTTAGAAGATTTGTTATTTCAAGTACCTGTAAATCTTATGCTCCCAGAAGCTATTTGGATGACAATGAGGTTTTTGCAGAACGAGAAGAAAGTCTTGGCTCGATTTATGTTGAAGCTGCAGATAAGGTTACTTTAAAAAAAATTCGCGACATTACCTTTGTTAATGCTAGAGATGTTCTTGGAATAATTTACAACTCCAAGAGTGGAAATACTTCACTTAAGTGGCGTCAGATTAAAAGAGATAATGGAAAGGTAACTGGTGAGGCTTCTTCTAATTCCCTAACAAATTTGGCTGAATCAGGTGTACTTACCTTAGATTGGGTTGAAAATTATCTAAAGAAAAAAAGAGAAAATAAAAAACCAGAAGAAGTTACTAGCTAAACTTTTTTGTCAATGAATCCTTCAGGATTATCATGATAACAAAAATTATTGATGAAAATTCGATTTCGGTAATTCCTGAAGACTCGGATGATTTATTCAATCTTCGTCGAGTAATTAAGGAGGGGGACGTAGTAATAGGCGATACTACACGAGTTATTAAACAAGAGAAGGATTATTCAAGACCAGACAAAGGAGAAAGAATTAAGGTTCGCATTGCACTAACGGTAGAAAAAATTTCCCTTGATGATGTTTTGGATAGATTAAGAGTTGGTGGTACGATTTCTGAGTCAAGTAATGAAATGGTTCCACATGGGTCACATCATTCATTTATTATAAAAACAAATGATGGGATTACAATTACAAAAAAAAATTGGTTGCCAGTTGAAAAGAGCCTAATAGCCTCAAACAATAAACAAGTAGGTTTTTTGTTAGTTGCAATTGACACTGGGGATTGTGGTATTGCAAGGTTAAAGGGAACTCATTTACAATTTATTCCAAATATTTACTCAGGATCAAGTGGAAAGAGGTATAAAACTAATTTTAGTATTGAAAAATTTTTTGATCAGGTTCAACAAGCAGTATCTTCCTTGATCAAAGATGGAGATTCAATCATTATTTTCGGGCCTGGCGAAACAAAAAAAAGATTTGCAAATTTTCTTCAAAAACCTAAAACTATGAAAAATAAAATTCGAGTAGTAGAGGGAATCGATTCAGGTGGAGAAGATGGAATTTATACATTTACCAAATCTCAAGCTATGAAAGAGATAATGTCTGAAAGTAAATTGGCCAAAGTATCCTTAATTATTGATGAAATTATGATTATGGCAAATAAAAAAAGTAGAAAATTTACGATGGGTTTTGAGGAAACCTCCAAAGCAAATGAATTTGGTGCAGTTGAATCAATTGTTTTCTCAGATAAAATTATTCAAATTTATGATGAAAAACAAATATTAAATTTCCTTAATGACGCTGAAAGTAAGGGTGTGAAAACCTTTGGAGTCGATTCTTCTACTGATATTGGTCTTAGGGTAACTGGTCTTGGAGGAATTGTTTCCTTATTACGATTTCCTGTCGAGTCTTAGGTTGTAGAGTCTACTAGCCAATCTAAATATGATTTGTTAATTGATGTGACATTGATTTCAGCTATTTCAGGAATGTCATAAGGATGTGTTGACTTAATTTTTTCTTTAAGTGATTTTTTATTTTTTGTAGTGGTCTTGAATAAAGCCAAATATTCAGATGTATTTTCTATTTTTCCTTGCCATGCATAAATTGAAGAAATTTTAGTGATGTTAATACATGCGACCATCTTAGTTTTGACTAACTCCTTTGAAATTTTGGAAATTGATTTTTTGTCCGGATAAGTTGATACAATTATTGTTGGTTTCATAGTAAACGATAAATGACCGAGGTTTAAAAAATTAACAATTAGTTTGGAACTTGATTTTATTACCCAGAATGCGATTATCTATGTGTTAATAGCTTGGGTAGTCATAGTAGTAGTAGCAAAAGGCCTTAAACTAGAAAAATATGGTGTTGAGATAAAAGCCTACAGCCTAGTTTATAAAAATAAAGGAGTACAGTCTGTTTTAACAAAGATTCTTGGTAGAACCAAGAGAGGAATCAGAGTTTTTGCAGATACAAGTGTAATTGCTGGTTTTATGATGATGGGTTTTGCATTTTGGTTTTTGTTAGATAACGTTTCAAAATTTTTTGTGGCCCCTACTGATTTCTCAGAACTTACAGTGTTAATTCCCGGTGTAACTTTAACTTCTCCATCGGCAATTACATATTTTCTTTTATCGATTCCAGTGGTTCTGGTAGTTCACGAAGGTGCTCATGGAATTGTGGCTGCATTAGAAAAAATTAAGATAAAGACTGGCGGATTTGCAATTTTTATTGCGTTGTTTGCTGGGTTCGTAGAACCAGATGAAGAAGAATTTAACAAAGCAAAAAAGATTTCAAAATTAAGAGTGATTGGGGCAGGAGCTACAGCCAATGTAATTTTTGCATTTGTTTTGGGAGCAATTCTTTTGACAAACCCATTATTTGCTCTAATAATGCCTGAACCGCTACTAAGTACATTCTATGAGTTACCCGAAGGCGTGTTAATTCTTTCAATCATTGAAGATTCGGGTGCTCAGCAAGCAGGATTATTGGCAAATGATATTATTACATCGATAAATGGTATAGAGATTTTGAGCCCGGTTGATTTTCCCAGCTTGAGTTCTGGGGAAACTGCTGATGTGTCTGTGCTAAGAAACGGAGAAAGTTTAGATTTTTCAGCTGAAATTATGCCATGCCCTGAAGATCCAGAAAGAGGATGTATTGGAATAATGCGTGATAATTCTTTGGCATACAAACCCGTTTTCAATTTATTTAAATGGGATGATCTTAATGTCTCAATGTTTTTGTTATGGCTATGGATGATTTCGTTTTTCATAGGAATAATCAACATGCTCCCATTACCAATTTTGGATGGTGGAAAATTCCTCCACACCATAATCGATAAGAGAGTCTCTGAAAAATCAGTTAATGGAATAATGTGGGGAATTTATGGATTTACTTTTGCATTATTTGGATTAAACATTGCTTTATCCTATATTAAATCTGGATGGTTTACAATTTAAGAAAAACCCTAAAGAATAATTAATGAAAAATTTTAGTACAAATTAATGAATTGTGATAGATGTGAAAATCAAATAGCATATACGCGTAAATATTCTGGTGAAAAACTATGCTCTCAATGTTTTTCAAATTCAATACTTCGAAAAACAGCTAAAACCATTTCAAAATATAAAATGATTAAAAATGATGAGCTTGTTGCCGTTGCTGTTTCTGGTGGGAAAGATTCCTTAGCATTGCTAAATATTATGAGTAATATGGCGGCAAATCATAATTTTAGAATTATAGCTGTTACTATTGATGAAGGTATATCTGGATATAGAGATGAAGCATTAGAAATTACAGAAAAATTTTGTGAGAAACTGGGAGTTGAACTGAAAACATATTCCTATAAAGAATTATTTGAATTAACTTTAGATGAAGCATTAGATTTAAGAGAAAATGGAAAAGCATCATCTTGTTCTATTTGTGGAACTTTACGCAGAAGAGCTATGGAATATGCAGCCAAAGATATTGGAGCAAATGTAATTGCTACTGGCCATAATTTAGACGATACTTTACAGACTTTTGTAATTAACATGTTATCGGGGAATACAAGCAAAGTTGGTTGGATGGATCCTGATACTTCTGGGAATTCATTTCGGAAAATAAAACCATTTTGCGAAATTTATGAATCAGAAATTGTTTTTTATGCTTTTACAAATAATATTCCTTTTCAATCAGAACCATGTCCACACATGAATGAAGGAATTAGGACAGAGATTCGTGAATTTTTAAATTCTTTAGAAATTCAACATTATGGAATAAAAAATAATCTATACCAATCAATAATCAAAGTTTCTCAAATTGTAAAAGATACAAATCAAAAACAGAAAATAATTTGTGAAAAATGCGGGAGTGAAAGTACCGGGACCATTTGTTCTGTGTGTAATTTGGTTTTAAAACTAAAAGAAAACAAATCCTAATGCAAATATAACAATAACTTTAAGGAAAAAATGGTAGTGGGGAGGATCAGGGTGCCAGCCGTGCCCTATTCTGAAACCGGCTATATGCAGAGATCAGTAACTGTTGGGTAAATCTCTAGATAGGTAATTCCCGCTTGGTGTGCGGAAATGAAATCACGCCGAGGCGGGTGGTTACAGGACTAGAAATATCCGAAGGGATAACTTCTAAGACCGAACCATCGAAAGGGATGAGGTCCGGGAGGGAGCAATCCTAAGGT
>Ga0102947_1000175_pt1 | contig 23088 bp, 14 predicted proteins | sample SalPon2A_A_D2_MG_FD_78210 | JGI IMG/M metagenome (GOLD analysis project Ga0102947, IMG submission 78210) | Soil microbial communities from South San Francisco under conditions of wetland restoration - Salt Pond MetaG R2A_A_D2_MG | ecosystem: Environmental > Terrestrial > Soil > Wetlands | place... | reverse complement strand
GGATCCTGGGCCGTTCGCTCGTGGGAGCCGGTTCCGAGGTAGATTACCCCCTCGGGCCGCCGCCATGAGGGCGGGACGCCCCCTCGGAGCGCACTCCATGTCCCAACTAGCTACCCCCTCCACGCCCCCTCTCCCTGCCGTCCGCTCAGGCGGCCGGCAGAGCGGCCAGGTGGCCGCCGCCCTGGTCCTCGGCCTGTGCCTGGCCCTGGGCCTCGCCCTCGGCGGCTTCCTTCTCGCCCGCGGCCTGTTCGCCGCCCGCGCCGCGGACCGCTTCGTCACCGTCAAGGGCTTGGCGGAGCGGGAGGTGGCGGCGGACCTGGCGCTGTGGCCCATCGTGTTCACCAACAGCGGCAACGACCTGTCGGCCCTCCAGGAGCAGGTGGAGGACGACGCGGGGCGGATTCGCGATTTCCTCCTACGCCACGGATTCTCCGCTGGGGAGACATCGCTGTCCGCCCCCCGGGTCACTGATTTCCGGAGCCCCCAGTACGGCAACCAGGAAGGCCCCCGGGAGCGCTACCAGGTGGAGTCGATCCTCACCTTGCGCAGCGGCCGCATCGACGACGTGCGCCGCGCCATCGAGAGTTCCGGCGAACTGGTGCGCGCCGGCGTGGCGCTGATCCGCAGCTACGAGTACAACACCCAGTACCTGTTCACGGCCCTCGGCGAGGTAAAGCCGGAGATGATCGCCGAGGCCACCCGCGACGCCCGCCGCGCCGCCGAGCAGTTCGCCGAGGACTCGGGGTCGGAGGTCGGCGGCATCCGCCGCGCCCAGCAGGGCTACTTCTCCATCGAGGACCGGGACCCCTACTCGCCGGAGGTCAAGAAGGTGCGGGTGGTGACCACGGTGGAGTACTTCCTGGAGGATTGACCCGGGCGGGCCTTCTCAGGCGCCGCCGGCGAAGACCTCCACCCACTCCGGGAAGGTTGACGGTCTTTAGCAGCCCTGCTAGACTCGTCGATCTTCGGTGGGTGAAAGTGCGTCCGCGCCGCCCCACCGCTCGTACCCGATTTTTCCGTCCATTCCCGCGAAGCGAGAATAGCGTCATGTCCAAGAAGTGCGCATTTTGCGGCAAGGGCACCACCTACGGCCGGTCCATCAGTCACGCCCATAACGTGACCAGCCGACCGTTCCGGGCGAACCTGCAGAAGGTCCGCGCCATGCTCGACGGCGTGCCCCAGCGGGTCCACGCCTGCACCCGCTGCATCCGCAGCGGCAAGGTGGTCAAGCCCCCCATCCGCGTCTGGGAGCCCGACGAGGCGACCCGATAGCGGCCCCGCCGCTCCCAGCAGCCCCCAGCAGCATCCCTGCAAGCCGCAGGATCCAACCCAGCAGCAACCGACACCAACGCCGGTCGCGCCGCTTGACAGCGGTGCCCGGCGGAGGTGCGTCCGGGCTTGCCGGGCGACCGCCCAACGGCAACCCGCTGTGCTAGCCTGCACCTGCCAGCCGAGGCTGGCAAAGCCTTTCCCCGTAAGACTTTTCAAGGAGGCCGTGCCGACATGAGCGTCGATCCCGAGCTGCTGGAGATCCTGGTCTGTCCCAAGACCAAGGGCGAGCTGGAACTGGTCGCCCTGCCGAAGGAGGTGCGGGCCAGCGTCGCGGACCGCTACCGCGAGCATTTCCGCGACGAGGAGCCGGTGGTGGAGGAGGGCCTGTACAGCGCCGACAGCGAGCTGGTGTACCCGGTGGTCTCCGACATCCCCATCATGCTCATCGACGAGGCGCTGCCCGCTTCGGTCCTCGGCCGCTAACCTCCCCGTCCCCCGAGCGGTCGTCGGCGACAGCGTGGCCCTGCCATTGAACACACGGCCGAACAGTGACCCGGGCACTGGCAGTGACCCGGGCACTGGCAGTGAACCGGGCACTGGGAGTGCCCCGGACGCCAGGCCGGACACCGCTTCGGACACCGCGCCAGGCCCGATCTCCCCTGTCGAGGCCTCCCCGGACGTCTCTCCGGCCGCCGACCGGGCCGGCTTCTACCTCTTCGCCGGCCATCTCTTCACCCTCTTCGGCATCGCCCTCTCCAACATCCTGGCGGGGCTGTTGCTGCTGTCGTCGCCCTGGACCGCCGGGCGCCGCCGGCTGGCCGCCGCCATGGGCCGGTCGGCGCCGGCAGGAGCGTCGGGGCGGGCCGACTGGCGCGCCGTGGCCACCCCCCGGCGCTGGCTGTTCGCCGCCCTGGGCACCTACGTCGCCTGGCTGTTCCTGTCGCTGGCCACCTCCTACGACCCCGCCGCCAGCACCTCCGGCCTCTCCGAGCTGTTCACCCTGACCACCCTGATCTTCGCCTTCGCCCTGGTGCGGGGGGAGGCCCGGGTGCGCTGGGTGGTGGACGGCCTCGGCCTGGTGGGCGGCGGCGTCGCGGTGTGGGGGCTGGCCCAGTACTTCACCGGCTACGGCGAGATCAACGCCCGCATCCGGGGGCCGTTCTCCCACTGGATGACCTTCTCCGGCTTCCTACTGCTGTGCGACCTGTTGATGGTCTCGGCGCTGCTCTTCCGCGGCGCCACCCTGCGCCGGCGGTTCGGTTGGCTGGCGGTGGGCTGGCGGGCCGCGGCGGTGGCGCTGATGACGGCGGCGCTCCTGGGCAGCCTGACCCGCAGCGCCTGGGTCGGCCTGGGGGTGGCCCTGGTGGTGGCGGCCCTGTTGCGCTCGCCGCGCAGCGTCGTCGCCTTCCCCGTCGTCGCCCTCGCCTTCGTCCTGCTGGCGCCGGTGCCGTTGCTCCACCGGGTGGCCTCCACCGTCGATCTTTCCGACGCCTCCAACTACGACCGCCTGTGCATGGCCGAGGCCGCCCTCCACATGGTGGCGGACCGGCCGCTGACCGGCCTCGGGCCGGAGCAGGTGGAGCCGCGCTACCCGATCTATCGCCCGCCCACGGCACCCCGCTACAGCGTCCCCCACCTCCACAACAACTACCTCCAGGTGGCCGCCGAGCGCGGCCTGCCGGCGCTCTTCGCTTACCTGGTGCTGATGCTGGCGCCGCTGGTGGCGGGTTGGCGCCTGTACCGTGGCCAAGGCGGGCGGCGGGGCCCCCGGGCGGATCTCCTGGTGGGGGTGCTGACGGCGCTCCTCGCCTTCCACGTCGCCGGCCTGTTCGAGTACAACTGGGGGGACACGGAAGTGCAGCGGCTGGTGTTGTTCCTGCTGGCGGTGCCGTTCTGCCTGGCGCTGGCGGAGGAGGGCGCGGCGCCGCGGGAGAGGGCTGTGAAGGAGGCTGCGGAGACCGCCGGATGAGGCTGCCAATGAAGCTGCCAATGAAGCTGCCGATGAAGCTGCCGATCCAGCCCGTGGCGCGCCGGCCCTGCCGATATACTGGGGCGGTTTCGGTCCGCCCCCGTCTCCATCGACCTTCACACTCCGCCATGATCCCAGGGAGCCCGACCTTGCGCCTCGACCAACTCCTCGTAGACCGCGGCCTCTACCCGTCCCGGGAGAAGGCCAAGCGGGCCGTCATGGCGGGGCTGGTGGAGGTGGGGGGGCAGCGGGTGGACAAGCCGGGCACGCCGGTGGACGACGGCGCCGAGTTGGAGGTCCAGGGGCCGGCGGAGCCCTACGTCTCCCGCGCCGGCCGCAAGCTGGAAGGCGCCCTGGACCACTTCTCCCTCGACCCGGCGGGCTGGGTGTGCGCCGACGTCGGCGCCTCCACCGGCGGCTTCACCGACTGCTTGCTGCAGCGCGGCGCGGCCCGGGTCTACGCCATTGACGTCGGCTACGGGCAGCTCGACTACAAGCTGCGCCAGGACGAGAGGGTGGTGGTGATGGAGCGGGTCAACGCCCGCTACCTCGAGCCCTCCGACCTGCCGGAGCGCTGCCGCCTGGCGGTGGTCGACGTCTCCTTCATCTCGTTGGCCAAGGTGGTGCCGGCGGTGCTGCCCCACCTCGAGCCCGGAGGCTACCTGCTGCCGCTGATCAAACCCCAGTTCGAGGCCGGCCGCGGCGCGGTGGGCAAGGGCGGCATCCTGCGCGACGAAGCGTTGCGCAGCCGGGTGGTGGAAGACACGGCGGCGGCGCTGGCCGGCCTCGGGCTGGAAACCATCGGCGTCGTCGACTCGGAGCTCGCCGGGGCCGGCGGCAACCGCGAGGCGCTGGCCCTCTTCCGCCTGCCGGAAGCAGCCTCGGAGGATGTGGGCGCGGTGACGGCGGAGGCGGGATGAACCGGCGCGACGAAGCGGGCCCCGCCCCCACCATCTCCCCCGCCGACGTGGAGCCGGGATGGGTGCGCCGGGTCGGCCTGGTGGCCAAGAAGGGGAGCCGGGACGCGGTGCGCGCCGGCCGCGAGATGGCGGACTGGCTGGAGCGCCGGGGCATCGAGGTCCACCGGGACGACACCCTGGCCCGGGCCAGCGGTGGCGGCGACGCCCCCCACTTCGACTTCGCCGAGCGCTACGACCTGGTGGTGGTCCTGGGCGGCGACGGCACGCTGCTGGCGGTGGCCCGCTCCGTTGCCCAGGGGGTGCCGATCCTCGGCGTCAACCTGGGCAGCCTCGGCTTCCTCACCGAGGTCGGCCGCAGCGAGACCTACCCCTCCCTGCTCCAGGTGCTGGAGGGCGACTTCGCCATCGAGGAGCGGCCGCTCCTCGACGTCGGCCTGGTGCGCAACGGCGGCGACGCCGCCTCCTACCGGGTGTTCAATGACGCGGTGGTGACCAAAGGGGCGCTGGCCCGGATCATCGAGATGCTGCTCCTAGTGGACGGCAACCTGGTGGCCCGTTTCCGCGCCGACGGCCTGATCATCGCCACGCCGTCCGGCTCCACCGCCTACAACCTGTCCGCCGGCGGTCCCATCGTCCACCCGCTGCTGCCGGTGGTGCTGCTGACCCCGATCTGCGCCCACGCCCTGACCCTGCGCCCGGTGGTGGTGCCCAGCTCGGGGCGGGTGGAGGTGCGCTTGGCCAGCGAGGGGGAGGAGGTCTTCCTCACCCTGGACGGCCAGGAGGGCACCTCCCTGACCCACGGCGACACGGTGGCGGTGACCCGCTCCCAACGCACCGCCCGGCTGATCAAGGCCGGCGACCGGACCTTCTACGACAGCCTGCGGGGCAAGCTGCGCTGGGGCGGGCTGACCACCGCCGCCCACCTCGGCTCGGACCTCAAGCCGGGGGCCTTCCCCGACGCCCCCGGCGGCGCCGGGCCGGTCACCGACCTGGGCGAGCTGGAGGGTGGCCTGGGGGGCGGCCCCGGTGAAGGGGATGGACAGGCCGGGGAAGGCGAAACCGTGAAACCTGCCGGCAGCGACGGCGATGGCGCTTGAGGCGGCGGCTCCGCATCACGGAACCGTGGGTGAGGGGGGGCGATGACGCAGTCCGATGAGCCGGCCCCGGGGAAGGGTCGCCGCCGGCTCAAGACCCTCGTGGTGGTCCTCGTCGTGCTGGCCCTGCTGGCCGTCCTGGTGGTGTGGCTGACCCAGACCGACCTGGTGCGCGGCCGGGTTCTGGAGTTGGCCCGGGCGCGGCTGTCGGAGACCCTCTCCCGGGACATCCAGATCGGCGACCTCGAATACAGCCTGCGGCCGCTCCAGGTGATCGCCACCGACGTGGTCATCCCCGGCACCCGCCCCGGCGAGCCCTTCGCCGTCATCCCCCGGGTGCGGGTGACGATGGGCTTTGAAGGTTTTTTCCGACCGACCCTGAACATCGAGGAGGTGGAGGTCACCCGCCCCGAGGTGTGGTTGACCTTCTACGACGACGGCACCAGCAACCTGCCCGAGGTGCGCGGCGGCCAGGGAGGCGGGCGGCTGGAGGTGGTCATCGGCCACCTGCTGGTGGAGGACGGCGTCGCCCACCTGGACCAGCGGGAGATCCCCCTGTCGGTGGACGCCTCGCGGGTCAGGATGGTGGCCGAAGGTCCCGGCGCCACCGCCCTGCCGGAGAACCACCTGGTGGCCCAGATCAACGCCCAGGAGCTGTCCGCCCTTCTCCCCGACGCCGAGCCGTGGGGTGGCTCGGCTACCGCCCGGGCGGAGATCTCCCCTGGCCGGGTGGAGGTCACCCGGGGCCTGTTGAGCGGGCCCGACCTCACCGCCCGCTTCGAGGCGGTCTACGCCTTCGGCGACGAGGCCTCCGGCGGCCGCCACGGCGAGGTGGAGGTCCGCGCCCGGGGCCAGGCCGCCCTGGCCAACCGCCTCGGCTACCTCGACGAGCCGATCTCCGGCCCGTTCCGCTTCGACGGCGAGGTGCAGCTCTCCGACGTCGATGGCACCCGCTACGGCGGCACCCTGACCTCGGAGGGCATCGACTTCCTGGAGCGCACCTTCGAGGAGGTGACGGCGGAGGTCGAGGGCGACGACGACGGGCTGGTGGTGGAGGTCGAGGAGGCGAGCTACGCCGGCGGCATCCTGGTGGGCACCCTGACCCTGCCCGCCGAAGGGGAGGGCGAGGGAGGCGGTGGTGGCGACGGCGACTCCGAAGGCCGCCCCGCCCACGTCCAGGCAGAGGCCCGCAACATGGTGCTGGCCCGGGTGGTGGACGACCTGGACCTGGAGGACACCTTCCTGGCCGGCCTGCGGGGCCGCGCCGGGGCGGAGCTGACCTACCGCTTCCGCACCGACGACCCGCTGTCCGGCAGCGGCGAGGGCACCCTGCGCATGGCCGGCGTCGAGCGCGCCTCCTCCGACGACCGCCTGCCGGTCTCCGGCCGCGTGCCGCTGACCATCCGCAACGGCGTGGTGCTGGTCGAGGACGCCCGCCTGACGGCGCCGGGCCAGGTGGTCACCGCCAGCGGTAATTACGACCTGCCCTCGGGCACCGGCAGCTTCCAGTACCGCCTGGTGAGCGAGGACCTGGGCCTGCTGGCCCGCACCGTACCGCTGCCGCCGGAGCTGACCGCCGACGGCACGCCGCTGTGGATGGTGGAGAGCGGCACCGGCACGGTGGAGGGGCGGGTGTCCATCGGCCCCGAGGGCAGCCTGTCGGTGGAGGCCGCCGGCGAGCTGGCCAACCTGCGCACCGGCCTCGCCGACTTCGACCGGGTGCGAGCCCCCATCACGCTGGAAAACGGCGTCCTGAGCGTCCGCGACGGCCTGCTGGAGAACCGCGCCCAACGCCTGGAGATCAGCGGCAGCTACGACCTGGAGCGGGGCATCGCCGAGGGCGACTTCCGCTTGCTCAGCGACGATCTCGGCGAACTGGGGGACCTGGCGTCGGCGCTGCTGCCGGCGGAGGTGGAGATGGGCGCCGCCGCCCCCGATGCCGCCGCCGCCCCCCGCCCGCCCTGGTTGCCCAGCGCTGGCGAGGGCACGGTGGAAGGCAACCTGCGCCGCGCCGCCGACGGCGCCCTCTCCGGCCGGCTCGAGCTGGACCTGGCCAACGTCGACCTGCCGGCGCCGGCGGCGGACGGCACCGGCGGCGTCCGCCTCGACCGGCTGGCCGGCTCCTTCCGCCTGCGCCCCGGCGAGGTCCGGGACCTGCGGCTGGAAGCGACCAGCGGCGGCGGCGCCCTGATGGCCAGCGGCTCGCTGCCCCTGCCTGCCGACGGCGCCGATCCGGAGGCGTGGCAGCGCCTGCCCTTCGAGCTTGACCTGGACGTGGTGGACTGGCCGGTGTCCACCCTGACGGCGCTGGCGGCGGCCGGCGGTGAGCCCCTTGAAGCCAGCGGCCGGGTCACCCTGGAGGCGGACCTGGGCGGCACCTTCCGGCGTCCCGAGGGCGAGGCCCGGGTGTCGGCGGAGCCGTTCTCCGTCGCCGGCTTCGACTTCGACCGGCTGGTCGCCGACGTCGATCTCGACGGCCCCCGGGTGGTCATCGACTCGGCCCGCCTGGTGACCCCCGCCGGCGAGGTGGTGGCGGTGGGGAGCTGGGACCGGGTCAGCGGCGCCCTGGACGGCCGTGTGGCCACCGCCGGCGCCGGCGGCCTCCCGGCGGGCCTCGCCACCAGTCTCGCGGCCGGCCTCGCCGACCTCGCCGGGGTGGAGGCGCTGTCCACCGTCGGCGGCATCGACCTGGCCGAGCCCCCCCTGGCCGAGCTGCTCCCCGGGTCGGTCCAGGGGCGCCTCGCCCTGGTGGCCGACGTCGGCGGCACGCTGGACAGCCCGGCGGTGGAGTTGGTCAGCGCCACCCGCGGCCTGCGCGTCGATGGCCGCACCCTGGGTGAGGAGGGCGTCGCCCGCCTCGCCGCCACCTGGCGGGACGGCCGCCTCCAGGCCGACGGCTCGCTCCTCGGCCTGGTGGACTTCACCGGCGGCGGAGCGCTGTCCACCGAGGCGGCGGACCTGGCCATCGACCTCTCGGTGGTAGACGTCGATGGCCTGGTGCGCCTGGTCAGCGAGCAGCCGGTGGAGGGCCTGGGCGGCACCGTCGCCGGCACCCTCACCGTGGCGGGCCGCTTCGACGCCCCGGCCGGGCCCGACGTCGAGCTGCTGCTGGACCCGGTGCGCCTGACCTACGAGGGTCGCCGCATCGAGAACATCGAGCCGGTGGAGCTGGCCCTGGTGCCGGGCGAGCTGGAGGTCCGTTCGCTGTTCGTCAGCATGCCCGACGAGCGCCAGAGCGGCGAGCTCTTCATCGTCGGTTCGGTGGCCCTGGAGGAGCCCTACGAACTGGACCTGCGCCTCCAGGCCGAGCTGTCGGCCCGTTGGCTGGAGCTGGTGATCGACGACAGCGAGATGGAGGGCCGCATCCAGGCGCTGACCACCATCCGCGGCACCGTGGCCGAGCCGCGGCTCAGCGGCCAGGGGGAGATCCTCGACGGCGAGATGGTCTTCGCCGCCTTCCCCCACGCCCTGGAGGATCTGGACGCGGTGGCCCTCTTCTACCCCGACCGCCTGGTGGTGGACCGGGTCAACGCCCGCCTCGGCGGTGGCCGGCTGCGCGCCGAGGGGCGGATCGGGTTGCCCGGCGAGATGTCCGACGAGGTCACCTACCGCTTCCAGGCGCAGCTCGACGACGCCAGCCTGCGGGTCCCCGAGGGCTTCCTCATCCGCGGCGACGCCAACCTGACCATGGTCTCCTCCGACGACGGCCGCCTGGTCTCCGGCGTCGTCGACCTGGAGCGCGCCTTCTACCTCCAGGACGTGCCGGTGGGGGTGACCCAACTCCTGCGCACCGTCTTCGAGCCCACCCGCCTCGAAGCCGGCACCGCCGACCCGCTGCTGGCGGAGACCCAGCTCAACGTCGCCGTCGTCGGTCCCGGCGCCCTGCGCGTGCGCAACAACGTCGCCGACCTCACCGGCGACGTCGACCTGGTGGTGCGGGGCAGCCTGGCCACCCCGGCGCTCTTCGGCCAGGTGGAGCTCGACAGCGGCGGCGAGGTCGTCTACTCGGAGAACGAGTACGAGGTGGAGCGCGGCCTGATCACCTTCTCCAACCCCTACCGCATCGACCCGGTGATCGACTTCGTCGCCACCACCGAGGTGCGCAACTACGACATCACCTTGAACCTGTCCGGCACCCTGGACCGGCTGGAGGCGACGTTCTCCTCCGACCCGCCGCTGGCCAACCTGGAGGTGGTCTCCCTGCTCACCGTCGGGCGCCCCATCAACGAGCGGGCCCTGGCCGGCGGCGGCGGGGTGGGCGGCGGCGGCAGCGCCGCCGGGGCCGCGGAGGACCTGCTCTACGGTCAGGCCGCCTCGCTGCTGTCAGAAAGGGTCAACACCCTCTTCGGCTTCGACCGTTTCCGGGTCACCCCGACCACCGGCGCCACCAGCGGCTCCGGTCTGGCGGTGACCGTGGGCCAGCAGATCTCCCGCGACGTCTACGTCACCTACAGCCGCGACCCGGCGCTGCCGGAGGTCGATATCGTGCAGGTCGAGTGGCAGGTCTACGACAACGTGGTGGTGGTGCTGACCAGCAACGGCGACCGCACCTACACGCTGGACGTGCAGATCGAGAACCGTTTCTGATGCCGACGACCCTCCATCGCCCCCCGTTCCCCCGCCCGGCCCCGGCCTGGACCAGCGCATGGACCACTGCCTGGACCACCGCCTGGACCATGGCCCTCTGCCTGCTGCTCGCCGTGGCCGGTGCCCCGCCGGTGGCCGCCCAGGAGCCCGCCGAGCAGGCGCCCACCGCCCAGGCGCCCACCACCCAGGCGCCCGCCGCCGTCGAGGCCGGGGTGCCCGGCGAGGCGCCGATCCTGCGCGCCATCGAGATCCGCGGCGACACGCCGCTGGCGAAGAGCGCCCTGCAGGAGATGGAGAGCACCCTGGGGTTGGAGATCGGCGAGCCCCTCACCGAGGGGGACGTGGCCCGGGCGTTGCGCAACGTCCAGGCCAGCGGCCTGGCCTCCCGGGTGGACGTCTACCTGCGGCCCGCCCCGCCGGCCGCCGGCGAGGCCGGGGCCGCCGCCCGCCCCGGGGTGGTGGCCGAGGTCGTCCTGCGCGCCAACCTGGTGGTGGAGTCGGTGCGCGTCGAGGGCGACACCGGGGAGCTCGACGCGGGGGACCTGCGCAAAGCGGTCTCCCAGCAGGCCGGCGAGCCGCTCATCGAGAGCCGCCTGGTGCGCGGCGTCTACGAGATGCAGGAGGAACTGCGCCGGGCCGGCTACTTCGAGGCGGTGGTCCGCCTGGCGCCGGAGATCGACGAGGCGAGCAACCGTGCCCGGGTCCTCTACCGGGTCGAGGCCGGGCCCCGCGCCCGGGTCGCCGAGATCCGCTTCGAGGGCGACCCGTGGCCGTTCACCGCCGACGAGTTGAAGGCGCCGCTGCGCCTGGCGGTGGGTGGGCCGTACCGCCAGCAGGTGGCGCGGCGCGACACCGAGCGCCTGGAGCGCTGGCTGGTGGCCGAAGGGTTCCGCACCGCCCGGGTGGACCGGCCGACGGACGACTACCGGCCGGATGAAGACGCCATCGTCGTCACCTACAACCTGGCGGTGGGGCCCCGGGTCGAGGTGGAGGTGCGGGGCGCCGAGCTCAAGAAGCTCAAGAAGCGGGACCTGCTCCCCTTCCTCGGTGACGAGGGCTTCGACGAGGCGCTCCTCCTGCTGGCCGAGAACCGGCTGCGCAGCTACTACCAGGGGGAGGGCCACTACCGGGTCGAGGTGGAGGTGCGGCAGGAGCGCCGGGACGGCGAGCTGCTGGTGGTGGTGGAGATCGAGCCGGGGCCGGTCTTCACCATCGAGGAGGTGGACTTCGCGGGCAACGAGGCCTACTCCGACGAGCGCCTGGCGGAGCTGGTGGCCACCCAGCCCACCAGCCTCCTGACCCGTCTGCCGGTGATCGGCGGCGGCGGCCGGCTGGTGGGGGAGATCCTGTCCGACGATGTCTCCAACCTGGAGGCTTTCTACGCCCTCCAGGGCTTCGTCGATGCCGAGGTGGGGCCGGCGGACGTCGCGGTGGTTGGGGAGGACGCCCTGGTGGTCACCATCCCCATCGTCGAGGGGGAGCAGCAGAAGGTGGTGGGGGTGTCGCTGTCCGGTGTCGAGGCGTTCGACGAGGCGGAGCTGCGCGACGAGATGGTCATCGAGGAGGGCGGGCCGTTCCACCCGCGGATCCTGGAGACCAGCCTGGACCAGCTCCGGGCGCGCTACGAGCGCCAGGGCTACGACGCGGTCAACGTCTCCGCCAACACCGCCTGGAACCCCGGCCACTCCCTGGTGGACGTCGGCATCCGCGTCCTGGAGGGCCCCCAGACGGTGGTCGACCGGGTCATCGTGCGCGGCAACCAGCGCACCCGGGCCGAGGTCATCCGCCGCGCCATCGACCTCGACCCCGGCGAGCCGGTGTCGCGCAGCCGGCTGCTGGAGGCGGAGCGCGCCCTCTACCGCCTGGGCCTCTTCTCCCAGGTCGAGCTGGAGCTCACCCCGGCGCCGCTGGGGGCCACCACCCGGGACGTCGTGGTGCGGGTGGCCGAGGGGCTGGTGCGCAGCGTGCGCTACGGCGTCAGCGTCGAGTACAACGATCAGGTCTCCGACTGGAGCTACGGCGGCAGCGTCGGCTTCACCCACGCCAACGTCCTGGGCCGGGGCATCACCGTCTCCGCCGACGCCCGCATCCTCTCCGAGGAGGAGCAGTTCCGCCTCTTCGTCGAACAGCCCACCGTCGGCGACCTGGACGTGCCGGTGACCTACAGCCTGTTCAGCGTCGAGGAGCGCCGCGCCGGCTTCCGCATCCGCCGCGACGGCGCCCGGGTCGAGGGGCGGCGCAGGCTCGGCCGCGACACCCAGCTCGGCCTGGCCTACGACTACCGCATCGTGGAGAACCAGGAGCTTGAAGACGTGGTGGTGCCGGACGGCGAGGACCTGGAGCGGCGCGACCAGACGCTGCGCGTCGCCGGCCTCATCCCCACCCTGGTCCACGACCGCAGCAACGACCCGGTGAACCCGTCGGCGGGGTACACCTCCCTGGCCCAACTCCAGTACGCCTTCCCCCTGTTCGACGCCGAGGCCGACTTCATCAAGCTCTTCTTGCAGCACACCCACTACGTCGATCTCGACTTCGCCATCCTCGCCGTCTCCGCCCGGGTCGGCGGCGTCGAGGCGCTGTCGCCGCTGCCCGCCGGCGTCACCGACCCGGTGATCCCCGCCGGCCTCGGCCTGCCGAGCCAGGAGATCTTCCTGGCCGAGCGCTTCTTCGCCGGTGGCGGCAGCAGCCACCGGGGCTACCGGCCCGACGAGCTGGGAATCCCTTTCGCCACCTGCCTGTCCGGCGGCACCGGCGCGGCAGATGGTGGCGGGTCAGAGGACGGCGTGGCGGTGTCCGACGACTGTGCCGCCACCCTCTTCCCCGGCACCGACGGCCAGTTGCGAGAAGCCGGCGGCAACGGCCTCGCCCTGGTCAACCTGGACGTCCGCTTCCCGCTCTTCGGCACCGTCGAGGGCGTCGTCTTCTTCGACTTCGGCAACGTCTGGGCGGACTGGCGCCAGATCGACTTTTCCGACTTCCGCTCCGGCTCCGGCGTCGAGATGCGCTACCTCTCCCCGGTGGGGCCGCTGCGCCTCGGTGTAGGCGTTCCCCTGGACCCCTACCCCGGCGCCGACGACTATGTCTTCTACGTCAGCCTGGGCTCGCCTTTCTAAGAGCGCCCAGGGCAGCCATCACGGACGGTCCTCACTCATCGTTTCCTCAACGTGCCCACAGGCACGCCTCGGTCGCTCTTCGCTCCGGGTCGCCCGTGCTGACGCACCCTGGACGCTCTCGGTACCGGCGTTCAGGGGGTACCCGGATCCGGCGTGCCGCGGTGCGGCGTAGTGGATTGACGCGCCGCGTCTGCGGCGGATAGGATGAACCGGCACGGAATGCGCACGTTCCCGGGTTGTTGAAGCCTGCGAGGGGCCTGCGCGCCGCCGCTCCCATCCACCCTGCCCACCCTGCGCGCCCGCCGGGCGCCACCCTTCCCCGAGATTTTGCTGACGATGTCCGAACCAGCCCTCGCCCAGCGCGATTCCGACAGCGGCCCCTTCGCCACCGTGGAGGAGGCCATCGAGGCCGTGGCCCGGGGCGAGATGGTGATCATCGTCGATGACGAAGACCGGGAGAACGAGGGCGACCTGGCCATCGCCGCCGAGAAGATCACCCCGGAGGCGATCAACTTCATGGCCAAGGAGGGGCGCGGCCTGATCTGCCTGTCGCTGACCGAGGAGCGCTGCGACAAGCTGGAGCTGCCGCTGATGGTGGAGCCGGATGAGAACTCCACCCCCTTCGGCACCGCCTTCACCGTCTCCATCGAGGCCCGGGGCAAGATCTCCACCGGCATCTCCGCCTCCGACCGGGCGGCCACCGTGCTCACCGCCATCGACCCGGAGTGCGGCCCCGCCGACCTGCTGCGCCCGGGCCACGTCTTCCCGCTGCGCGCCAAGAAGGGCGGCGTCCTGAAGCGCGCCGGCCAGACCGAGGCGTCGCTGGACCTGGCGCGGCTGGCGGGCCTGGCGCCGGCCGGCGTCATCTGCGAGATCATGAACGACGACGGCACCATGGCCCGGGTCCCGGAGCTCGACCGCTTCGCCCGCCACCACGGCCTGCTGATGATCACCGTCGCCGACCTGATCCGCTACCGCCTCGACCACGAGTCGATCATCGAGCGCGTCGCCTCCCCCAAGCTGCCCACCGCCTACGGCGAGATGCGCATCCACGCCTACCGCTCGCCGGTCACCGGCGAGGAGCACGTCGCCCTGGTGATGGGGGACGTGAGCGATGACGAGCCGGTGCTGACCCGGGTCCACAGCCAGTGCCTGACCGGCGACATCTTCGCCTCCCAGCGCTGCGACTGCGGCGCCCAGCTCCACCGCGCCTTGGAGCTCATCGCCGAGGAGGGGCGGGGGGTGCTGCTCTACCTGCTGCAGGAGGGCCGGGGCATCGGCCTGATCAACAAGCTGCGCGCCTACGAGTTGCAGGAGGATGGCTGCGACACGGTGGAGGCCAACGAGAAGCTGGGCTTCCAGGCCGACCACCGGGACTACGGCGTCGGCGCCCAGATCCTCCGCGACCTGGGGGTGCGCCGCCTGCGGCTGATGACCAACAACCCGAAGAAGTACGTCGGCCTCACCGGCTACGGCCTGGAGATCGCCGAGCGGGTGCCGCTGGAGATGCCACCGACGGACAAGTCCCGCGCCTACCTGCGAGCCAAGCGGGAGAAGCTGGGCCACCTGCTGGAGCTGGTGTAGGCCTACGCACCCGGTCGGGCCCGTTGCGCATCCTTCTGGTCACCTCCCGTTTCCCCTGGCCGCCGCGCCGGGGGGACCGGATGCGCGCCCTGCAAGTGGCCACCCTGCTGGCCGAGGAGCACGAAGTGGTGCTGCTGGTCCCGGAGCCGGGCCCCGCCGTCCCCGCACCGGGCGCCGACGCCGGCCCGTCCGTCCCGCCGGACCTACCCTTCCGCGTCGAGACCTACGCCACCCGCCGCCGCGCCATCCCCGGCGGCGTGGTGCGGGCCGCCCTGGAGGGCAGGCCCTGGCAGAGCGGCCTCTTCCACCAGCCCGACCTCTCCCGCCGGCTGGCCGAGCTGGCGCCGGGCTGCGACCTGGCCGTGCTGCAACTCGTCCGCCTCGCCGGCCACGCCGACGACCTGGGCGAGACCCCTTTCCTGGTCGATTTCATCGACAGCCTGTCCCTCAACTTCGAGCGCCGTGCGCGCTACGAGACGGCGCTGCGCCGACCGCTGTTCGCCGCCGAGTCCCGCCGCCTGCTGGCCGCCGAGGAGGAGCTGGTGCGGCGCTCCGCCGGCGCCATGCTGGTCTGCGACCGGGACCGCGCCTGGCTCGCCGACCGCCTGCCGGCGGACGCCGCCGGCAAGCTGTGGACGGTGCCCCTGGGCATGCCGGTGCCCGCCGACCCGGACGATGAGGGGGCCGAAACCGCCGACCCCACTGATACCCCTGATACCGAGCCCACCGAGCCCACCGACCCCACCGTGCCGGCCGCCGGCTCCCCCCGCCTCGTGCTGACCGGCAACCTGGGCTATTTCCCCACCGTCGATGGCGTCCGCTGGTGGCTCGACGGGGTGTGGCCGGCGCTGCGCCGGGACCACCCGGAGCTCCGCCTGACCCTGGCCGGCGCCCGGCCGGCGCGGGCGCTGCGCCGCGCCGCCCGGGCCCGGCGGGACGAGGGGGTCGAGCTGCTGGACACGCCGCCGAGCCTGGAGCCGGTGCTGGCCTCGGCCACCGCGGCCATCGCGCCGCTGCGCGCCGGCTCCGGCGTCCCGGTCAAGGTGCTGGAGGCGTGGGCCGCCGGGGTGCCGGTGGTGGCCTCGCGCTGGACCGCCGCCGGCGCCGGCGCCCGGGCCGGCTTCGAGCTGCTGGTGGCGGAGTCGGTGGAGGAGTGGCGGGAGGCGGTCCGCCGCCTGCTGGAAGACCCGGGCCTGGGGCCGCGGCTCGCCGAGGGCGGCCGGTTGCGCCTGCGGCAAGGCCACTCCGAGGCCGCGGTGCGCCGCGCCCTGGGTCGCGTCCTGGGTAGCTTCCGGGGCAGCGTCCCGGGCGGCGTCCCGGGCGGCGCCTCGGGCGGCCTCTGATCAGGGCTCGCCGCCGCTCCGCCAGCGTTGCGCCAGCTTCTCCAGCAGCCGGCCCTCCGCCCGGCGGTCGGCCCGCCGCCAGGCCAGCGGTAGGACGAGGAGGAAGACGCCGAGCAGCAGAGCCGCGGCCACCAGTCCCGGGGCCTCGGCCCTGCCCTCGGCGGCGGCGCCGAGCTGGACCGCGGCGTAGGAGTAGACGAAGGCGCCGGGGACCATGCCCACCAGGGTGGCCGCCAGGTAGGCGCTGAAGCGGATGGCGGTGAGGCCGAGGAGGTAGTTGAGCAGGTTGAACGGCAACACCGGCAGCACCCGCAGCAGCAGCACCACCAGCGCCCCGTGGCGCGCCACCGACCGGTCCACCCGCCGCCAGCGGGGGGAGGCCACCAGGCGCCGGGCCAGCAGCGGCCGCCCCAGGCGGCGGGCGATGAGGAAGGCGGCCCCGGCCCCCAAGGTGGCGCCGACGAGGGAGAGGGCTAATCCGTTCCACAGGCCGAATACGTAAGCCCCGGTAGCCGCGAAGACCACCGCCGGCAGCGCCAGGACGGTGGCGACGGCGAAGACCAGCACGAAGATCGGTGCCGCCCACGGGCCCAGGGGGAGGAGGAGATCCCTCATCTCCGCCGGCCCGGGCAGGTGGCCGGTCACCAGCAGCGCCACGACGCTGCCGGCCAGCGCCGCCAGCGCGGCCCAGCGCAGGCGGGTGCCGACCCGGTTCACCGGCGGACACCTTTCGCCGCCGTTCGCGTACCAAGCCCTGGGAGCGGGGGGCGGTATAGGGTGGTGCAGGAGGCTTTCACTTGAGGCGAGAGGGACTGGAAATGACCACGACGACGGAGCCGGTGGCGACCGAGCTGCCCTGGCCGGACGCGGGCGAAACCCGGCCGCCGACGGAGGCCGCCGCGCCCCGCCCGTGGGAGGAGCGGGGATACCTGGGGATCCGCCGTTTGCGGGATCTTCTCACGGCGCCGCTGGTCATCCCGTTGGCGCGGCTCGGGGTGGCTCCCTGGGCGGTCAGCCTGCTCGGCGTGGGGTTGGCCGCCACCACCTACCTGACCCTGCCCCGCCACGCCGGGCTGACCTTGGCGGTGTTCCTGGGGGCCCTGGTCTGCGACGCAGTGGACGGCGCCCTGGCCCGGCGGCGCGGTTGTGCCGGCCCCCGGGGCAAGTTCCTCGACCTGCTGTGCGACAGCGCCACCTTGACCGCCCTGTTGTTGGCCATGCTCGGAGCCGGCTTGATCTCGCCGCTGCGCGCCGCCTACGCCGCCTACGTCACCCTGCTCCTCCTCTTCCTCGCCGTCTGCTACCACTCCGCCCGCCCCGCCCGGTCCGCCGCCTCCCGCGGGTTGTTACGCCCCCGGGGAGGTTTCTACGCCCACCTCCCCAAGGCCCCCATCTACGCCGCCCTCCTCCTCTGGCTCCTCGGCGGCCCCCGCTGGCTGGACCCCGCCGTCCTTATCGCCAACCTCCTCGCCACCCTCTTCGCCGCAGCCTTCCTAACCGCCCTCCTGAAAACCCCGACCCCCGAGTGACGTCCACTCCCCCGAAGGCCCCCCGCTAGTTCCTTCACCCCTCTCCGCGACAGCTAGCCCCTCAAACCAAAGTCGAACAGGTAGTTTCCCCCCTCTCCGCGAAGTCAGGTGGATAGCTTCTCGACCCTCACTTTGAAGTGAGGCAAGTTGTTGTTGGCTGGTCGATGGTGGTTTTTGTGGGGTTGGTGAGGGGTTGTGGGAGGCTCCCGGAGTGGGGTGCTCTGGAGCGGCCTATGGCCAGTTTGATTCGTGTTGTTGCGAGAGAGTCGTGGCCGCGGAAGTGCAGCGGAGCCCCCGTCTCTTCGGCTTAGAAGCGTAGCGGCCCCAATCCGGGAGCCTCCCACAGCCCCGTTCTCCGCGCTCCTGGTCCTGGTCGCCCGCTCCCCGCTCCCCACTCCAGCACCCAACGCCCGGCCGCGCCCATCCGTACTCCAGTAGACTCGCAAACGAACATCGCTCATCCGACCACCTTTGACAGCCAGCCCCTACAGCCAGCCCCTACACCCAGCCCCTACAAGGAGCCCCGAAGTGACCTCGAAGTTTCTGCGCCCCCTCGTCTGTCTAGCCGCCCTGGCTTGCCTGGTCCTCCCCCTGGTCACCGCCTGCGCCACCTCCTCCGGCACCGCGCCCGACTCAGCATCGGACAGCGCGTCCGGCACCGAGCCCGCCGCCGCCTCCGCCGACGAAGGCATGATCCAGGACAGCGAAGAGATGACCAACCGCCGTTTCCGCATGAAGGTCTCCTTCCCCGGCTTCAGCGAGATGGTCAACATGCGCGAAGGCCAGACCATCACCTTCCAGCGGCCCGACGGCACCTACGTCCTCACCCCCTGGGTCTCGAAGACCGAGCTCGGCCAGATCGACATGGAGGTCAGCCGCCAGACCTCCGTGCAGAAGGAAGAGGCCCGCGCCACCTTCAGGATCTCCGAGCCTTACGACTTCAGCCACGAGTTCAAGAACCTCGACTGGCCGTTCCTGGAGGTCCGGGTCTTGAGCGTCCACCCGCCGCTGCGCCCGGGTCTGAACTAACCCGCCGCCTCCGCCGAGCGGCGGGCCAACTCCTCCCAAGCCGCCCTCTCGTCGCCGGCACCGGCCTCTGACAGCGCCTCCAGGCCGAGCTTCACCAAGCGCTCGGCCGTCCGCCCCTGGCCCTGGGCCAGCGCCTCCTCCGCCGCCGCCCGCAGGTAGGGCAGGGCGGCGCCGGGGCGGCCGGCGGCGAGGTAGTGGAACGCGACCCGCTCCGGCGTGTCGTGGTGCCCCGGCTCGTGGCGCTCCGCCAGCGCCCGGGCGACGTCGCCGTGGAGCGGCGCCCGGCGCTTCGGCGGCAGGTCCTCGTAGATCACCTGGTGGATGCGCGGGTGGGCGAACTCGAAGGTGCCGCGGCGCGCGCCCTGGGCCCACAGCACCAGGTCGCGCTCCCGGGGGTCTTCGTTCCAGCGCCGGGCGTAGTGGCGGATCAGGCAGTGCTCCAGCAGGCTCTCGACGCTGATCTCCACCACCCCCAGGTGCTCCCGCCCGGCGCGCTGTAGCAGCTCGACGTCGAAGGTGACGCCGGCCACCGCCGCCAGGGTCAGCAGCCGCCGGGTGGAACTGGCCAGCTCGCCCACCCGCGACAGGATCAGCCGGCGCAGATCCTCCTCGGTGGCCTCCACCGTCGGTGCCGACCGACTCTCCAACGACCACCCCTCGCTACCCTGGGACACCAGTTGGCCCAGGTCCCAGAGGGCGTTGACGCTCTCGACCATGGCCAGCGGCAGCCCCTCGCTGGCGACCATCAGGTGGAGGGCCAGCGCCTGCCGCTGGCCGGCGTCGCTGACCAGCGATGCGCAGACCTCCTCGATGTCCCCGTCCTCCAGCCGTGGCACCACCACGGTATCGACGTCGTCGCGCCTGGCGAGTTGGTGCAGCGGGTGGTCGTCCGGCGGGTAGGAGAGCTCCGCCGTGGCCAGGATCCACAGCGGCCGGCCGGCGAAACGGTCGAGGATCCGCCGCACCGTGTCGCAGGTGGCGGTGGAGGCGTGGTGCAGGTCGTCGAGGAAGAGGGCCAGGGGCGCCGCCCGCTCCCCCTCACCGCCGTCGCCGCCGTCGCCGGCGTCCTCCAGCCGGCGGTTCAGGGCGTCCACCAGCCGGGATTCCAAATCCCCCGGCGTCGAATCCCCCGGCGTCGAATCCCCCGGCGCGGCACCCTCCGGCTCGAGTCCGGAGGCTCCCGGCGCGGACCCTCCCCGCGGCACCGTCAGCCCGTGCAGGATGCCGCTCAGCGGACGGCCGCCGCACCAGGGGGAGATCTCCGTGCAGCGGCCCTGGATGATGGTCGCCCGGTGGCGGGACGACAGGCGGCCCAGGAGGGTGCGGGCCAGCCGCGTCTTACCGGCGCCGACCTCGCCCACCACCAGGGCCAGGCGGCAGCCGGCGCCGAGGGCGGCGCGCCAACTCGCCTCCAGTTCCCGCAGGTTGTCCTCCCGCCCCACCAGGGGCACGAAGGGTGCCGGGGGTGGCTTGCCCAGGGCGGGCGGTCCCAGGTCGGCGGCGCCGGCCTCCGCGGTTTCGCCGCCCCCCATCGCCGGTAGGTTGTCCTGGCGGATGCTCTCGAACAGGCGCCGCGTCTTGGCCGCGGGGGCGACCCCCAGCTCGTTGTCGAGGAGCGTTTCCAGCTCTTCGTAGTGGAGCATGGCCCGGGGGCGCCGGCCGGAGAGGACGTAGTGGCGGATCAGCTCGTGGTGGGCCTCCTCGCTCAAAGGATCGATCTCCAGCAGCCGGTGACAGTGGCCGATGGCGGGCTCGTACTCGCCGCGGGTGGAGAAGTGGTCCACCAGGGCGGAGAGGGCCTGCACCGCGAGGTCCCGCAACCGCTCCTGCTCGGTGAGGAGCCAGTTTTCAAACGGCACGCTGTCGCGGACGGTGAACCCGGATAAAAAGTCGCCCCGGTAGAGCGTCGCGGCCCGGACGAGCTCCGCCGGGACCACGTCGCCGGAGGGGGGGAACCCCCGGTGGTAGGCCGCCTCCAGCTCGGCGACGTCGAGGAAGTCGCCCTCGCCCAGGGTCAGGCGGAGCGAGTGGTGGTCGCTGGAGACGACCTGCCCGGCCCGCTCACCGATCCCCTGGCGCAGGCTGTAGAGGGCCTGACGCAGGTTGTGGCGGGCGGTGTCGCTGTCCTCTTCCGGCCACAGCAGCTCGCAGAGCTGCTCGCGGGTGAAAGGCTGGTCCAGGTGGCTGGCCAGGTACGCGAGGAGCGCCCGCACCTTCTGCGACTCGAAACGCCTCCCGGAGCGCTCCGCGCCACCTTCGACGCGAAAACCACCCAGGAGTCGGACTTCCAAGCACATGGCGGCTCCCTGACGTGTTCCTGACGATGATAGCCGACGATCATCCCGTAGTCCTGCAACAGTTCTATGGATCCCGCGGGAAGAGACGGTTCACGATGAGAGACGTTTCCAGACTTCGAGCTTTCGCTGCCACCGGCCGTGGCCCTTTCCCGGGCCTGGCCGCCCGGCTCCTGATGCTGGCGCTGCCCGTCCTGTTGAGCGCGTCGCCCTCGGCGGCCCAGCTCTCCTACAACTACCTCCCCGGCGACGCCGCCACCGACGACGGCCGCTTCATCGCCCTCGCCGGAGACGGCGTCCACACCCTGGCCCAGGACTCCCTGACCTTCATCCTGGCGGTGCCGCCGGGGGAGACCAGTTTCCAGGTGGGGATCTTCGACGGCGACACCGGGGGCAGCAGCGCTGCCGGCGCCCACTGGGACCAGCGCAGCACCCAGCTCCAGTACGCTCTCTTCTACGACCCGTACCAGCTCGGCTCCACCGACCCGGCCAACCTGATCGGGGTGTGGCGGGGCAACGAGGTCAACCCCGTGGCCGGGCTCGACTGGAGCGCCGACTCGGCCACCTTCCCGGACAACGGCTGGTGGAACCTCGACGTGAGCGTGCCGGCACCGCCGGAACCGCTTTTCGGCCAGTCGCCCTCGGGCGCCACCCACTACCACCTGTGTGTCTCCTACCGCGCCGCCTCCATGGGCGGCGCCGACGATCCGTGCACCGGTGACCCCCGGCCGGCCGACGCCCAGCCCCAGACCCTGTCCCACTTCAAGCTGCGGGCGACGGCCAACATCTCGGTGCTCTCCTTCGCTTTCGCCTACGATGGGGCGCTGAGTTTCGGCAACCCGGACCCGTTCGTCCTCTTCCCCGGCTGGAACGGCGCCTTCCCGGGCCTCGGTGACGCCTACTGGGTCACCGCCGCCGCCACCTCGACCTACGACGGTGACTGGTCCTTCCTCCTCGACGTGCCGGTGTCGATGCGGCAGTTCCGGGTGTTCGACGGCGACTTCGACTTCGGGACCACCGTCAACCAGGGCGCTCTGCCCTCGGGCCACGCCATGGCACCGTGCATCGACGACGATGACCCGGACACCCCCAACACCGCCGACTTCCCCCCCTTCGCCGTCGGCACCGGCGGCCAGCGCCTGGACGACTCCCTTGCCGAAGGGGCCCGCCTCGACGGCGGCGTGCCCTCGGATGACAACTGGGCCGACCCGTTCCGGCGCTCCCCCTGCATCCACTGGACCCTGACCTCCCCCGGCCCCGACGGTGACGCGAGCACGGTGGGGGACAACGTCGAGTACGGCAACGACAACCCCTCGTCGCAGCGCGAGTGGGAGCAGTTCCTGGTCAGCAGCGCACCGGGCTGCGACGACTCGCCCTCCTGCGACCCCTCCTCCGGTGTCTGCGCCGACCACTGCACGTCGGGGCTGCTGCCCCCGGGGGTCTGGCGCATCGACGTCGAGGGGGTGGACCTGTCCAACCTCAACGCCTGGCGCGCGGACCACTTCTCCGGCTTCTGCCTCAACTGTGAAGGCCAGCCCCGCCCCTACCTGGTGGGCGACACGGTGTTCAACGACCTGGACGCGGACGGCCTCCAGGACGACGGCGAGGCGGGGATCTCCGGGGTGGTGGTGGAGCTTCTGGACGCCAACGGCTGGGTGCTGCGCACCCGGGTCACCGGCGACGGGTCCGGCTACGGCCCCGGCGCCTGGGAGTCGTGCCAGGCCCTCAACTCCGGCACCGGCGTGGCCCGGGACGCCCTGGGCCTGTACTGCTTCGACGTGACGGTCCCCGACGCCTCCGGCGGCATCGACTCCCACGACTACACGGTGCGCGTCGCCGCGTCCAACTTCCAGCCCGGCGGCGCCCTCTACGACTACTTCGCCGCCACCCCCACCGCCAGCCTGCCCAGCCCGCAGCAGACCAACGCGGTGGTCGAGTCGGGGGACAACGTCCTGACCTACGACTTCGGCTACTGGGCGACCTGCGGTGACTGCGCCGGGAAGATCACCCGCTTGACCCTCGAGTTCCTGGGCTCCAGCACCAGCTTCGTCGAGGTCTTCGCCCACCGCGGCAAGAGCACCGATGCGGCGTTTTCCGGCTTCGTCGATCCCGGAGAGCACTTCGAGGTCAACGCGCCGCCCGGGGGCAAGGGCGGGTTCGCCGGCACCCTGGGCACCGAGATCGACATCTACGTCGATGGCGTCTACCACGTGTCGATGCACACCAGTTGCTCGGCGCCGGTGGGCCCGGGGACGGTGGCGGGCCTGTTCGAGGTGCTGAGCGGGGCCAGCAAGGCGGGCGGCCCCCTCTGCCCCGACCCTGGCACGACCACGGCGATCTCGGAGACGCCCAAG
>Ga0102947_1000174_pt1 | contig 23192 bp, 24 predicted proteins | sample SalPon2A_A_D2_MG_FD_78210 | JGI IMG/M metagenome (GOLD analysis project Ga0102947, IMG submission 78210) | Soil microbial communities from South San Francisco under conditions of wetland restoration - Salt Pond MetaG R2A_A_D2_MG | ecosystem: Environmental > Terrestrial > Soil > Wetlands | place... | reverse complement strand
GTTCAAGTACCTTCACAGCCACCGTATTTACAGAATTACTAAGTGCTTCTTCCATGGAATAGTTGAGAAAGTCTTCATTTTTATCCCCGGAATTTGCCGGAGACCAACCCTTTAAGTTTTCATATTCCACTTCCCTGGCCGAGAAATAGGTGCATGGGGGTATGCCAACTTCCAGGGCTGCTGTGTACAGTATCGGTTTAAAGGTAGAACCCACCTGCCGCCTGCTTTGAGAAACGTGGTCGAACTTAAATCGCTTATAGTCTATCCCGCCAATCCACGTCATTACGGCGCCTGTTCGGGGATCAATGGACAAAGAGCCTGTATTGAGAAATTTCATGTAGTGCTTTATACTGTCCACGGTACTCGCATTGATTGTCTTTTCACCATCCCAGGATGCCAGGGTGATCGTCTTTTTCTGCTCCAGGGAATCCCAGACACGTTGATTATCCCAACCATTTTGTGCCAGCCTTTTATAAGCCTGTGAATTGCGCACTACTTTTTCAACCAGACGGCTGTCTGTCAACCATGGAGCATTCTTTCCATAACTTTTTTCAAACTGATTCTGTAACGAAGTCATATGTTCAACCATGGCCTCCTCAGCCATGAGCTGCAACTTGTAATTAAGGGTGGTATAGATTTTTAATCCGGAAGTATAGATGTTGTAACTAGATCCAATTTCATTCTGAGCACTGGTCCACTTCGTCAGTAATTTCCGAACTTCTTCCCTGAAATAGGGGGCGATTCCGGCATTGTGATCAAACTCTTTATAGTCGAGTTTCAGTGGCAGGGCCATCAGGCTGTCCTTCAGGGATTCTTGCAGAAAATCGTTTTTCCACATCGATTGCAATACAAGATTGCGTCGGTTCAGGCTTGCTTCCGGAAACACCCTCGGATTGTATCCATAGGTTGCTTTCAGCATTCCAATCAGGGTGGCCGATTCTTCAATACTAAGTTCTTTCGCCCGTTTATTAAAGAACTTAAGGGAAGCACTTTCAATCCCAAAGGTATTATCGCCAAAAGAGACGGTATTGAGATAGTGCAGTAAAATGGTCTCTTTGGAGTAAATATATTCCAACCTGCGTGCAATGATCATTTCTTTGACTTTGGAAACGACCAGATGCAGGTTGCCGGTTTTCTGTCTTGGATACAGGTTCTTTGCAAGCTGTTGGCTGATGGTACTTCCTCCTCCGGCGGACTGGTCCTGCATAAGAACCGTCTTTATGGCAACTCTGAACAGGCTTTTATAGTCTATGCCCGTATGCTCATAAAAACGTTCATCTTCTATGGCGATGAGGGCGTTTATAAGGTGTTGAGGCATAGCCTCAAAGGAGATCGGCTGGCGGTCATAGAGATAATACTTACCAATAAGAACGCTGTCGGCGCTATAGATTTCAGATGCTTCCTGGAAATTGAAATCGGATAAGCTTTCCTTGTCGGGCAATCTTCCCCAGGCGCCAAAATAAATACTTAGAATAAAGAGGTGCAGGCTGGCAGCCAACCCAGTGATGCCAATTAGGGCATATCTCAGGAAGGGAGATTTTATCTTCTTAAAAATCAAATCTATTGGTTTACAGGTGCAATATCAGTTAAAATAAAGGAATGATATTGTATTTTAACAATACCTTAGTGTGTCAATTCCGGTAATCAAAATTCAAATGCATGAAAAAATTGATTTTTTTAGCGCTGTTTAGCAGCCAGCTCATCTTTGGGAACCCACCTATTTGGTCTAAAACAGGTCACCGTGTCATCGGGGAGGTGGCCCAGGGCCATCTGAGCGGAAAGGCTAAAAAGGCCATAAAAAAACTCCTGGATGGCCAAAGCCTTGCCGCCGTATCCAACTTTGCTGATGAAATTAAGGCAGACAGTCTATACCGTAAGTTCTCAGCCTGGCATTACGTAAATTTTCCCGCCGATGAAAAATATGGAGAATCGGCCCTTGGTCCCTACGGCGACATTATGATCGGGATTCAAAAATGCATGGAACGGGTAAAGGACAAGAATCAGACGCGGCCCGACAGGATATTTTACCTGAAAATGCTGATCCACCTTATTGGCGACCTCCACCAACCGATGCATATTGGACGTCTGGAAGATAAAGGAGGGAATGATATTAAAATTGAGTGGTTTAACCGGGAGAGCAATCTTCATAAACTTTGGGATGCCGATATGATCAATGATTATGGGATGAGCTATACGGAGCTTGCGGCTAAACTGCCCAGGATAACACGGCAGCAGATAAAGGCGGTTCAAAAAGGAACTATTTACGATTGGGTAGAAGAGAGTCAGGAGGTGGCCAACAGGGTATACAATTCCGTGGAGATGGGAGAAAAGTTATATTACCGCTATTCCTATACATGGTGGGATACGGTTGAAGATCAGCTACAGAAGGGAGGATTGCGGTTAGCCAAAGTGCTCAATGAGTTGTTTTGAATGCACTTTATCCAAAAAATGAGATGGTGAACGACTAGTTATAAGGTGGCACGCCTTTTGGAGTTATATTAATGTAAGATATGAGGAAATTAGTGGATTTACCCAAGCGCTAAAGATAGTATCTGCAAACAAAATACGGGTATAAAAAAACCGTCAGCCAATAAGCTGACGGTTTTTTTATGCAATGATCCTAAAAGTTAGATTGATCCTTTGCCCTATGGGCTTGGCCGTTTTAGGAATTTGATGCAGCCAATGATGTTGGGTTTCCCCGCTCATTAATAACAAACTGCCGTGTTCAAGGAGTATTTTATGGGAGAGGTTTTCTATCGTCTTATGTTTTAAATGGAAATAACGCCCCTGCCCGAAGGATATGGAAGCTATGACCGGGTTTACCCCGAGTACGGCTTCATCGTCTGCATGCCATCCATTGCTATCTTTCCCATCCCTGTACAGGTTTAGTAAGCAACTTGTAAAACTAACCTTTGCCCTGGTTTCGATCCTTTCTTTAATCCGTATCAGGTCAGCGGTAAAAGGGGAAGGTTGCATGGTAATGTTGGAATACGAATAAGGCTTGTCATTATTGGCGTACAATGCAGTTAACCTGGGTTGTGGATACTCTTTGCCAAAAACCTTGATGTTATCCTGCTGCCACAAGACCCCGGTTTTGAACCGGTTTAAAAAGTGATCTGCTTCCTCCGTGTTAAAAAATCTTGGGAAGTATGTGATATCACTGTTGGGCAAGTTGAGCGCAACGTTTTTGGAGCGTTTTGTAACCATTATTTCAAGACTGCTTTTAATTGTTTTCTGTACTCCGACGGATTTTTCCCCGTAAATGCCTTAAAGGACCTGTTGAAATGCGAAAAATTATTAAACCCGCTTTCAAAGCAGACTTCGGTAATACTCATGGGCTGTTCTGCCAGGAGTTTAGAGGCGTGAACCAGGCGATATTCATTCAAAAACTGAACGAATGTCTTATTCGTTATTTTCTTGAAATACCTGCAAAAGGAGGGGACGGTCATGCTTGCCAAACCTGCAATTTCGTTTAGGGTAATATCATCCTTGAAATTGTTTTTTACATAATTGAAGACAATATTGATACGATCATTATCCTTGACGTCGGTAGATAAAGCGAATCCGTTTCCATTTAGAATTCGGAATTCTTCCGTATTTCCAAGGCCATGAAGTATGTCGAGGATGGACAGCAGACGGCCAAAATTTGACTGGAGCTCCAAATTTTCCATTTTCGCGCCTAATACCTGTTTGGTCTCCCCGTAAAAGACAACTCCACCTTTGGCTATTTCGAACAGGTTTTGGATCTTCTTCATTTCGGGAATATCAAAGAACCCCTCTCCAAGGAAATCCGTTTTCATCTGCACAACGGTCTCACTTTTATTGCCGGTAAGCTTATCGGTAAACCCGCAATGGGGCAAATTACTGCCCACCAGGATTAATGTTCCATTGGTATAATAGGACAGGTTACTCCCAATTTGCCGTTTGCCCGAACCCCCGTTTACATAAACCATTTCTATTTCCGGATGGTAGTGCCAGGCATTATTCCTGTTATTCTTGGAAGCATCGAATTTCTGATACATAAAGGAATGCTCAAAATTGGGATCTATGGCTTCAAATACAGGTTTCTGTTTTATCATATAACTGGTACAATTTAAATATAAAATTACTTATGCCCCAGGGAACATAACTTTGCAAAATTACCCAAAATATATACAATATTACCCCTTAACGAAAAATTAACGTATGATCAAGTTAAAATAGCAAAGAAACAGGAAAATCGGGATGTAGTGGAATGGGCTATATGGCTGTAAGTTTGCAGTGTAAATTTATTCATTAACCTTAAAAATGAAATGTTATGAAAACAGTTTTGAAATTAACAATTGCAATGGCAATGATGCTTAGCACCACAGCAGGTATGGCAAATGAACCAAAGATCTCCCTCATCGAAAACGGTGATGTTAAGGGTTTAATTTTTGAGCTCGACTCACAATCCACGGAAACAGTGGTCAAACTGATGGATTCGGAAGACCATATTATCTATTATGAACATTTGCCAGTGGGTCGTTATGCTAAGAAATTTAATCTTTCAGGTCTTAAAGCCGGTCTGTATTACCTTTCCACAGAAGATCCGATTAAGGACATTGTTTATACGGTGGACATTAGGAAAACCGACATGAAATTTAAAAAATGGAAGGAAAATGTAAAACCGGTCTTTAGAAAGGAAGGAGATAAATTATTTCTCAATCTCCTGAACCTGGATATGGAAAAGGTGGAAATTAAGGTCTTTGACAGCAGCAACCGGATACTGTTCAAGGAAGTTGTCAAAGGAGACGTTCAAATAGAAAAAGCCTTCAATTTTGAAAATGCCTATGAAGACACCTACAAGGTAGTTGTAAATGACAAAGGCAACCTGTATTATGAGTATGTCACCGTTGACTGATCACGGACCACGGGAGGCATAAAACGAATGTATTAGACAAAAATCTGGAAATCATGAAAAAATCCAATAATCACAGCCCAACAAAATCGAGACGGTTTTCTTACTTCTCTAACTTTAGAAACAGCAAACGAGTTCGCTGGACGGAAGCGAGAAACTATGTCGATTAGCAAAATTTAGTTTAGTTTGGTTTAATTTTCATTCCAATTAAGGGGCCGTTACAGGGCCCCTTTTTTTAGATACCGCCTTAACTTTTCTCTTTTGCATTCCGGGAGGGAGGCGTTTTGCAGGGCCAGTTGTAAGTGCCGTTGATCTTTCACCCTTGCGAACAGCAATTCGTAAAACTGTTTAATGGTCAGCGGATTCTTTGATGGTTCTATCAGATGTACTGTATCCCCCGTGGTGACCTTTCCTGATTCCAATAACCTCACATAGGTTCCGGGATATCCGCGATTGATAAATTGCCGCAGTATTTCCTGGTTTCCAAAACGTATACCCAGCTTATAGCAGGGTTCTCTTGGCTGTGAAATCTGTACAATGGCGGTACCGATCTTATAAATGTCACCAATCCGAATTTCAGCTTCATCCAGGCCCCCGACCGTCAGGTTTTCACCGAACATCCCCCAGTCCCAATCGAGTTGTGGATATATATGTTGCCAATAGGGATATTGCTCAGCTGAAAAAAGGTAACAGGCTTTGTGGATGCCACCGTGCACTTTTCGGTCTGCAATGGTATCAGTTGCCACTCCATCAGTTTCCAGGATAACCGGGTGTTCCACCGGGCGTTTAAATATTCCGGTGACTTCCGTTTTCCCCTTCCATTCAAATTTGGTTGGACTTCCAATATTTGTTGAGATCACTTTCAAGCCATAAAAATAAAAAAACACCGCGATATGCGGTGCTTCTATATGAAGATTCAGACGATAAAGATGGACCTGCATTCATCAGATTTCCTCCCTGTCCATTTTTTTTGTCAAAAAGAATCCGATTAGTAACCCGGTACCTGCCATCAGAAAAATAGATCCTGGCATGGCAATATCCCAGTTTACATTGAGATTGGACCCCAGGATGCCACCGATCATGATGCCTGCACCGATTCCCATGAGCAGGAGGGCCAGGTTTAAAATCAGGACCTTCCAAATGGGAGCCGATCGTTCACGCTTGCCCCGTACAAAAATACTGGCGTCGGCCCCTTTTTCAATCAAGGCTAATCGTTCTTTGTTTCGGGTGGAAAAATAGAGATACGTTATCGCAAATACGACTAAAAAAAAACTGACGGGTACTATGATCGCTGCTGCCATATTAATCATTTTATTTATGAATTAAATATTTGGTTCATAGGGTTTGACGGACACCTTTGAATTTTGGTTACAGGAAAAGGTATTTTTTTATACATTATGTAACCAATTCACAAATATGGGCGTCCCATGGATTAGAAATGAGCCACAACCCAGACCAACACATTATTGATAAAGTGCTATCCGGGCATACCCGGGCTTTTGAGGAAATCATAGAGCGCTACAAACATATGGTCTATACACTGGCTTTAAAAGTGGTAAAGAACAGAGAAGATGCCGAGGAAGTGGCTCAGGACGTTTTTTTAAAGGGATATATGGCATTGAAAACGTTCAAGGGAGATGCCAAATTCTCCACCTGGCTCTATAAGATAGCCTATAACCGTAGTTTGGACTATGTGAAGAAGCAAAAAAGAACCCTGGTAACCAGCGAACTCAATATTTTAAAGGATCACAATCCAGCGGATCTGGAGAATGCTTTGGACAATCTCGAAGCCTCCGAGCGAAAGGTGATGATCAGGGAAGCTTTGGATGCCTTGGCTCCCGAAGACAGCGTACTGGTTACCCTTTATTATTTTGAAGCCATGTCTTTAAAGGAAATTTCAAAAGTAACGGGTATTGGGGCCAATAACGCCAAGGTACGGTTGTTCAGAAGCAGAGCCCGATTGGCAGAATTATTGAAGGACAAGGTAGCACCACAAATGAGTAAAGATTATGGAAGAAAATAAGGATAAAAGGCTGGATGATCTCATACGAAGGTCGGTAAGAGAAATGGGGTTGGATACCCCACCGGCCAATTTTACCGAAAACCTGCTTTTTAAAATTGAGACGATTCCCCGGGCCAGTGATGCAATCGTATACACCCCGTTGATATCCAGGTTTGGTTGGGGAATAATAGCAGCCATTGTTATTGCCCTGGGTGTTTTGATTGGTTACGCAAATCCAGATGCAAGGATCACCTGGTTCGAGAAAATTAATTGGAGTGAAATTTCCAATGTCATTTTTCCAGAGGGGATTCCCAGTTTATCATTATCAAATACTATGGTCTACAGCCTTTTGATCTTTGCGGTTTTTGCCGTAGTTCAAAGTGTGCTGCTAAAAAATTATCTCGGCAGGAAATACGCTATTCGCTAGGTCAGTATTGCAGATACCACCAGGCCCAATACATAAGTACCCCCTGCAGTGGAAGCCTGAGGATTAAAATCCAGAGCGGAATGCCTTGTCTTGTATTTACTTCAGTGATCATAGATACGTGCACGGACAGAAAAATGGTGAGCATCAGCAGAATACCGTAAATGGACAGGTCCCGGATTTCCGCGAAACAAAGCCCAATTCCCAATACAATTTCCGAAATCCCGCTTAAGTATACTAAAAGCCTGGGCCAGGGTAAATACCCAGGTATTATTCGCATATAAGTTTTGGGCTTAATGAAATGCATGACCCCGGCAAGGAGGTACATTGCAGACATCAGGTATAGGTGCCATGGGACGGAGGTCATGGGGTAAATGTACATAAAAACCGCCCCGGGTTAACGGGGCGGTTTATGTCTCAACGATGGCGCCAAAAATTATTTCACCATCTCGTAACTACGCTTAATAAATCTTGTGAGTTCTTCGCCTTTCAATAAGCCCTTGGAAAGCCGGGCAAGGTCTAAAGACTGGTGGATCAATCGCTCCCGCTTTTTGGCGGTTTTCGTGTTCAGGATTTCACTCACCAGTTCATGATTCGTATTGACAATCAGGTTGAACATTTCCGGCATATTGCCCATTCCAAACATGCCACCTCCGCCCGTTTGCTGCATTTCCTTCATTCGGCGCATAAACTCGGGCTCGGTGATGATAAAGGGAGCGGCCTGGCTATCCATCGGTTCCAACTGAACCGTATAACCATTGTCTGTAATAACTTCTTCCAGATTCGTCTTGAGTTTTTCCTTTTCCTCATCGGATAACTTGGAAATTTGCGTGTCCTCCTTCTTTATCAGGTTATCGAGGTGATCTGCATCCACCCTGGCAAATGACAACTTTTCGTTAGCCGTTTCCAGTTTTTGCATAAGGTGGGCCACAATAGGGGAGTCCATTAAAAGCACCTCGTATCCCTTGGCTCTGGCAGCTTCAACATAAGGGTGTTGGGCTTCTTTGTCCGATGCATAAAGGACCACTAATTTTTCGTCCTTATCGGTCTGGTTATCCTTTATTTTTTCGCGAAGTTCTTCAAAAGTGTAATAGGTGCCATCCACGCTTGGGTAAAGCGCAAATTTGTCCGCTTTTTCAAAAAATTTCTCCTCCGATAGCATTCCATATTCAATCACAATTTTTATATCATTCCACTTTTTCTCGAAATCCTCCCGGTTATTTTTAAAGAGGGATGTTAGTTTGTCCGCTACTTTCCGCGTGATATAGGTAGCAATTTTCTTCACAGAACCATCCGCCTGTAAATAAGAGCGTGAAACATTTAACGGGATATCGGGGGAATCAATCACCCCTCTCAGCATGGTGAGGAATTCGGGGACAATCCCCTCTACATTGTCGGTTACAAATACCTGATTCTGATAGAGTTGAATCCGGTCTTTCTGAATATTGAGGTCAGTGGTCAGTTTTGGGAAATACAGAATTCCCGTCAGATGAAACGGATAGTCTACGTTTAAATGGATGTTGAACAAAGGTTCATCAAACTGCATGGGGTAAAGCTCCCTGTAAAACGCCTTGTAATCCTCTTCCTTAAGCTTGGCCGGTTTTTTGGTCCAGGCCGGGTTGGGGTTATTAATGATATTATCAACTTCCTTTGTCGGGGCCGGATCCTCTTCTTTGGCATCTTTCGGTTTCGGAAGGGTTTCGGTACGTGTCCCGAATTTGATGGGGATAGGCATAAACTTGTTGTACTTCCGAAGAAGTTCTGTAATCCTGTTCTTTTCTAAAAACTCGGTTGAATCATCGCCGATATGCAAAATGATTTCTGTGCCCTGGCTCTCCCGGGTTCCTTTTTTCAGGCTGAATTTTGGGGATCCGTCACAAGACCAATGGACCGCGGGTTCGTCCTTATAGCTCTTTGTAATGATCTCAACTTTGTCTGCCACCATAAAAGAGGAATAAAAACCGAGTCCGAAATGACCTATAATTCCTGCATCTTTCCCGGAATCCTTGTACTTGTCAAGAAATTCCTCAGCCCCGGAAAAAGCGACTTCATTAATATATTTTTTAACCTCTTCCTCCGTCATTCCGATGCCCTGGTCCAGAATGTGTAATTTTTTACCTTCCTTATCCACCCTTACTTCTATGATGGGATCTCCGTACTCCACCTTATGTTCCCCGATTGAACTCAGGTGTTTGAGTTTTAGGGTAGCGTCAGTGGCATTCGAAATAAGTTCACGGAGGAATATCTCGTGATCACTGTAAAGAAATTTTTTAATTAATGGAAATATGTTCTCAACGGAAACATTGATTTTACCGGTTGCCATATGAATGTAAATTTTCAATTAGTATCAGTGCATAGTTGTCAAAAAAAGGACCATTTTCAACATTAATGACAAACTGGCACAAGCTAAGGCTATATCCATCCCCCCGGCCACTGTAAATACGGCAGTAATGGCAGAAGTAGGCGGAATTTAAAGCACAAAAAGTTTAACATTTATTTTGTTTAATTAATTTGTAAAAACATTAAACAAATTGTATTTTTACCATCTTACTGATAGAGTTAAAATTGTTATGAACAGAATTGTTGTTTGGATTGATGAATTTGTTTAGTAATCAATTTGTTTATTAGTTGGTTAGGTTGTTGAAAAAGCGTGTCTTCGTCCGAGGATGCGCTTTTTTTTATTAGTCCCGGGCGGCGACCTTCCCGTCATTATTTTTAGCTATCTTAGATTTTATATTAAACGCTACATATTCCATAGCTGAATGATCCGGCCCGGGAATGTGTTCTTCTTGAAAAACAAAAGCTGCAATGTACAATTCCAAAATAACCGGTCTGGGCTTTTTCGTACCGGAAAACGTGGTTACCAATGACCAGCTTTCCTCGGTCATGGAGACCAGTGATGAATGGATTCAGGAGCGAACCGGAATCAGAGAACGAAGGCACGTCATCAAAGGCGAGGACACCACGACCAGCATGGGGGTTAAGGCCGCCAGAATTGCTATTGATAGGGCGGGTCTCAATAAGGACGATATTGAATTTATCGTCTTCGCGACCCTGAGCCCCGACTATTACTTCCCGGGGCCGGGAGTGCTGGTACAAAGGGATTTGGAGATGAAAACTGTGGGGGCGGTGGATATCAGAAATCAGTGCTCCGGATTTGTATATGGGATTTCCCTGGCAGACCAGTATATAAAAAGCGGGATGTACAGGCACGTTCTGGTTATTGGATCGGAACTTCATTCACATGGTTTAGACATGACCACCAGAGGCCGGGGAGTATCTGTTATTTTCGGAGATGGCGCCGGAGCCGCAGTGCTGAGCAGGGAGGAAGACAATACGAAGGGAATTTTATCTACACATCTGCATTCAGAAGGACAGTATGCCGAAGAGCTCTCACTGATCGCACCCGGGATGGGCAAACGTTGGGTGACCGATATCCTTGAGGAGAATGACCCCGGGGATGAGTCGTACTACCCTTATATGAACGGACAATTTGTCTTTAAAAATGCCGTAGTGCGTTTTAGTGAAGTGATTATGGAAGGTCTGGCGGCCAATAATCTGCAACCTGCAGACATCGATTTGTTGGTACCGCACCAGGCCAATCTCAGGATCTCTCAGTTTGTTCAGAAAAAATTTCGACTTCGGGATGATCAGGTATTCAACAATATCATGAAATACGGGAATACCACGGCGGCTTCCATCCCGATAGCATTGACAGAAGCATGGGAGGAGGGAAGAGTAAAAGAAGGTGATCTTGTAGTGCTGGCTGCTTTTGGCAGTGGTTTTACCTGGGGGAGTGTCATCATCCGGTGGTAGGCTCTAATTAATTGTAACACATGGGAAAACATCTTCAAAAATTGACTCCCCGCCTGATCGAATTTATTTCCAACCAAAAAATGTTTTTTGTTGCGACGGCGATGAAGGATGGGAAGATTAATCTTTCCCCCAAGGGGATGGATTCGTTTAAGGTGATCGATGAAAACCGTGTACTTTGGTTAAACCTTACAGGAAGTGGCAATGAAACCGCCGCGCATTTACGACATTCTGACAGGATAACCATGATGTTTTGTGCCTTTCATGGGCCTCCTATGATATTGCGCCTTTATGGAACGGCAAAAGTATATCACCAAAGGGATACTTTCTGGGAAGATCATATTTCGTTATTTCCAGTATTTAACGGAAGCAGGCAATTGGTAGATGTGGATGTTGAGTTGGTTCAAACCTCCTGTGGTTTTGGGGTACCATTCATGGATTACAAAGGCGAACGGGACCTTCTGGACGAATGGGCAAAAGAGAAGGGTAAAGATGGGTTGATGGAATATAAAAGGCTTAAGAATGCTGAAAGCCTGGATGGATATCCCACCGGAATATTTGAATAACTAAAAAACCCTGATGAATTCATCAGGGTTTTCTTCATTGACGGCTTCATGGGAGTCAACCAACCAATGCTCCTATGCAGCCACATCAACTAGGCTATAAAATTCCACCGCTTCCCTGTTTTGTATTACTATCTCTTCTCTTACGATTCGCGGCCCGGTTTTTTCCGCTTCCAAAGCGGTAGGAAATGCCGGCATATACATTTTGGCTCTCCCAGTTGAAGCGTCCGTTTTGTACAAACGGGCTATCTCCGGTAAAGGCAAAGCGCATGGTGTTAAAGACATCGTTAAAATTAAGGCTAAAGGTGCCTTTTCCATCTGCAAAATTGTAGCGGGCACCAAGGTTGACAAAATACATCGGTTCTACGGAAAATTGCAGGTTCTGGTTTTTGCCCCTGTAGAAACCGAAGAGTTGCAGGGTGAGGTCTTTGTTTACTTTAAAACTATTGTTCATCCTGAAATTCCATGCCGTATTTTCAACCTCCACAGCTTCGGTAATGATATCATCTTCAGTGGCCGAAATATTATCGGCTTCCAAACGCTCTGTTAAACCCCGCTGTGTCTGTGAGAACAAGTCAAAACTACCGTTGATGCTCCACCACTTGGATGGTTTGTAATTGGTGGAGACCTCCAGGCCATAGGCAGAGGTGCTGTCGAAATTGTCATAAGTCAGGATGATCTTATTCAGGTCCAGTCGGTCCAGGTATACGGCCCTGTTAATTTCGTCATTGATCGATCTGTAGAATATCCCTGCGGTGATGCTTCCTTTTTCCAGCCTTCTCGTATAATTGGCCTCATACGAATTGGTGAACTGGGGAACCAGGCTGGGGTTGCCAAATGAAGAGATCAGGGGGGTGGCCCATTCCCGAATGGGATTAACCTGGGATAAACCCGGTCTGTCCACACGCCTGCTTACACTTATCTGGTATTGATTTTTTTCGGTTGGGGAATAGGTTAAAAAGGCGGAAGGGTATAGTTGGGTGTAATTATCGGTAAAAGTCCGGACAGCATTGGTATCTGCCTTTACCTGGACATCCTCCACACGAAGCCCAACCTGGTAAGACCACTTTTCATAATTCTGCCCGAAGGTGGCATAGGCCGAATAAATATCCATACCATAAACAAAATCGGTACTGGGCGTTGGAATCAGGTTTCCGTTGGAATTAAAGGACAACCCGGTAGAATTATAGCCCACGTTGGTTTCAAAGACCCTGGCTTCCAGCCCCAGTTCCAGTTTCGATATGGAATCCAACGGATTTACATAATCAAGATTGGCAATAGTCTGATCCCTCTTGGTATCAACAAAATCCTGATAATTGGGAACGACAACAGCCCCTGAAGATCTGAAATCTGCATCCTCATCATTGTTAAAGCGGTTGTAATCTACCTCCAATTCTATATTGTGACCTTCTCTGTTAAATTCAAGCTTATAGTCGAAATTATACTGTTCGCTGGAATTTTCCTGATCACTTCTGAAGAGTTGCCGTGTATTCCGTGAGGCATCTTCGTAGTAAACTACATTGGTTTTCCCATTGGAAGTACCATCATACCTGTTTTGGTTCGTAAAAAAAGAGATGGTATTGTGGTCATTTAAAAAGAAATCGATCCCCACCTTGTAGAGGTGGGACTTATTATTGTCTGTAAAGTCAAATATCTGCCTTGAATTTTCTTCTTCTCTGAAGATAAAACCATCATTTACGTACTTGCCTATATTGGTGCCATAATTACCATACAGATTAAATTTACCATTTCGGTAGTTAAGGTCGACTGAATTGTTGAATTTTGCCTCTATTCCCACAGTCAGGCCTGTATTTAAGGTCCCGTTAAACCCGATGTTGGCGTTCTTGTGCAAGACAATATTAATGATCCCGCTCATGCCCTCCGGATTGTATTTGGCGGAGGGATTGGTAATCAGCTCTATGGATTTGATAGAAGTTGAAGGGATCTGGCGCAACAGTTGTGCCACAGGCACGTTAGACAGTTTGCCGTCTACCATTACCCGTACATTTGAATTTCCTCTAAGCGTTAATTCCCCGGTTTGTTGATCTACATTTACAGAAGGAATGTTATTCATAATATCAGATGCCGTGGCACCGGCAGTGGTCAGATCTTTTCCCACATTAATTACTTTCCGGTCTATTTTTTGTTCAATGGTAGTCCTTTCTGCTACCACCTCCACGCCTGAGAGTTCCTCGGCCGCTTCTTCAAGTCCTATGGTACCCAAATCAAGTTTTCGGTGGTCCTTGGAAATCTCGATCTGCTGAGAATATGTTTTATACCCTATAAACTGTACCTCAAAAACAAAAGTGCCTTCCGGAAGTTTTTTTATTTCAAAGTTACCGTCCTCCTGTGTGATCCCCCCGGTGACGGTAGTATTGTCCTCCAGGCTCTTAATTACGACGGCAGCATAGGCCACCGGCTGTTGGAGTGTCTGGTCGATTACCCTGCCCGTAACGGTGCCAATTTTAAGGTCTGAAGTGGTATCTGGGTCATGGGCGAGTAATGCACTGCAGATAAGCAGTGTCAACAGTAAACTTACATGCTTCATGTTTGTTCGTTTTTTACCCTACCCGTTGGCAGAGCTGCTTGATTGATGATTGATGGTACTTAGTTGACGACAATTGCTATTAAATGTTACCGCTGCTCTTCCCTTTTAACATATTTTAACAATTCAAAAACACAGGTATGCAAAAAAGAGATGGCATTCGGGGATTGATGTGGCTCTGGAAGTTTCCTTGTCATCCGGTCAGCAGACGGTCAGAAGTGGGAGCGCTGCTTTTAATGAGCGAAACCCCGACGTTTCCGGCGGGGTTTCTTTCATTGATAGGCTATACTAAACACTAACCATTAACTATAAAAATATAGCGAAATCAATGACTTTTTTGTTTAGCCCGTTACCAAGAGACGAATTTTTTACTTAATCGTTACAGTTATTAACACACTTTAACAACCCCGATTTTACGGTGTAAAAAGTGACCGTTTTTTGAGCAAACGTAACACCAGATTGTTACAGCTATCTGGCCATTCTCATGCCGGCGGCCGAAATTTTGAAGACGGTGTCGTTTGGTTCTTTCTGGGGGAAGTTTACGGAATACAAAGTACGACCAATTTGCCCTATTTTCAAAATATTCACAAGACAACTTTCTGTCCGATCCGGCAACGGCCAAGTGATATTTTTGGCCGTGATCTCCGTGGAGCACTGGTCAAATTTTTGGCAGGTACAATAAGGAAAATGCCGCAGAAAATCCGGAACACGGACCCTGTATAGCCGGTTCCCCCGGCAGGCCTGAACGTTCATTCTGGTTGACAATCACAGCCAGAGGTGAGGGCGTAATGTCAGTATCCCTAAAAGTCAGGGTTGCCCTAATTTCAGGGCCCGAAGATCCCGTGAGGAATTCCGAAATATTCAGAAGGGGCAGGACTTGACTGACGCATGCTGATATCGGGAAACTTATATTTTGTGGTATCAATGGTTCTTATCCCGTATCAGCCAGAGCCCCGTAAAGGTAAAGAGGCCATTTAATGGCAATAATTCATACCCAAAGACATAACCCCCGAGATTTTCAGCAGGGATATTAGCCAGCAAAACTATGAGCACGACAGATGCCAGAGCGACGATCCACACATATTGATCTTTCACAGCGTGCCTGGTAAAGATGCCAAATGCAAATAATCCCAGCAGGGGTCCATAGGTATAGGACGCAACGGTTAAAAGTCCGTCTATGACATTCCGGTCCAGGACATATTTAAAGATAATGACCACAACGATCAGGAGTACGCTCATCCAGATATGGGTCCTTTTTCGAATATGTTTTTGTTTGCTTTGGGATTTTTTATCGATACCGAGGAAGTCGATGCAGAAGGATGTGGTCAGCGAAGTAAGCGCACTATCCGCACTGCTGTATGCTGCAGCGATTAATCCGAGCATAAAGGTAATACCCACCGTGATTCCCAAACCACTGTTCAGGGCAATTTCGGGGAACAGGAGATCTGTTTTTGGCGCCCCGTCCATCAGGGGAATGCCAATTCCGAATTTGTCTGCATAAATAAAAAGGAGGGCCCCGAGGAGCATAAAGATAAAGGTAACGATCCCCAGGGATATGCTAAAGGAGATCATGTTCTTTTTGGCATCCTTTAGGTTTTTACAGGTTAGGTTTTTCTGCATCATATCCTGATCGAGGCCGGTCATGCAGATGGTTATAAACATCCCGCCCAGAAAAGATTTGAGGAAGTGATTCCTTTCAAAAAAATGGTCCGTAAAAAAGGTCTTGTTGTATTGTTTAAATTCATCGGAAGTTAAAAAATCGGTCAGGTTCCAGTTCAGGGATTCCAGGATAAAATGTATGGATAAAACCACGGACAGGATCATGAACAGGGTTTGCAGGGTATCTGTCCAGACAATGGTCTTTATACCACCCCTGAACGTATAGATCCAAATAAGAAGGATAGACAGTGTGACTGTTAGTTCAAAAGGAACGTTCCAGGCATCAAAGACAAACTGCTGCAAAACAATGGCCACCAGAAACAATCGGAAGGAAGCCCCCAATACCCTGGAAATAAAGAACGATATGGCCCCGACCTTATGACTTACAATGCCGAACCGCCGACTTAGGTATTCGTAGATCGAGGTAAGGTTCCATTGATAGTATATGGGTAAGAGGACATAAGCTACCACAAAGTAGCCAACCATATACCCTAAAACCACCTGCATATAGCTGAACTGCGAATCAGCCACCCACCCCGGAACCGATATAAAGGTGACTCCGGAAAGGGAGGCACCGATCATTCCAAAGGCCACCACATACCAGGGTGATTGCTTACCGGCCTTAAAAAAGTCGGTATTGGAATCGTTCTTTCCGGTAAAATAGGAGATCAATAATAACAAAAGAAAATAACCGCCGATCAATAGCAGAATATGCGAAGCTGTCATAAGGAATTCATTACCGCTGCAAAATACAAAAACTTACAGGCAATGAAATGTCAAATTTTCTGCAGAAATTTTTGGGTACTAAAATTATTAGGTGGTAATCGTACTTTTTTTGAGCCTTTATAACAAAAGGATTTAAGCAGCCAATGGGAAAGGTCAGGATGATGAGCGCCTTTAAATTGACCCAGCGATGCGCTTTGATTATAGGATGTTGCGCCACTCTTATTGGTTAGGTACTTGTGAAACGCAAAAAATTCGCTTAAAAACAGGGATAAAATTGTAATTTTGTCCTGAAAACAAAAGGGATGGAATTTTCTTCAAAACTCCTGGAAAATGCGGTGTATGAAATGTCGCAACTACCCGGCATAGGGAAGCGGACTGCACTGCGTTTGGTACTGCATTTGCTTAAACAGCCAGGTGAACAAACAGCTCGATTATCCGAGTCACTGCACAAATTGCGGGAAGAAATTAACTTCTGCAGTAGTTGTCATAACATTTCAGATACGTCTTTGTGCGAAATCTGCGGCAATCCAAAAAGGGACAGGGGCCTCATTTGCGTTGTAGAGGATATCAGAGATGTCATGGCTATAGAAAACACAGGACAATTTAAGGGACTCTACCATGTTTTAGGGGGTAAAATATCGCCCATGGAAGGTATTGGCCCTCAAGACCTTACTATTTCCTCTCTGGTAGCGAAAGCAAAAGAAGGTGCTATCGGGGAAATTATTTTTGCTCTCAGTTCAACCATGGAGGGGGATACCACCAATTTCTATATCTATAAACAATTGGAAAACATCAAGGTAAAAACCTCAACCATTGCGCGGGGCGTGGCCGTGGGGGATGAACTTGAATATGCCGATGAGGTTACCCTTGGGAGAAGTATCATCAATAGAATCCCCTTTGAGGGTTCCCTGCGGGTATCTTAGGATGTTGTAATACAATAAATTTAAAATAAAGGACGTTTTTTTAGTATTTTTGCAAAATATTATTTAAAAGGAGTGCTTTAAATAAGAATATGTCAAAGTTTGAATTGAAATTGCCCCAGATGGGCGAAAGCGTTGCAGAGGCAACTCTTACCTCCTGGTTAAAGGAGGTAGGAGACTCGATTGAAATGGACGAAGCCGTATTTGAGATCGCCACGGACAAGGTTGACTCGGAAGTGCCTAGTGAAGTTGAAGGGACTTTGGTGCAAAGGCTTTTCAACGTTGATGATGTTATTAAAGTAGGACAAACTGTGGCCGTTATTGAAATGAATGGAACCACTGATTCCCAGGCGGATTCCCCGGCAGACGTGATCACGGGAACGAAAGATGATGAGGCACCACTCGTTTCGGAAGTGGAAAAAACGGTAGAAAAGGCCAGGGAGGCCGTGTCGTCAACACCAGAGTCATCTGAATCCGGGATCGGGGAATCGGACCGGTTTTATTCTCCTTTGGTCAAAAATATCGCCCGGCAGGAAGGGATTTCCATGGCTGAACTCGATACCATCCCAGGGACGGGAAAAGAAGGCAGGGTAACTAAGACGGATATTCTTTCCTATGTTGAGGGAAGAGCTTCCATACCTGCGCAACCTTCTGAAGGCAGAACGATACCAGAACCCGTCGTTGAAAAATCCTCCCCCAGGGAACCTTCCAGGGCAGCTGCCGAGCCTCATCAGGTCACAAGGGTTCAGGCGAGCGGTGCAGACGAAATAATACCAATGACGCGCATGGGTAAGCTTATTGCCCAGCATATGGCAGCCAGTTTATCCACTTCAGCCCATGTACAGAGTTTTATAGAAGTGGATGTGACCAGAGTGGTGAACTGGCGTAGTAAAGTGAAAGATGCCTTTGAAAAACGCGAAGGTGAAAAGTTGACATTTACCCCGATTTTTATGGAGGCAGTGGCCAAGGCCCTTAAAAATTTTCCAATGATGAACATTTCCGTCAGCGGGGAAACCGTCATAAAGAAAAGGAATATCAATATTGGAATGGCCGCTGCTTTGCCCGACGGCAACCTCATCGTACCGGTGATAAAAAATGCGGATCAGTTAAATCTTGTAGGGATGGCCAAGGTGGTCAATGATCTGGCATTAAGGGCAAAAAATAATGCACTTAAACCGGATGAAGTACAGGACGGTACCTATACGGTAACCAACGTGGGCACTTTTGGAAGCGTTTTTGGCACCCCGATTATCAACCAACCCCAGGTCGGGATAATGGCCCTCGGTGCTATCCGGAAAATGCCTGCGGTGATCGAGACCAGTGAAGGGGATTTTATCGGTATCCGCAGCAAAATGTTCCTGTCTCACAGTTATGACCACAGGGTCGTTAACGGGGCCCTGGGCAGTATGTTTGTAAAAGCGGTGGCGGATTACCTGGAAGCATGGGATTCTGATCGTGAAATTTAGTCTTGCATGCGCCTGTCCCGGGGTTCAGAACTTTGTGCGGACATCTATAAATTTAGACGGCCCTGCTTTTTGTGATTTCCTGGTCTGCCCGTAGATGTGTTCATACGGGAGCACATCCTTGATTTTATTAAAGATATCATTGGCCCGGCCTTTTGGGTACGGGAACCGCCTTGCAGGGATACCCGCCATGGGGAACCATATGGTCCGTGCGCTGTTTACAAAAAATATGAAATAATATTACAGCACTGAGTTTTCTGGTCTTTGGGTAAAAACTATCTTTGCAGAAATAGCACGTCGATGGAATTAGCGCTTGCCAAACCTATTTGTTTTTTTGATCTTGAGACTACAGGTACAAATGTGGCCAAGGACAGAATCGTTGAAATATCCATTTTAAAGGTATTTCCAAACGGGAATAGGGAGAGCAGGACATGGCTGGTCAATCCTGAAATGGAGATCCCCGCCGTGGCGGAGGCCATCCATGGGATATCCAATGAAAAAGTAGCGAACGAACCTACCTTTAAGGAATTATCCGGGGAAATTTACGGAATGATAAAGGACAGTGATCTTGGGGGATTTAACTCGGACCGCTTCGATATACCTTTATTGGCAGAGGAAATGCTTCGGGCCGATGTTGATTTTGATATGAAAAATACGATGTCGGTTGATGTACAGACCATTTTTCACAAGATGGAAAAACGGACCCTTGAGGCTGCGTATAAATTCTATTGCGACAAGGAACTCAGCAATGCGCACAGTGCGGAAGCCGATACCATTGCTACCTATGAGGTATTGCTGTCACAGATAAAGCGGTATCCCGATCTGGGGAACGATGTAAAAGAACTTGCCGAATTTTCCAGGCGCAATCACATGGCAGATCTGGCAGGTTTTATCATATTGGATGAAGACAACGAAGAGGTGTTCTCCTTCGGAAAACACAAAGGGAAAAAGGTTGCCGAGATACTGGATAGCGAACCGGGTTATTTTGGCTGGCTGCTGAACGCCGATTTCCCGCGCTATACTAAAAAAGTACTGACTCAAATTAGATTAAAAAAACTGAATAACAAGCTCAGTTAGAATGCTGTAGACTCTAATGCCTGAGGATACTAAAGTCTTGGGGGCCGGCAACCTTCCGGAAATAATCAAAACGCTTAATGAAAATAATCTGTATTGGTCGTAATTATGTGGATCACATTGAGGAATTAGACAATGAACGGCCGGAACACCCTGTGGTATTTATTAAACCAGATTCAGCCGTGCTGCCAAAGGAACAGGATTTCTATATACCTGAATTTTCAAACGACATCCATTATGAAGTAGAAGTCCTGGTAAGGATTAAGAAGGTCGGGAAGCATATCGATCCAAAATTTGCGTATAAATATTACGATGAAGTAGGTCTTGGGATCGATTTTACGGCTAGGGATTTGCAGCGGCAATTAAAAGAAAAAGGACTGCCCTGGGAAAAAGCCAAGGGTTTCGACGGATCTGCCGTTATTGGTAAGTGGTTTTCAAAAGCGGACTTTAAAGATGTAAATGACCTCAATTTTTCGCTTCTTAAGAATGGGAAAGTTGTGCAGGAAGGGAATACAGCACTTATGCTTTGGAAAGTGGATGAACTTATTTCGTACGTATCCACCTATTTTATGTTGAAAAAAGGAGATGTTATTTTTACTGGTACTCCTGCAGGTGTTGGAAGAATAATCGCAAATGACTACCTTTCGGGTATGCTTGAAGATGAAGAAGTTTTTTCAGTTAAAATTAAATAAATGATATACAATCTCGATAAAATAAATGAAATGGCGGAGGGCGATCAGGATTTTATCAATTCTGTCATTAGCGTGTTTTTGGAGGAGGTCCCTCAGGACCTTGAAGATCTTGAGGCCGCCATCGCCAATATGGACTATGATTCGGTATACCAGCTGGCCCATAAGATAAAACCTAATGTGGACCTCCTGGGGATGGAGCAAACCCGCGCAACGGCACTTGAGATAGAGACATTAGGCAAAAGTTCATCCAATAGTTCAGAAATAGAGGAAAAGTTTCCCCTGCTTAAGAAAGACATCCATCAGGTCATTTCAGAGCTTAAGAAAGACTTCGACGTCTAATGTTTGCAGAGATCATCACCATTGGCGATGAAATCCTTATCGGGCAGATCGTTGATACCAACTCTGCATTTATCGCCCAGGAATTAAACAAAATTGGTATTTCGGTTTACCAGGTAACATCAGTTCAGGATGAAAGAAATCATATCCTGAAAGCCTTAAATGATGCAGCCTCCCGCGCTTCCATTGTTTTGCTGACCGGAGGGCTTGGCCCCACAAAAGACGATATTACCAAACATACCTTATGCGAATACCTCAACGATACCCTTGTTGAAGATCCTGAAGTGCTGCGACATATTGAGGCATTGTTCAGGAATTATATTTCCACACCCATCTCAGACCTTAACAGGCGGCAGGCTCTGGTACCCACGAAGGCAGAAGTAATGCACAATGCCTATGGGACTGCTCCCGGAATGTGGATAAAAGACGGGGACACCGTTTTTATCTCCATGCCGGGAGTGCCATTTGAAATGCAGCATCTCATGCAGGATGTGATTATCCCAAAGTTGGTTACGACCTTTAAACGCCCTTATATTGTCCATAAAACAATCCTTACCTATGGTTTGGGGGAAAGTGCCATAGCTCTGCGGATTGAATCATGGGAAGAAAGGTTGCCTTCTTTTGTAAAACTGGCCTATTTGCCAAATCTGGGGAAAGTAAGGTTACGCCTTACCGCAAAGGGTATGGATAAGGAGAAGCTTGAGCAGGCAGTAACCTCTGAAGCCGGGAAGCTTAATAAGCTCCTCGAAGATATTATCTACGGGGAAGGGGAAGACGGAAATATCGAAACCGTCGTGGCTGGTTTACTTACGGAGAAAAAAATGACCCTGGCGACAGCGGAGAGTTTTACCGGGGGAAAGATAGCCGCAATGCTCACGGCTATCCCAGGGGCATCAGCCTATTTTAAGGGCAGTGTCGTGAGCTACGCGACCGATGCCAAAACCAGGGTTCTGAAAGTTCCAAAAGATATGATCCTTGAGCATTCTGTTGTTAGTGAACAGGTGGCGATGGTCATGGCTGAAAATGTACGCCATTTGATGGATTCCCATTTCGGGCTGGCAACGACAGGCAATGCAGGGCCAACCAAGGGGGATTCTGAGGCGGATATTGGAACAGTATTTATTGCGGTTGCGACTCCGGAAGAAGTTTTTGCCAGGAAATTTACCATGGGGAATCACCGTACCAGAATCGTACAGAAATCTGTTCATAAAGCACTTGAAATGCTCCATAAAGAAATATTAAAATTCTAGAAAAGAATTTTGTGCTTCCCGTAAAATGACATAAATTTGCAGCCTGTTTAAAATCAAGTAAAACGTAACGCAATGTCAAAAGTCTGTGAACTTACGGGAAAGAAAGCGATGTTCGGAAATAACGTCTCCTTTTCCATCAACAAGACCAGGAGAAGGTTTGATGTAAATCTTTCCAAAAAACGGTTTTATATTCCGGAAGAAGATCGTTGGGTTACCTTAAAAGTTTCCACAAGAGCCCTTAAAACCATCAACAAAAAGGGAATTTCAGCCGTTCTCAAGGAGGCAAGGGAAAAAGGGTTGATCAAATAATCCAAAACAGTACAACACACCATGGCAAAAAAAGGTAACAGGGTTCAGGTTATTTTGGAATGTACAGAGCATAAGGATTCGGGGATGCCCGGCACCTCCCGCTATATTACCACCAAAAATAAAAAGAACACTCCCGACAGGTTGGAGGTTAAGAAATTTAATCCCATCCTAAAAAAAATGACGGTTCATAAGGAAATTAAATAAGAAATCATGGCAAAGAAGACCGTAGCAACACTACAATCCAGTTCTAAGAGACTAACGAAGGCGATTAAAATGGTTAAATCTCCCAAAAGCGGGGCCTATACCTTTCAGGAGGCCATTATGCCACCGGAAACGGTCAATGAATGGTTATCTCAAAAGTAACAAACTAACCTCCATATAATTCCGGCCGCTTTCGAAAGAAAGCGGCTTTTTTGTGTGTGCCGTGCATGGCAAATAACTAGACGGTGCAAGTCCGTTATGGGGGTCTGTAGTTACCTACCATTAGCTTAAGGCAAGGGTGTCCACCGCGAGGTGGAATCTGAAGGAAGCTGTCGG
>Ga0102947_1000173_pt1 | contig 23194 bp, 19 predicted proteins | sample SalPon2A_A_D2_MG_FD_78210 | JGI IMG/M metagenome (GOLD analysis project Ga0102947, IMG submission 78210) | Soil microbial communities from South San Francisco under conditions of wetland restoration - Salt Pond MetaG R2A_A_D2_MG | ecosystem: Environmental > Terrestrial > Soil > Wetlands | place... | reverse complement strand
TCTGATCGATGCTCACCGACCCGGAGACCCCGCCCGTGGCTCGTCTATCCCGCTCCGCCCTCGTGCTGGCCTTGGGGCTGGCCCGATCGACTTCTACTTCAAGCCTGTCCCATGCGCCATCGAACGATGAACAAATCGCCTGGAAACAACCAAACGTGGTGGATCGGCGAGGCTGGGACTAAGGCACCCTAAGCACCACCCCCGCCAGAGAGACGACGAGGAAAGGGATTTTCATCGCGGCTCGGTGGGCTGCCCATCGACGGGCGAGGGAGCGCCGAAGCGCAGTCGCTCCAGGAAGGCCCCGGACGGGTGGAGATGAATCACGTAGAGGTGGTCGTACTCACTCTCGTCGAGGTCCGACAGCCCGGTGACCCCGAGGCTGGCGGCGACGTCGTCCAGGGTGTTGGAGTGACCGACGACCAGGAAGGTGTCGCCCCCTGCCTCCCCGCCGCTTTGCCGCCGGATCGCGCCCGCCACCTCGTCGGCGGAGGCGTAGAACTGGGGGGACAGACCAGCGGCGGCGGCCACCGGCGCCGCGGTCTCCCGGGTGCGGGCCCAGTCGGTCGAGAACACGGCGTCGATGCCGGCGTCCTCCAGCACATGGGCGAGCTGCCGCGCCCGCTCCCTCCCCGCCGCGGTCAACCCGGGGTCGTCCCCCGTCTGCTTCTCGGCGTGGCGGACGACGTAGACCGTCGCCATCTCCCTGGCCTCCCCGGCCTCTCCGGCCCCTGTCAGTCCCGCTCCCCCCAGCGCCAGCAGCAGGGCGAAGAGCAGTGGGACAACAGAATGGTGGTGCTTCCTAACCGTGCGAGTCATCTCGTCTCCTTGGATGGTGTGGGCGGAGATGTTACCCGGGAAGCGACGTTGACACGGGAACAGGGTAAGTGCATGATAAGTGCATGGCCGTCAAGACCATCACCATCGACATGGAAGCGTATGACGCTTTGTCCCGCCTGAAGGAGGAGGGCCAGTCCTTCTCCCAGGTGATCAAGACGCACCTGGGACTCCGGCGAGGCCGGGACCTGCTCCGGGTTCTGGACACCGTCTCCCTGTCCGACGAAACCCTGGACGCCATTGCGCAGCAGGTCGAGCTTCGTGAGCAGAGTCCGGCCCGCGCGGCGAAGCTGTGATCCACCTCGACACGTCATTTCTCGTCGATCTTCTGCGGGAGAGGCGGAAGAGCGAACGCCCTGCCACGGAAGCCCTGGGCCGGTGGGAGGATGCGGAGCTTCGGGTAAGCGTCCACGCGATGTGCGAGCTGTACGCCGGAGTTGAACTGTCGGATCGCAGCGGTGACGAGCGGGAGGCAGTGGAAGCGCTCACCCGCGGCTTCGAAATCGTCTCCCCGGGCCCCGGTTTCGCCCCGACCTACGGGCGGATATTCAGCCACCTCCAGGGCAGCGGCACCTTGATATCGGCCATGGACCTCCTCATCGGCACGGCCGCTGCCGTCGATTCGGCGCCGATCCTGACGGCGAATCCGCGGCACTTCCGGCGCATCCCCGGCCTCGACGTCATCACCTACTGAGCCGGCTGTGGTCGGTGGGTGCATTGCCCGTCAGGCGTGGCCTAACCGTTGGAGCGTAAGTCCGCGGGAGGCTTCACAATCGGTCGCGCTTCTCCGGCTTCCCGTCGGAGAGTCGCGCCAGCGCATCTTCGAATTTCTCCCGGCTGGCCCTCGCGGCGCGAGCCCGCAGATACTCCTCAGTGGTCAACTCGGCCAGCTTCTCCGCGGCAGCAGCTGCGATGAACTGACTCACCGAAATGCCCTCCCGCTCGGCGAGTTGGCTGATCTCCTCATGGAGAGACTTTGGGAGGTTGACGATCACGCTGCTCATTCGAGAACTCCGATTCTGATCAAGAAATCCAGGTATACAAAAATTATTGAGTGGTGTTAAGTAAAGCGGCCATCACATAGGCTGCAGCCTATGAGGAAGCTGTCGGCGCCTCCTTGTCCACCAGCATTAGATTCGCTGCACCAAGCGCATTCCCACAGTGATTTAAAGCGTCCAAAGCAGCTAGTGCAAAAGAAAGCTCCATCCGGTCGATAAATAACGCAGTCCCATGCACCGCAATCAGCGCAGGACGCTCGCTCCCAATCGTAAAGCTCCTTCGCAAGATCTCTGGGTTCCCAGGAACTCTTGCAGGAGTCACAGGATCCAAAGCCCTCTCGCTCAAAATGAATCTGGGCACCGCACTCGCAATCGAGTGCCATTTCCGCATTTTGTATGCCGCAAAGCAGGCAGCTAAAGAATATTATTTCAGGGTCCGGTATCTTTTGCCTAGCATCAAACTCACAGGATGGGCAGGTTGTAATTTCAGCCCCGGCTTCCCGCAGAAAATCAATTTTAGGTTGGAGGTCAATGTATGCAGCCTCTAAGAAGTGGCGATACTTTTTCAGCGTTCTGTGGAGATCTTCGAATTTCTGTGACCACTTTCCAAACTGTCCGGCCCACCTTTCGCGTAATAGTTTGTGTAGCGTGTACCAGGCTCTAAGATGATTCTTAGCGATAGATCTGACGAACTCATCGTCCTCTGCCCCTACATGAGCTTGATGAAAGAAGTGAACCGTCTTGTTTCTATGCGTTCTCAGTTCCCTGAATAAGGCGATTTCATCTGTTGACAGACCGCACTGGACAATATTATTAAGTCTTCTGTGGGTCTCGTCTAAAGTTACTGAGCGAAAGTCTCCATCTACGAATTTAGACCAGCTTGCGTTATTGATATCTGCCACAACGAGGGTCCAGTGTTCCAGCATAAGTCTCGCCTTCAGTAAAAGTTCGACGGCTGAGTAAAAATGGATAATAGAATATTTTGGTCGCTCTTCTAAGTCTTCCGCTGAGCGTTCAAGAAAGTCGATGGCGTTCTCAACTAAGTGCCCGACCAGGGCAGAGTTTTTACCACTACCTGCATCCGATTCCCGGCTGTCGGTATATCCATCGAAGAAATTCATGGCTTCCCTCCTTCTGGGTGCATATCGCGGTGTCTTTCGGCGTAGGTTTCAGGATTTTGCTCTAATCGGGGCTACGCCAACAGCTCGTTTCAGCTTTTCGGTCGCACAATGGTATGGCAACCGACTCAAATGGCTTTGGAGGGGTGAGCCTGGGAGGAGCTACTCGTAGTCAAAGCGGCCCAAAGCCTCCGCAGCAGACTGCTATATTAGAGAACACCTGGGCGGATAAATGAGAGGGTGAGGACGACAGCGTGTTCCCTACCTTCGAGCTACCCCGTGTCGCACGCCCGAGCACAGTAGTGGCAGCCGTCGGCCGTCCGGTAATGGTGCTTCGCGGCCTTCACCGCGGAGCGGCAGCTTGTGTGACGCCCCAGGTGGATACGGTTCTCCTCGTTCGGCGAGTACCGGCACCCGGCCCGGTGTACCTCGTGGTCCCCGTCCCGCTGGGCGTTGCGGTTGACGTAGTAGAGGTCGCCGTCGGCCCGAGCATCCACAGCCGCTGCCTCATCCGCAGCGGCCCATGCTGGTGCCGGTGGCACCCAGGGCAGGAGAAGGAGTAGTGACATCAATAGGGCTTGGCTCTTCATGAGCTTTCGGGGCGATCTGTACTAACTTGCCTTGATCAGTGGTGGAGGAAGCTCTGTTTTGGTGCGGGCTGCGCGAAAGAGGTCCACCGCTGTCTGAGCGTTGAGCCAGAAGTCCGGTCTAGTGCTGAAGGTCGCCCCCAGCTTCAAGGCCATTTCCGTGCTGATGGCCGACCGGCCGTTGACGATGCGGTTGACGACCTTGACGTCACAGCCGAGGTGGTCGGCCAACGCCCTCTGGGTCAGGGCCAACGGTTCCATAAACTCTTCTCGCAGAATCTCACCCGGTGTCGTCGGCTCGCGCTGTCGCTCGAAAGTACTCATCGATTTGTCCTCGGTCACCTGGCGGTCTGCAAAGCTCTGGATCGCCATCGCCCCTGACAATACCTGGTGGCGGTATGAGAAGGGTAGATTTGAGAACCGCCTGGCGCAACATCTCCGCTTTCATGCCGTATCCTGTCCCCCCGGGCCGAGTGCGCCCGCAGGAAGAGTCTCGTTCACCTCCTTGTTGGAACGACCAATGCCCACCATGACACGCCCCACCCCTGCTCCGGCGGCCTCCCGGCTCGTCCTCGCGCTGGCCCCTGCTGTCGCCATCACGCTGGCCCTCGCCTTCGCCTTCGCCGCCACCCCCGCCCTCGCCCAACCCGGCGGCGGCGGTCCCTCTCCGGTCCGTTTCACCGAGGCGATCTCCGGCGAGGTGCGCCCTGTCCTGGAGCTTACCGGGACGGTGGAGTCCCGGCGCATCAGCGTTGTCGCCAGCGAGGTGTCGGGCAAGGTGGTCTCCCGGGAAGCGCGGGAGGGGGACCGGGTGGGGCGCGGGGCGCCGCTCGTGCGCCTGCGGCGGGAGAACCTGCGCCTGTCGCTGGAGTCCGCCCAGGCCGGGCTGGAGGAGGCGGAGGCGCGGCTGGCCCAGGCGGAGACCAATCTGGCCCGGGCACAGCAGCTCTTCGCCGATGAGGTGGTGAGCCGGCAGACGCTGGACGACGCTTCCTCCGAGCAGGAGGCGTGGCGGGCCCGGGCCGGCCAACTCCGGGCGGAGATGAGGCGGCTGGATGACGACCTGGAGCGCAGCGTGGTGCGGGCGCCGTTCGCCGGCGTGGTGGTGGAGGAGCGCACCGCCGAGGGCGAGTGGGTGTCGCCGGGCAGCCCGGTGGCGGTGCTGATGGACGTCGGCGAGCTGGAAGTGACGGTGGAAGTGCCGGAGCGGCGCTACGCCGGCGTGCGCGAGGGGACGCCGGTCATGGTCACCCTGGAGGCGCTGGCCGGCCGTGAGGTGCCGGGCACGGTGCGCGCCCTTGTGCCGCGGGCCGACCCCCGGTCGCGGACCTTCCCGGTGAAGGTGCGGATCCCCAACACCGGCGGCGACATCGGCGTCGGCATGCTGGCCCGGGTCAAGCTGCCGGTGGGCACCCCCACCCGCTCGGTGATGGTGCCGAAGGACGCGTTGGTCGATGGCGCCCAGGGCCGCTCGGTCTACGTCATCGGTGACGACCAGACCGTGCGCCCGGTGGCGGTCACCACCGGCGGCGCCCAGGGGGCGTGGATCGCGGTCAGCGGCGAGGTTCGGCCCGGCGACCGGGTGGTGACGCGGGGCAACGAAAGGCTGCGCCCCGGCGCCGAGGTGGCCGGCGAGGCGATGAGCTACGACGGCCCTGACGACAGCTCCCAGGGAAGCAACCGATGAAGCTCGTCGAGCAGGCGATCCGCTTCCCCGTCACCACGGCGGTGGGGGCGATCCTGCTGGTGCTGTTTGGCGGCATCGCGCTGTTCCGCATCCCGGTCCAGCTCACCCCCACGGTGGAGGAGCCGGAGGTCAGCGTGCAGACCTTCTGGCCCGGCGCCAGCCCCCAGGAGGTGGAGCGCGAGATCGTCGATGAGCAGGAGGAGCAGTTGAAGGGCCTTGAAGGGCTGGTGCGCATGGAGTCCACCAGCTCGGACAGCTCCGGCCAGATCACCCTGACCTTCAGTGCCGGCACCGACTTCGACACCGCGCTCCTGAAAGTCGCCAACCGCCTGGAGCAGGTGCCTAGCTACCCGCCCGACGCCGACAAGCCGGTGATCTCCAGCGTCGGCGCCAACCGCTCGGCCATCGCCTGGTTCATCCTGCGGCCTTCGGAGGTGGACGGCTACGAGGGCGACATGAGCCAGCTCTTCACCTTCGTCGATGAGGAGATCAAGCCGGAGCTGGAACGGGTGGACGGCGTCGCCCAGATCAACGTCTTCGGTGGCCGGCAGCAAGAGATGCAGGTGGTGGTGGACCCGGCGGCGCTGGCCGCCCGGCAGATCACCGTGCCGGAGCTGATGTCGGCCCTGGACCGGGAGAACCGCAACGTCTCCGGTGGCGACTTCACCGAGGGCAAGCGGCGCTACATCGTGCGCACGGTGGGCGAGTACACGTCGCCGGAGGACATCGAGGACGTGGTGGTGGCGGTGCGAAACGGCGTGCCGGTCTACGTCCGGGACGTCGCCGAGGCGAGGATCGGCTACCGCAAGCCCGGCGCCCAGACCTTCTTCTTCGGCAAGCCGATGATCGCCTTCAACGCCATCCGCGCCACCGGCTCGAACATCCTGGAGGTGATGGACGGCCTGCAGGGGGCGGTGGAGGACGTCGAGGCGGAGCTCCTCACCCCCCGCGGCCTCCAGGTCACCCAGGCCTACGACGAGACGCAGTACATCGAGTCGGCCATCGACCTGGTGCAGCAGAGCCTGATCATCGGCGGCTTCCTGGCGATCGTGGTGCTGCTCCTCTTCCTGCGCAGCCGCTCCTCCACCCTGATCGTGGCGGTGGCGATCCCCATCAGCATGGTGGGGACGTTCCTCATGATGTGGTGGTTCGGCCGCACGCTCAACGTCATCAGCCTGGCCGGCATGGCCTTCGCCGTCGGCATGGTGGTGGACAACTCCATCGTCGTGCTGGAGAACATCTACCGCCATCGCCAGATGGGCAAGGGCCGCTTCCGCGCCGCCCACGACGGCGCCACCGAGGTGTGGGGCGCGGTGCTGGCCTCGACGCTGACCACCATCGCCGTCTTCCTACCGGTCCTCTTCGTGCAGCAGGAGGCGGGCCAGCTCTTCGCCGACATCGCCATCGCCATCTCCTGCGCCGTGGGGCTGTCGCTCATCGTCTCCATCACGGTGATCCCCAGCCTGGCGGGCAAGATCCTCGGCACCGCCGAGGCGCCCGGGTTCGCCCGCCGGGAGACGGCGGGGGAGGGCGCGGGGTCAGCGAACCCAGACGAGGGCGCAGCCGTGGACGCGGGCGAGGACGCGGACGGCGACCCCCCCGAGGCGGAGCGCCGCTCGTTCAAGAACCTGTGGGGCTGGTCCCACCGCGCCGGCGCGGTCAACACCTGGATCGCCGACCGGGTGTACTGGATCACCGGCACCACCGGCCGCCGCCTGACGGTGGTCATCGGCTTCACAGTGGCGGCGGTGGCCCTCTCCTGGCTGCTGGCGCCGAAGGCCGAGTATCTGCCCACCGGCAACCAGAACTTCATCTTCGGCATCATCCAGCCACCGCCGGGCCACAGCCTGGAGGAGAACGCCGACCTGCGCCACCGCTACACGGAAAACCTGTCCCACCTCTGGGAGACGCCGGCGGCGGAGGCCGGGGATCTTCCCGGCGGCGGTGTCCAGGGCTTCTTCTTCGTCGCCACCAACGGCAGCGTCTTCATGGGCGCCCGTTCCCGGGACCCGCAGCGGGCCCGCGAGCTTCTCGGCCCGTTCAACGAGGTCAACCGCTCCATCCCCGGCGCCATCGCCTTCGCCAGCCAGCCGTCGATCTTCCAGCGCGGCCTGGGCGAGGGCCGCAACATCGACGTCGAGATCGTCGGCCCGGAGCTGGAGCAGCTCGTCGCCCTGGGGGGCGAGATCTTCGGCCAGGTGATGGCCAAGCTCCCCGACGCCCAGGCGCGGCCGGTGCCGAGCCTCGATCTCGGCAACCCGGAGGTGCAGGTCAAGACCGACCGCCGCCGGGCCGCCGAGGTGGGGCTGTCGAACCGGGACCTGGGCCTGGCGGTGAGCGCCCTGGTCGATGGCGCCCAGGCCAGCGAGTACCGCTACCAGGGCCGGGAGATCGACCTGCGGGTGATGGGCCAGCCGGATGAGACCGCCGAGCGCACCCATCTCCTCGAGCAGCTCCCCATCGCCACCCCCACCGGCGAGTTGGTGACGGTGGGCTCGGTGGCCGACGTCTCCGTGGTCCGGGGGCCGGCCCAGATCGCCCACCGCGAGCGCCAGCGCGCCATCACCATCCAGGTGACCCCGCCCGAGGACATGCCGCTGCAGCAGGCGATGGAGACCATCGAGAGCGAGATCATCGAGCCGATGCGCGGCAGCGACCGCCTGGGCGGCCTCTACCGGGTGCGCATGTCGGGCTCGGCGGACAAGCTGACGGTTACCGCCCAGGCGCTGCTCTGGAACTTCATCCTGGCGGTGGTCATCACCTACCTGCTGATGTCCGCGCTGTTCGAGAGCTTCCTCTACCCGCTGGTGATCCTCTTCAGCGTGCCGCTGGCGGCCCTCGGGGGCTTCCTCGGCCTGGGGTTGGTCAACCTCTTCACCTACCAGGCGCTGGACGTCCTCACCATGCTCGGCTTCATCATCCTGGTGGGAACGGTGGTCAACAACGCCATCCTCATCGTCCACCAGAGCCTGAACTACATGCGCGACGAGGCCATGGCCGCCCGCGACGCCATCCGCGAGTCGGTATCGACCCGGGTGCGGCCGATCTTCATGAGCGTGGCCACCAGTGTTTTCGGCATGCTCCCCCTGATCCTCTTCCCCGGCCCCGGCTCGGAGCTCTACCGCGGCCTGGGCAGCGTCGTGGCGGGCGGCCTGGTGGTCTCCACCGCCTTCACCCTCTTCCTGGTGCCGGCGCTGTTCAGCCTGGTCCTGGACTGGCGCCAGGCGCTGGCCGAGCGCTTCGGCCGCGAGCCGGAGCCGTTGGAGGCGTGAGGCTCAGGGTTTTGTCAGCGTTCACGGATTTCGCTGACTAGCCTGTAGTGCGCGAGTAGGCCTCTTTCCACTCGTTCACCACCTCGATGCCCTTTCTAGCTGCATCGATGTCGATATGGGGTTTAACCTCATTCATTCGCCGGGCGCCTTCCTCGGGATCTGAGATGTCCTTCGAGACGAGCAACGCCGTCGCAAGCCTCTCCAACTCGCCTACATTGCGGGGACCGAGATGTTCGGAGACGAATTTCACAGCCCGCTTGTTCTGAGCGGTCGTTTTTGGAAAGCGATCAAGGAGCCTACTCCCGATCTCCGTGGTGGAGAATTTCGGACCGTAGGGCGGCACAGGTTTGAGATCCACCAATTGGTTGGCTCTCATTTGGGAGAGTTCCTCTCGGAGATCGAAGGAGAACGGGCCATGCTTGTAGAGAATGAAGTCCAGCCCTAGCTCCACTCCGGCCAGCGATTGGAGGAAAAAGGTGGCTTTCTGGATATGGGTTTCACCACACCAGCTTCCCTGCTCACCCAAGGCCTCGATCAGAGACAGAAGGATCGCTGATTTCTTGTTGGATTCCATGCTTCACTCCTCTTCCGTCTGGGTTGTGGCTTCCAGGATTGCCACCCGGTGTTCATCAAGAAAGCTTTTGGCCCGTTCTCGAATGCTCGGGTCCACGAACACTAAGTCCACCGCGACCGTGGGCATTCTGGTGATGGCCTGAGATGCCAAGCGGCCGGAGATCACGTTTTGGTCGTGGAGTACCGGGAAATCAGCCACCTCTCCCTTGCCACGGTAGGCGTCGTGCTTGATTCGAGAGTCCCCGAACTCCTGGCATAGATGTTCAAAAATCGCCTTCCCAGGGGTCGTCGTATGGTCGAGGTCCGATGCATCATGGGCGCTGGACGGGTTCCTTTTTTACGCTCCATTTGCGCCTTACGGTAACGCAAGAGAGTTATCTGGTCAACCGCTGGGCTCCAGGGCCCGTCCGGCGATATGCTGAGGCCTACCTCTTTCCACCATCCTCCTCACCGCACCGGGAGCTTCGCCCATGGATTCCCTCCGCCGTTCCGTCCTTGCCGCAACCGCCCTGCTCTTGGTACTTCCACTCTGCACCGTCCAGGCCGCGCCCCCGTCCCTCGACCTCGCCACCGCCCGGGTGGTGGACCTGTCCTGGAGCTACGGCGAGGACACCCTGTACTGGCCCACCTCGCCGTCGGCGTTCGAGCTGGAGGAGCTGGCCCACGGGGTCACCGAGGGGGGCTGGTTCTACTCCGCCAACCTGCTCTCCACCCCGGAGCACGGCGGCACCCACCTCGACGCCCCGATCCATTTCCACGACGACGTGTGGACGACGGCGGAGATCCCGGTGGAGCGCCTCGTGCGGCCGGCGGTGGTCATCGACGTCGCGGCGAAGGCGGCGGAAGACCCCGACTACCAGCTCTCCGCCGAGGACCTGGCGGCCTGGGAGAAGGTCCACGGCGCGGTGCCGGAGGGCGCCATCGTGCTGCTGCGCACCGGCTGGGACGAGCGCTGGCCGGATCGGCTGGCCTACCTCGGGGACGACACCCCGGGTGACGCCTCCAATCTCCACTTCCCCTCCTACGGTGAGGCGGCGGCGCGGCTGCTGGTGGAGCGCGGCGCCGTCGGCCTGGGGGTGGACACCGCCAGCATCGACCCCGGCAACTCCAAGACCTTCCCGGTCCACCGGGTGGCCGCCGCCGACAACGTCTTCGGCCTGGAGAACCTGCGCGGCCTGGGCGAGATCCCCGCCACCGGCGCCTGGATCGCAGCCCTTCCGATGAAGATCGAAGGTGGCTCCGGCGGCCCGGCGCGGGTCGTGGCGCTGATCGCGGAGTGACCCCCGGGCGGTTCGGCTCTGCCCCCACGGCGCCCTGGTGGCGCTGGCTATGGCTATGGCCGCCGGTGGCGGTGGGGGTCTTCCTGCGCCTCTTCCGCCTGCCCTCCCAGCTCCTCTTGGCCGACGAGCTCCACGCCCCCCGCGCCGCCCTGCGCTGGGACATGGAGACGATCCTCACCACCTACCTGCCGTCGGACCACTCGATGCCGCTGACCGGGCTCCTCGAGCTGCTGATGGAAAACGGCGTGGCGGTCAGCGAGATCCACCTGCGCCTGCCGATCCTCGTGGCCGCGATGATCGCCCTGGTGGTCATCCCGGTGGCGCTGGCCCGGCGGCTGGGCACGGGGGTCGGGGTGTGGTCGGCCTGGCTGGTGGCGGTGTCGCCGGGCATGGTCCTCTACGGCCGGCTGGCCCGCTCCTACATGCCGATGATCCTGCTGGCTTTCCTCGCCGCCGTCGCCTTCGAGCGCTGGTGGCGCACCCGCCGGCCGGCGGCGGCGGTGGCCTACGCGGGCTTCGGCGCCGCGGCGGTTTGGTTTCACCTCGGCGCCGCCCCGTTTGTCGCCGCGCCGCTCCTGTGGGGGGGCGCGGCGGCCCTCCTCCGCCCCTCCCGCTGGCGCGACCTGTTGGCTCTCTCCGCCGTCGGGTTGGGCCTGGCCGCGGGCTGGGCCGCCTTCCTGGTGCCCGCCAGGGAGTCGTTCCTGGAGCTTTTTGGCGACAAGGCGGGGTACGAGCCCCCCGGCGCCGGGGCCGTGGTCGAGATCTTCATGCTCCAGGCCGGGGCGACGGAGGTCTGGGCCGCCGCCCTGTTCTGGGGGCTGGCGCTCCTCGGCCTCGGCGTCCTGGCACGCCGGCGGGCCGCCTTCGCCTCCTACAGCCTGGTCCTGGTGCTGGCCAGCCCGGCGGCGGTGTTGGTGATGCAGCCGCTGGGCTGGGCCAACCCGCTGGTCACCAACCGCTACCTCCTCATCGGCCTGCCGTGGGTCCTGGTCTGGGTCGCCGTCGCCCTGGCCTGGCTCGGCGGCTTCGCCCAACGGCGTTGGCCCGCCGGCCGGTCGCAACGACGAGTGGCGCTGCGGGTGCTGGTTCCGAAGCTGCTGGCGCCGCTCGCCCTGGCCCTCCTGGTGCTCGGCGGCCCGTGGACCGATTCCCGGGTCCTCTACAGCTCGTTTCTCCACGACGACAGCTTCATCCGCTTCAGCCGGCCGGCGCCGGAGCTCGACGTCGACGTGCCGGCCGAGGACTTCTACCGCCGCCTGGGGCAGGCGCCGGGCGACGGGCAGGTGCTGGAGTTCACCGCCACCCCGACCTGGACGCAACAGACCCAACTCGCCGCCTACCAAGTCCTGCACCGCCGGCGGGTGCTGCTGGCGCCCCACGAAGTGAACCTGTTCGGCGACTTCAAGCCCCGGAACTACGTCGAGCCCGGGGGCCAGAGGTTCCTGGCCAGTCCGGCGCGCTGGTTGGTGATTCACCGCCGGACCTGCTGGGAGCGCGACCGGATGGAGCCGCGCCTCACCTGCCACCCGGAGCCCATGCGCCGCGTCTCCCGCCGCGTCGCCAGGCGCCTGGGCAACCACCTGGCGCGGCAGTGGGGCGCCGCCGACTACCAGGACACGGAGATTCGGGCGTGGGACCTCGACCGGGTCAGATCAGATCGGGCGGGAGCATTGCCGGGGTCAGCATTGCCGGTGCCGGGGATGTAATCTTTCGGTTTCCTGGACGTAGAGCGTGCAGGAGAGTCGGGCTGCGCCGCGGCCCGGGACGGATGTTTTTGCCGGAGAGACGACCATGAAGAAAGCCCTCATCGCCGCCGGTGCGGTCGCCGTCATGCTGATTCTCTTCGCCCTCGCCTTGGCGCACCGGGCCCCGGAAGAGGAAATCGGTCCCGCCACGGCGGACACGCCGCCGGCGACTCCCTCGTCCGCCAGCCCCTCGGCGCCCCCGGCCCCGCGGACCGCCGCCGCCCCCGGGACCGCGGCGGCGAAGGCCCACCAGGGCTTCCTCTACGGCCGGGTCCACACCGTGGACGGCGTTACCTACGAGGGGCGGCTGCGCTGGGGCGGTGATGAGGAAGGCTTCTGGGGCAACTACTTCAACGGCTTCAAGGCCGACAATCCCTGGGCCGCCGAAGCTCCCCCCGAGGCCTTGAAGGAGCGCCGCCCGGTCGAGCTGTTCGGGGTCAAGATCGCCGAGCGGGACTCCGAGATCGAGCTCACCAGGCCGTTCATGTCGCGCTTCGGGGACATCCGCCTGATCGAGGCGGAGGGCCGCGACCTGCGGGTGACCCTGAAGAGCGGCACCGTCTTCCACCTCGACCGCCACCGGGCCGACGACTTCGCCGACGGCTTGCGGGTGTGGGACGGCGACGGCGGCTACGTGGACCTGGGCGAGCGGCGGATGCGCTCCGTCGAGCTTCTCCCCACCCCCCGCCTGGGCGCCACCCCGCAGCGGCTGCACGGCACGGCGCGCACGCCGGAGGGCGACTTCACCGGCTTCATCCAATGGAACCGGCAGGAGGGCATGGGCTTCGACGAGCTCGACGGCCGCACCGCCGACGGTGAGGCGAGCCGTCGGTTCGACACCATCCGCTCCATAGTGCGCCACTCGGACGACAGCTCCCGGGTGACCCTGGTCGATGGCAGTGAAATCGTCCTTTCCGGCAGCCGTGAGGCGGGAGACGGCAACCGTGGCCTCTACGTGGAAGACCCGCGCTACGGCCGGGTCCTGATCTCCTGGGACGCCTTCGAGCGCCTCGATTTCAACCCTGCTGACAGCGGCCCCGCCTACGGCGACTTCCCCCCCGGGAGCCCCCTCACCGGCACCGTCACCACCCGCGACGGCCGCCGCCTCACCGGCCGCCTGGTCTACGACCTCGACGAGAGCGAGACCACCGAGACCCTCGACGCCCCGTCCGGCGGTGTCGATTACGCGATCCACTTCGGCCTCGTCGCCTCGATCCAGCTCCCTGGCTCCAAAGACGGCGGTTCCGGAGGCGGCGGCCCCGAGGACAGCAGCCCCGGGCGGGCCACCGTGACCCTCCACGGCGGCGAGGAGTTGCGACTGGAGCCGAGCGGCGACCTGGGCGCGGCGAACGCCGGCCTGTTGGTCTTCACCGCCGCCCGCGAGCGCCCCGACTACGTGCCCTGGGCGGAGGTGGCCGAGATCACCTTCGACCGCCCGGAAGCGATGTACCCGCCCCCCGGCGGGAGTTAGCTGAGGCCGGCCGCTGCCGCCGGGCTTCGCCCCGGCCGCGTGCTTCGACAGCAGTTCATAGTATGCTGCGGGTGCACAACCCCACGTCCGGGGACCCTGAGCCCATGGGGTGACGAATGAGCATCGGTGACGAATGAGCACCTTCAAGGAACAGCGGCGGCACCCACGCTACGAGATCCGCGGGATCGGCGGCACCCTGCGCTGCGACGTCAACGCGCGGGTGCTCAACCTGAGCCTCGACGGCATGGCGCTGGAGACCTCCGCCTGGCTCCACGTGGGCCAGAGCTACCGCCTGAAGATCGGGGCCGGCGATGACGTCCTCCGGATCAACGGCAAGGTGACCTGGTGCCACCTCACGGGCCGCCGCAAGGGGGAGGGCGGCGGTGCCGCCTACGAGGCCGGCATCCACTTCGAAGAAGCCCTCAGCGACAAGGGCCGGCACCTGCTGTCCTTCGTCCGCCGGGCCGGCGAGGTGGGCCTGTCCCAGCGTCTTCTGGGCCGTTTCAAGCTGCGCCGCGAGGAGGCGGTGGACGTTGCCTTCGAGCACCGGTTCGAGGTCCGCCGGGTCAGCCTGTCCGGGCTGTTACTGGAAGCCGACCTGCTGCTCGAGGAAGACACCCGCTACGTCCTCGAGCTGGAGACCCCCGCGGGCGCCTTCTCCCCCACCGTGAGGGTGCGCAGCGTCGAACAGGCCAGCGGCGACGGCGGCCAGCCCACCTTCCACATCGGCGTCGAATTCATCGACCTGGCCGACTCCGACCGCGCCGTGGTGCAGGAGCTGATCGAGCACCAGATGACCGCCGACGAGGCCCCCGCCCCCGGTGAGCCCGAGGATGACACGGCAAGCTAGCGGATCCCCCGTGGGGAGGCGCTACGGCGGGGGGCAGAGGGACACCGACGCCCTCGCCTTCTCCAGGAGAGCCAGCAACCGCTCGGGGTCAGGTGGACGTGCCACACTCGACGATCCCTTTCGCAGCGCTCCCGGCGGACCAGGCCACGTCTCTCCAGCTTGTCCAGAAGGCCAAGACAGGTCAGAACGACCAGGAAATGCCAAACGATGGGAGGATTCCCAGCCACTCTTCCGGCGTCGGCGTGTAGACGGCGTTGCCGGCATCGTCAATGGTGAAGTTGCCTCCGTCCACCTCGAAGCCGGCGTCGTTGACCTGGGCGTAGAGGTTCTGGACATCGACGAAGAGCTCGATCACGCGGCGTTCGTTGCTGAAGCGGCGGGAGGCGCGGACGTCGAGACGGTGGTAGTCGTCGAGGCGTTCGGAGCGCAGTTCGCCGATCACCGGCACGGCGACGGGCGCGCCGGTCTCGTCCTGGCCGAGCGCCGCGGAGACCGGCGTGGTGGGCCAGCCCGTGTTGTAGATCCACACCGCGTTGAAGCTCCATCGCGGGTTCGGACGCCAGGAGCCACTGAGGTTGAGCGCGTGGGTCTGATCGGTGGTGCGCGGGATCTCGCGGCCATCGATCACGTCCTCCACCTCAGACCAGGCGTAGTTCACCCACCAGCCGAACGTTGCGCCACCGCGACGGGCCAGGAAGAGCTCGACGCCCCGCGCTTCGGCCTCCGTAGGCGCCACGCGGATCCGGTCGTTGGCGGTCTCGGGATTGAGCACGAAGGTTTGGAAGACGTTCTCGTAGCGCGGCCGCAGGTCCTCCATTACCCTCTGGTAGGCATCGAGGCGCAGGTCCCAGTGTCCGTCACCGCGGAGGAAGGTGCGCTCCAGTCCGAGGGTGCGGTGCTCGGCCTGTTCAGCGCCAAAGAAGGTCGTCTCGCCGTCCTCCACCTGCAACTCGTTGGGACGCTGGCTCTGGTGGAAGAGCCCCCAGCCAGCGCGGGCCTTCCAGCCGCCGCCCAGCTCGACGAGTGCGTTGACCCGGGGCGAGACGTGGTCTTCTTCGGTGAGGCTGAAGTCGTCCCAGCGGACGCCGGTCTCGACGACCAACCGTGGCGTGATCCGCCAGCGGTCGGCGAGGTAGACGGCGAGGTGGTCACTGTCGAAAGTGTCTTCGAAGCGGGTGACCGGCTCGACTCCGAGTGCGTCGCCCACCGAGTCGAGGTCGAAGATCTCGTTGAAGTAGTTGTACTCGACGTCGTAGCGACGCGCCTCCCAGCCAGCTTTCAGATAGTGACGCTCGCCGAGCTGCCAGTTGCCGTCTTGGCGCGCCTGAATCACTTCGAGGGTGCGCTCGTCGCGGATCTCGAAGTCACGCTCCGGGCCTTCTTCCGCGGTGAAGCGATCGCGATCGACTCGTCCGACGGCCAGCATCGACTCCACCAGCGCGCTGTCGCCGAGAATCGCGCCGTGGCGACCCCAGATATAGCTGTTGCCGTAACTGGAGTCGGTGTTCTCCTCTTCGAAGCCGCCGTCTTCCAACTCGCGCTCGAATTCGTCGTTGCTATCGCCCGACAGCAAGGCCTGGAGCGACAGATCCTGGCGCGGCCCGAGGTCGTAGGTGGCTTTGCCGAGCACGTCCCAGAACACCGGCCCGCTGCCGCGGCGTACCTCGGTCTCAGATTCCTCGTTGCCGACGAGGTCGAGCACCAGGTCGAGCCAGCCGCGCCGGGCCGACACGAACCATGTGCCCTCTTCGTAGGTGTTGGCGGCGGAGCCCCAGGCGTTGAGCAGGCTGAGTCCCAATTCGTAGCTCCGGGAACTCGGGAGGTACGTTTGGAGGTCGAGGACGGCGGTGGCGCGATCGCCGTACTCCACCGGGAATGAGCCGGTGAAGAGGTCGACGCCGCCCAGGACGTCGGGATCGATGATGCTGAAGATGCCCTGATAGTCCTTCAGGTGGTAGGGCTCGAAGATTTCCAGGCCGTCGATCTCGTAGCGCACCTCTCGGGTGAGCCCGCCACGGACGTTGAATTCCGCCGACACGTCGTTCGAGGTGACGCCCGGCAGCACCGTCACCGCACGAACGATGTCGTCGCCGAAGTGGGCCAGCTCCCGCAGCTCCTCGGCCGACAGCGCGGCGGTAGAGGCGGGCGCGTCGCGCCCGAGTGAGTAGCTGCCGACGACGTCGATGGAGTCGAGCGTGACCTCCGTCTCCTCGGGCGGCGCGGTCTCTTCGGGAGCTGTTGTCTCTGACACTGTCTTTGTCTCTGACACTGTCTCGTCCGGCGCCTCCTGGGCGTGGAGTGCCGTGGCCCAGAGTGCGGCCAGGCAGAGCGCCACCACGAGGGCGCCAAGGGTGGAGGGAAAGGTCAACTGCGACTCGGTTGCTGTGGATCGGTTGGGGATGGCGGTCTCCTGAGTGGCTCGCCCTGGGAGGATGACGAAAAAAGTCTTTCGTGAATTCTAGAAATGCGGTGTCCCCGATCTTAAATTCCGACACGTTGGTTCAATGGCGTTCGCTACCGACACATTAGGTGTTCACGACTCCCACGACGGGGAATTTGGAACCCCGGAAACAGGCGTGCTTTTCAGCGCAATCCAGCCGATTGTGGAGGGAAGTTTTGGTACAGAAGGGGGGGTGGTAGCGCGTACGGGATTCGAACCCGTGTTACCGGCGTGAGAGGCCGGCGTCCTAGACCCCTAGACGAACGCGCCACGGAGCCGCCGTTTCGCGGCGGACCGACAAGGTAACAAATCGGCGGGCCGGACGCAAGGGGGAGGGTGCGAAAAGCCGCCATCTGAGAAGATCGGCCTTCGAGGTAGGTCCACATCATCGAGCGCGGCACGGCGACCGCGGGAGAGGCACCAGCCATGAAGAAGGAGATCCACCGCTACCAGGGCGACGACGGCCTGGAGGTCACCTGGGACAAGGAACGCTGCATCCACTTCGCCGCCTGCGTCCACAGCCTGCCGCAGGTCTTCGACCCGGAGGACAAGCCGTGGGTCCAGCCGGAGGCGGCGAGCGACGACGAGGTGGCGCGCTCGGTCAACCTGTGCCCCACCGGCGCCCTGGCGATCCACGGCCATGAATCCGCCGACGGCCCACCCCGGCCCAATCGCCTGGAGGTGGCCGCCGACGGGCCGATCTACGTCCGCGGCGACCTGGAACTGCGATCCGCCGACGGCGAGGTGCTGCTGGAGGACACGCGCATGGCGCTGTGCCGCTGCGGCGTCTCGGGCAACAAGCCGCTGTGCGACAACAGCCACCGGGACGCCGAGTTCAGCGACGAGGGCGCCCTGGGGGAGACCAAGCTCTCCGCCGACGGCGAGACCGCGGAGGGCCGACTGGTGCTGAAGGCGACCGAGGACGGCCCGGTGGTCCTCGACGGCCCCTTCGAAATCACCACGTCGGGGGGCCGCACGGTGCGCGGTGAGAAGGCGGCGCTGTGCCGCTGCGGCGAGTCGGGCAACAAGCCGTTCTGCGACGGCAGCCACGTCGGGGCCGACTTCGAGGCGGGCTGAGCCGGCCGCCCGCCAGTCCGCGAAACGCTCTTTCAGTCGTCGCCGTCAGCCATCGCCGTCGGCCCCAGCGTCCTCCGCCGGGCCGATCTCGAACAGCGGCTCGCCGCCGTCCACCGCCTGGCCTTCGGCGACCAGGATCCTGGAGACGACGCCGGGGCCTTCGGCGACGATCTCGTTTTCCATCTTCATCGCTTCGAGCACCAGCACGCCGTCGCCGGCCGCGACCTCGGCGCCCTCGTCCACCAGCAGGGTGACCACCCGGCCGGGCATCATGGCGGTGACGGTCTGGGTGCCGCCGCCGGTGGCGCCGGCGTGGGAGGCGCGGGCTTCCCAGGCCAGCGGGTCCATGACTTCGATCTCCACCGGCGGCCGGGAGGCGCCCAGGCTGACCCGGTAGCGGTCGCCGGAGTCGGCGGGGGCCTTGCGCCGGGGCAGCGGGTGGGCCGAGATTTCGTATTGCTCACCCCCCGGGTGCTGGTCGCCCCCCGTCCGTCCGTCGGTGAAGATCAGGCTGCTGGCGCCGCGGCGGTTGCCGGCGTTCTCACCCCGCTGGGTGACTCCCAGGGAGGCGGCGTCCACCCGGTACTCGGCGTCGCCGACGGTGACCCGCCAGGCGTCGCCCTCGCGTAGCACCTCCACCGCCTCCTCCCGGCCGTCGGCCTGGATGACGAGCTTCATGGCTTCCTCCCATTCCCGAGCGCAACTGGCGTTGGCGTAACCGTCATGTGCGCGGCCGTCATGTGCTCAACCGTCATGTGGTCAACCTCAGTGCTTCCCGCCGCGCCCGGTCCCGCCAGCGCTCGCGGGCGTGGGCGGCGCCGGCACCGGTGTCGCCGCCGGCCTCGGCGCCCGGGCCGCCGGCGGCCCGGCGCTCGGCGCGGTCGGCGTGGGCCAGGGCGGCGGCGATGAACGGCAGGTCGGCGACCTCCCCGGCGTCGGCCGCTTGGCTGCCGCCGGTTTCGCCGGCTCCGGCCTCTCCCTCGCCGGCCTCGTCCGGCGCCTCCTCGTCCGGCGCCTCCTCGCCCGGCGTCGCCTCCGGCCGCAACTCGCCGGCGGCCAGCTTGCGGTCGAGCATGGCGATGTCCATGTTGCCGGAGGTGAAGTCGGGGTCGGCCAGCAGCGCCTTGAACAACGGCACGGTGGTCTGGATCCCCTCGATGCGCAACTCGTCCAGCGCCCGGCCGAGGCGCGCCAGCGCCTGGCCCCGGTCCTCGCCCCAGCAGATCAGCTTGGCGAGCATCGGGTCGTAGTGGACGGTGACCTCGTCGCCGGAGTAGACGCCGCAGTCGTTGCGCACGCCGGGGCCCTCGGGCAGGCGCAGCGCCTGGAGGACGCCGGGGGAGGGGGCGAAGTTGCGGTAGGGATCCTCGGCGTAGATGCGCACCTCGACGGCGTGGCCCCGGGGCTGGAGCTTGCCGGCCTCGCCATCGGCCAGGGTGCCGCAGGGAAGCTCGTCGGGCAACGGCCGGCCCTCGGCGACGCGGATCTGCCAGGCCACGAGATCGAGGCCGGTGACCAGCTCGGTGACCGGGTGCTCGACTTGCAGGCGGGTGTTCATCTCCAGGAAGTAGAAGTCGCCGCTGGCGTCGAGCAGGAACTCCACGGTGCCGGCGTTGGTGTAGCCCACCGCCCGGGCCGCGGCCACCGCCGCCTCGCCCATGCGCTGGCGCAATTCCGGGCCGACCACCGGCGACGGCGCCTCCTCGACCACCTTCTGGTGGCGCCGCTGCAGCGAGCACTCGCGCTCGCCCAGGGAGACGACCCGGCCGTGCTGGTCGGCCAGCACCTGGATCTCGACGTGGCGCGGCTCGACGATGAACTTCTCCAGGTACACCGAGTCGTCGCCGAAACTGGCGGCGGCCTCGGAGCGGGCGGCGCGGAAGGCCGACGGCAGGTCGTCGGCGGAGTCGATGCGGCGCATCCCCTTGCCGCCACCGCCGGCCGCCGCCTTGAGCATCACCGGGTAGCCCAGCTCGTCCGCCGCTTGTCGGGCGGCGGCGACGTCGGCCAGCGCCTCGGCGCCGCCGGGGACCACCGGCACGCCGGCGTCCATCATCAGCCGCCGGCTCTCGGTCTTCGAGCCCATGGAGTCGATGGCCTCCGGCGGCGGGCCGATGAAGACGATGCCGGCGTCGCGGCACAGGCGGGCGAAGTGGGCGCGCTCTGACAGGAAGCCGTAGCCGGGGTGGATGGCGTCGGCGCCGATCTCCACCGCCAGGTCGACGATGGCCTCGGCCTTGAGGTAGCTCTCCGCCGAGGGCGCCGGGCCGATGCGGTACGCCTCGTCGGCCAGCAGCACCGGCAGGCCGCGGCGGTCGGCGTCCGAGTAAATGACGGCGCCACGGATGCCGAGGTCGGCCAGGCCGCGCAGGACACGGCAGGCGATCTCGCCCCGGTTGGCGACCAGGACCTTGCGGATGGGGCGTGGGGAGGGGGTGGGGGTGGGCGGGCTCATGGGGAGGACATCTTACCCGGCGTCGCGTTACCCGGTGTCGAGCTACCGGGTGTCGCGCTACCCGGTGTCGCCGTCATCCGCCGCGCCGCTGCTCGGCCCGGTTCCCGCCCCGGTTCCCGGCGCCGGCCGGCGGCGCACGAAGAGGGCGAGGCCGACCAGGGCCACGAGGCCCGTCGCGGAGCCGGCGGTGGAGACGTGGAGGAGGCGGCGGTCCACCGCGACGCGCACCCGGTGCTCGCCGGCGGGGACCGGCACGCCGACGCGGTAGAGGTTGACGGTCTGGGGCTCCACCTCCTCGCCGTCCACCCAGGCGCGGTGGAGCGGCAGGCGGGCGCGCTGCCAGACCAGGACCCCGGGGACGCTGGACCGGGTCTCGGCCTCCAGGCGCCCGGTGCTCCGGGAGAGCACCCGCACCCGGGCCGGGTCGGTATCTCCTGAGGCGGTATCCCCCGGCGCGGTATCTCCTGGCGCGGTATCTCCCGGCGCGGTGGCGCCGGCGTCCGCCGCCACCACCACGTCCCGCCCAGGCCGGAATCGGCGGTCGGCGAGCACCGCGGCGGCGGCGCCCGGCGGGGCATCGGCGGGCAGCGGCAGGAGGCGGGTGGCCAGGTGGACGTCCGCGGCCGCGCCCGGCAGGGCGTAGGCGCGGATGGTGCGCCGGATGCTCGGCTCCTCCGCCACCAGCCGCGCCTGGGAAGCCCCCTCCGGCGGTAGCTCCAGTGGGCGGTGGAGCAGCAGCCGGTCGATGCCCCAGGCCGCCAGCAGGCGCAGCCGCTTGGAGTCGTCGGGGGCGGTCTCCACGGCCCGCACCGCCAGCCACAGCTCCCGGCTGTCCAGCCACTCCGGCGAGGGGTTCAGGTCGTAGCGCAGGCCGTGGAGGGCGCCCGCGAACGGGTAGCCTTCGAGGAAGGTGCGGCGGAAGACCCAGCGGACCTCCGGGACCGGTAGCTCGCCGGTCTCCACCTGGGCGCCGCCGAACAAGCCCGCGAGGGAGCCGTGGGCCAGCCTCGAATCCGCCGGCATGGTGGCCAGGATCGGGGGCATGTCGCGGTAGGGGGCGGTCTCCTCGGTGACCGCGGCCGGGGCCAGGAAGTAGAGCTGGAGCGCGGCGTGGAGGGTGAGCAGCAGGATTCCTCCGACGACCGGCCGGCGGCGGGCCAGGAAGGCCACCGCCGCCAGGGCGAGGGCGGCGCCGGCGGAGGCCAGGGCCAGGCCGGCCCAGCGGGCGCGTTCCGCCAAGGCCGCCTCGAACGGCAGGGTCGGGGGCATCAGACCGTGGAGAGCCCCGGCCGTCGCCGGCACGAACCGCAAGGTGAGCCAGCCGACGGCGAAGACGGTGGCGAACGCCAGAAGGACGATCATCGTGCGCCGGTATGGCCAGCGCCGTGGGCTGACGAAGGCGCGGCGGAACCCGACGCCGACGACCAGCGCGGCCCCCATGGCCGCCAACAGCCAGAACTTGAGGGGGTAGCGCAGGGTGTCCAGACCGGGCAGGCCGAGGAGGGCCGCGGTCAGCGGGTTGAACGCACCCAGCGCGAGGAAGGTGCCGGCGGCGATCAGCGACCAGCCGCGGCGCAGTACGCCCCGTGAGACGTGCCCTGAGGCGCCTCCCGGGGTGTCCCCCGAGGTGTCCCCTGGGCCCTCGCCCGCCCGGTCGCGCCGCCGCCACGGCAGGCCGGCGGCGGCCACCAGGGCGAAGCTCGCCAGGCCGGGGTAGAGGCTGAAGTAGAACGGCCAGCTCCCCTGGTGGAAGCGGTAGCCCCAGAAGCCGCTGGCGCCCACCAGGTCGGGCCGGCCATCGGCGAAGGGGAGCAGCCAGCCCAACGCCTGGCGCGGGTCCAGGCTGCCGGCGCCGCGCATCGCCTCGCCGTAGCCGGCGCCCCGGGCCGAGGCCGGCAGGATGGCGAGGAGGCCGGTGACCTGGGGCAGGGCCACCAGGGTGCCGCAGGCGATGGCGGCGGTGAGAAGACCGAGGGCGCGTGGCCGGCCGCCATCGCCTGCGGGCTCGGCCAGGGCCAGCCCCGCCGCCCCGGCCAGCGCGATGACCGCGGTCTGGGGATCACCGGCGACCACCAGGAGGGCCCACAGAAGGCCCACCGCCACCACGGCGGGTGCGACCCCGCCCTCGCCTCGGCGCCGCAGCCGGCAGACGCGGACCGCCGCCGCCGCCAGGGCCGGGGCCAGGGTGACACCGGCGATCAGGTTGTAGAAGGCGAGCTGGGAGACGAGGAAGCCGGAAAACCCCCACACGACTCCCGCCGCCCATGCCTCTCGGCGGCCCAGGCCGAGCTCCCGGGCCAACCAGTAGAGGGCGAGGGGCGCCAGCAGCAGGTGCAGCCAGAGGTGGAGGTTGAAGGCGGCGAAGAAAGGGAGCACCCGGTGGGCCCAGGCCGTCGGGTAGAAGGCCACGGTGTTGGGGTTGTAGGCCAGGGCCTGGGAGCCACCCCGGTAGGGATCGACAAGGGGTGTGCCCGCCACCTCGGCCTCGATCAAGCCGTCGCCGGAGGCCGCGGCCAGGGTGTGGCGCATCTGCAGGTGGACGCTGAAGACGTCGCGCAGGAAGAAGGCGCGCTCGCCGCTCATCACCGGGATCAGGAGCAGCAAGGCCAGCAACAGGGGCGGCGCCATCCAGGCGAGGGCGAAGCGTCTCACGCGGTGGGAACCCCATCCTCGGCGCCGTCGCGGGTTGCGGCGTCTCCGGGGGCCTCGGTGGTATCGGTGGCCTCGGTGGCGCCCGCGGCCGGCGCCGCGTGCCCGGGCTGCCCGGGCCGTGGGCGGGCCACCCAGATCACGGCGCCGATGCCGAG
>Ga0102947_1000172_pt1 | contig 23241 bp, 18 predicted proteins | sample SalPon2A_A_D2_MG_FD_78210 | JGI IMG/M metagenome (GOLD analysis project Ga0102947, IMG submission 78210) | Soil microbial communities from South San Francisco under conditions of wetland restoration - Salt Pond MetaG R2A_A_D2_MG | ecosystem: Environmental > Terrestrial > Soil > Wetlands | place... | reverse complement strand
CCCTTCGGGCCCGCTCACCACCCTCACCTTCGGCACCGGCGCCTGGGAGGACCGCGCTTTCACCTCACGATACTTCCCCAACGTCATCACCCTCACGGCCAACCGAGGCCGCACCTGGACCTATGACCGCGACGCCGTCGGCAACCCCACCCAGATCGTCGAAGCCGCCGTCTGCCCCGGCGACCTCATCCTCGCCAACGCCACCGTCACCACCGCCGAGCTGTACGAGTCCTGCGACGGCATCACCGCCGGGCCGGACTACACGGTGGCCGCCGGCGGCGGGCTGGATCTTCGGGCCGCGACCCGCATCGCCCTCCAGGACGGTTTCAAGGTCGAATCCGGAGGTGCCCTCGCCGTCAGCATCGACCCCACCCTCGCCGAGGACGTCACCAAGACCTACGGCTACCAGGACATCGACTACTTTCTCGCCTCCGCCACTGGTCCCTGGGGTGCTCAGTCCTGGACCTACGACAAGATGGGCAACCGCCTCACCGAGACCGACAACGGTGCCACCGACACCTACAACTACGTCACCAACGGCACCGGCGGCAACACCGCCCAGCTTTCCTCCATCGACCTCTCCACCTTCGGCACCCGCGACTACCTCTATACCCCGGCTGGCCACGTCGATTCCGTCACCGCCGGCGCCAACGTCGTCGACTTCTCCTGGGACGACGCCGGCCGCCTGAGTCAGTCCGACCGCTCCACCGACACCGCCGCCTTCCTCTACGACGGCCGCGGCTTCCTGCGCCAGGGCGGCGATGCCGCCGGGCCGGGGACCGTGCTCCCCACCTACGACTCCGGCGGCCTGCTTCATTGCTATCAACGCCAAGTCCCCACCGGCACCACCGACTACCGCGTCTTCTACTTAGCGGGGAGGCCCGTGGGCCAGGTGGCGCTGGAAAGCGGCCAGCCCGAACGCTGGTGGTACTTCACCACCGACCACCTCGGCACCCCGGTGGTGGCTACCGACGGCAGTCAGGACGAGCTGTGGGTCAACCGCTTCGACCCCTTCGGCGAAGATCCCTTCGCCGGCACCTCCATTGGTGCTTCCGAGCAGGAGGTCTTCCTGCGCTTCCCAGGGCAGTGGGATGACCCGGTGTGGCGGGACGCGATGATGGGGGCGGAGGGGTATCAGAATGTGTACCGGTGGTATACACCTGGGACGGGGAGGTACTCGAAGGTGGACCCGGTGGGCATCACCGAACTCGACCCCCATCCGTACGTCTACGTGAACAATCGCCCGTTGATGCTGACCGATCCGCTGGGCTTGAGGAGTTGGCCGTTCGGGGCGGGTCAATTCTGCCGGGACGATAGCTGCCAGTGTGTAAACCCGCCGGTCCGGGTGCTCGGGGAGGACAGTTTCGCGTTCGAGCCGCTGCAGGGGCCAGGGCAGTGCGTGGATGCGGATGCTGTCTACAGCAAGGAGTGCGTGGTGAAAATCCCGGATAACTTCAAGTGCACCTTGAAGTGCGAGCCTGGAGCGCCAGCAGGCCAGCTAGGAAAGCTGGAGTGCCACCCGAAGGGCTTCGTTTTGGGATTCGCAGCGCAGATTTTCCTCGGCAAGGAGCCCGAGTGCTTCAAGCCTGAGAAGGGTCTGCCCAAGGGGTGGCCACCGAACCCGATCTGGGAGAACTGATGCGCACCGGACTACGTCGCGTCTTGGTGTCCGGAGCGGCGACAGTAGGCGTCTTGGCTTTGCTCCTGCTGATGGCCGGGCTGTGGCTGAACCGGGACACCAGCACTTACGCCGACGGCTTTAGCGAGTCGGGCTTCTCAGAGATCGAAGAAGGGATGCCCTACGAACAGGTCCATGCCTTGGTCGGGGCTCCACTCTCTATGGACCCACAACCGGTCTTAGAGACTTGGTACTACTCCGAGGACCAACCGGAGCAAGAGGATGGCACCTGGGTCTTCAACCTTTTCGGTCCTCTCGGCGAGGTGCGCTTTGACGAGCAAGGCCGCGTCGTCAGCTTTTCGGGAGAGGGCACCGAACAACTCCGGGCGGGGCTCTCGAAAGCGGAGGTACGCAAGCTGCTGGGCTCTCCCTCCAACACGCGGCCCGCTCGCTCCAAGCTGCTGCATTACAGCTCGCCAGGCAATGCAGGGGTCTACCGCGCTCGAATCGTGGAATTGGACGAGGCCGACCGCGTGAGCAGGGTCATCCACTACACCACTCACGACTAGCCAGTGACACGGGGGCAGTGTGGTAGATCGAACGAGCCAAGTGCGATGTCTGGTGGTGCTTCTTCTGGCGCTGTGCAGCAGACGCCCGCCCCAAGCGGCGGCGGCTTGACATAACGGCCGCTATGTCAACTTGGGGCGGGCTCGGCAGGGGGTGGCCAGCGGCTCGTGCCTCCGGCCACCGCGCCCCACCCCGGGCCTCCGAGGCGCTGGACCTGTGGCGCCAAGCACGAACGACGACAACGAGTCCCTTTTCTCTCCTCTGGAAACTAGGCGTCACCCCGCCATCAAAGGTGAGGGTCCGGCGGACCATCGACTCCACCCAGATGCCAAAAATCGACCCCGCCTTCCGGCCGCTGGGTAGCTGGCCGTACCTCTACGGCAAGAGCAATCCGCTATTCCACTACGATCCGCTCGGCCTCCATGAGACGAGCTTCCCTCACGGTGGGCCGAACCACTACATGACACCGCCGGGCAACGACTTCGAGTGTGTGGCGAAGATTCGGGACCAGGTGCGGCGAGAGGCCGATGGCCAGACCCGCTACCACGGAAGGCCCCGCATTCAGTTCTTCGCTACGGCCGCCCCTCCTCCCGCTCCAGCGCCGCCCGGTCCCAGCCGGCGAGATCCGCCGCCGCCTCGTAGGTGGACTGGAGAAACTCCATCAGCGTCGCCTCCGGGTCTTCGGCGGTGCGCACCGCCTCGTAGGGCAGCACCCACTCGCCCAGTTCGTCGGTCCAGTAGGCCGCGTCGGGGGAGACGTCGGCCTCGCCGTAGCCCTCCGGCGCCGGGTAGATGTAGGAGTAGTAGGACGCCTCCTCTACCGGGCCGCCGGCGTTGCCGGGCCAGAAGCCGGCGCTGGAGACCTCGTGGGAGTACGCCTCCCTGGCCACCGGGTCGGGGAAGTGGGGCAGGCCCCCCGGGTGCTCCGGAGCGGTCTCGCCGGAAAAGCGCGACACCGCCAGGTCGAAGGCGCCCCAAAAGAAGTGCACCGGGCTGACCTTGCCGAGAAAGCGGGAGCGGAAGCGGGTGAAGACGCGCTGGGTGGCCAGCAGGATGCGCCAGAAGCGGTGGGCGGCGTCGGGGTCGTAGGTGGCGTGCTCCTCGTCCTCCGGGAACGGGGTGATCTCCTCCATCTCGTTCGGCGTCTCTACGATGTCCACCGGCACGCCCATCTCGTCCAGGCCCTCCATCAGCTCGCGGTAGAAGCCGGCCACGGAGATCCCTTCCAGCCCGAAGCTGCGCCGGCCGCCGCGACTGGTCGAGACCTCCAGGGTGTGGGACAGGAAGTCAAACTCGATCTCCAGCGCCTCGTCGCCGTGGGGCACCCAGCCGGTGGTCAGGCCGCGGGGGGAGACGGCGAGGCTGACCGACCAGGAGTGGTTGATCCACGGCGTCTGCACCAGGCGCACCTTGCCGACGACCTGGGTGAAGAGGTGAAGCGTGGCGTAGGTGTCCCGCCACTCGAGTTGTGACAGGGGGGGCCAGGCCGCGGCCTGAGCCGGGCTCTGTTCACTGCTGGGGTCGTGGGGCACGGGTTTCTCCCGGAGTGGTTGGCGATCCCTCACAGCATACCCTCAACGGCAAAACCACAACGGCCGGCTGGGCGGTCAGTCGGGGCGCTCCCCATTGCGCCTGTCCGCCGCTTCGCCGGACTTGCCGAGCCAGCGCTCCCAGGCCGCCTCCATCTCCTCCGCGCTGACCTCCCGGGCGGCGCCGCCCACCGGCTCCCCATCGGCGATCCGCGCCAGCCACTTCGCCGCCTCCGGGTAATGGGCCAGGCGCTCGGCGAAGTCATCCTCCTCCCGGGGAGACATCTCCCCCAGGTGGTAGGCCCACAGCTCGCGCTCCGTCGGCTCCGGCCCGACCCGACCTCTGCCTTCAGCCACCAGGGACCGAGCCGCCCCTTTTTCCTCGTCGGTCAACCGCTCACACATGGACGTTCCTAATGACTGCTCCTGTTTTTCGCCGCCTGGACCTCCGGGCTCTCCCTGAGCCTCTTGCGCGACGTCGCCAACAACTTGCGCACCCCGTCCGGGGTGGTCTTCATCACCGTCGCGATCTCGCGGTAAGAGCAGCCCTGGACGCGGAGCTTCAGCGCCCGCTGGTGGCGGCGTGACAGCTTGCCGATGGCGTGGCGCAGGACCTTCTTCCGCTCCGCCGCCAGGGCGGACTGCTCCGGCGACGACGGCGGCGGCCCGGTGAGCGGCTCGGATGCGACCTCGGACCAGGGCATACGGCCCGGGGGCGAGGCGTCTATGGATTCGATGGCAGCTTTTCTCTTGATGGTGTCTCTCCGCCGCAGGCGGTTCTTCCACAGGCTGCTGGCCACCGCCAGCACAAAGGAAGTCTCTTTGCCTCCGCGGTATGACTGTACATAGTTGTAGACACGGTGGAAAGTGTCCTGGGCCAGATCTTCAGCGTCGCTGCGATTGAACCCCTTACGAAGAAAGAAACTCAGGACCCGCGGGTAGTGGTCACGGAATAGGCGTTCGAAGGTTTCTAGGTCTTTATCTCTCATCCGTCCAAGCTGCTGCACGCAATTGATAGTCGCCGGCGGCAGCGGAAGGCGTTCGGCGCTGCGTCGCGGTCAGCCGCGGCGCACGCGTACGGCCCCTCATACAGGGAGAACCTGCCGAGCCCTCCAGCCCCCAGGCGTGGTCACCTCACGCTGTGAACCCCTTCACCACGGACCGGTCACAGTTCGGACACAGCGCGAGCAAACGGGTAGCTTCGTAATCAAGGACACCTTCCAGAGCAAGGGGTGTCCGACCTCCCGTAACTGAGAGGGGAATTGCCAAGGTTCACAGGAACCAACAGCCCGGTTGCGACCGCCGGCACCGGGGCTCGCCGGGGCTCCCTACCCGGACGGGCGGGGCGCTTCCGGCGCTGCGGGTAAGATGCCCTCATGCGTGTCCTCATAGCCGACGATCACGCCCTGTTCCGGCAGAGCCTCCAGACCCTCCTCGAGTCCCACGACATCGAGGTGGTGGGGCAGGCGGGCAGCGGCCGGGAGGCGGTGGAGAAGACTCGTGAGCTACACCCCGACCTGGTGCTGATGGACCTGAAGATGCCGGACGGCGACGGGTTGGAGGCCACCGAGATGCTGGCCGCCGAGATGCCCGAGGTCGCGGTGGTGGTGCTCACCGCCAGCGACGACGACGAGGCGCTGTTCGAGGCGATCAAGGCCGGCGCCCAGGGCTACCTGCTGAAGGACGTCGAGGCGGACCGGTTCCTGTCGCTGCTGGAATCCGCCGCCCGGGGCGAGCCGGCGTTGACCCCGATCCTGGCCAACAAGGTGCTGCGGGAGTTCGCCAAGCCGCGCCGCCGGCAGCCGCCGGACGCCCTCACCGACCGCGAGGAGGACGTGCTGCGCGCCATGGTCAGCGGCGTCACCACCAACCGCCAGCTCGCCGCCCACCTGGGGATCAGCGACAACACGGTGAAGTTCCACGTCCGCAACATCCTGGACAAGTTGCACATGCACAACCGCGCCGAGGTGATCTCCTACGCCCTGCGCCGCGGCCTGGTGGAGCCCGACGAGCCGGGTTCGGCGTGAGCGAAGAGCCCAGCCTGCGGGGGGAGTCGCTCCAGACCCTGGCCGTGGCCGCCCTGGAGTCCTCGGTCGATGGCGTCATCGCCATCGACGAGCACGGTTTCATCCGCATGGCCAACCCCGCCGTCGAGCGCATCTTCGGCTACGCCCGGGAGGAGATCCTGGGCGAGAAGATCAACGCCCTGATGCCACCGCCCTACCGCGCCGAGCACGACGACTACATCGACAACTACAAGACCACCGGCCGGCGCAAGATCATCGGCATCGGCCGGCAGGTGGAGGGGCGGCGCAAGGGGGGGGCGGTCTTCCCCATGCACCTGACCGTCGTCGAGGTCCACCACCAGGGGCGGCGCATGTTCGTCGGCACGGTGCGCGACGTCTCCGCCCGGGTGGAGGCGGAATCCGAGCGCGGCCGGCTGGAGCAGCAGCTCCTCCAGTCCCAGAAGATGGAGGCGGTGGGCCGGCTGGGGGGTGGCGTGGCCCACGACTTCAACACCCTCCTGGGCTCCATCCGCGGCTACAGCGAGATGATCCTCGACCACTGCGAGGACGACGTCTCCCGGCGCCACGCCGAGCGCATCCATCGCGCCACCGAGCGGGGGGCGGCGCTGACCCGGCGGCTGCTGGCCTTCAGCCGGCCCCGGCCCCGGTCCACCGAAGTGGTGAGCCTGAACGCCCTGGTTGAGGACCTGGCCGACATGCTCCACCACCTGGTGCGGGGGGAGATCACCCTGGTCTACGAGCTGCAAGCCGGCTTGTGGCCGGTGGAGGTGGACCCCGCCCAGGTGGAGCAGGCGCTGGTCAACCTGGTCATCAACGCGTCCGACGCCATCGACGGCGTCGGGCGCATCGAGATCCGCACCCGCGACCTGGGGGCCACCACCGACGGCGAGAACCACGACCGGGTGCGGCTGACCGTGACCGACACCGGGATGGGGATGGACGAGGCGACCCGGGAGCGGGTCTTCGAGCCGTTCTTCACCACCAAGGACCCGGGGCAAGGCACCGGCCTGGGGCTGTTCACCGTCTACACCATGGTGCGCCAGCACGACGGCCGGATCCAGGTCGACAGCCAGCCGGGGGAAGGCTGCCGGTTCGACATCGACCTGCCGCGAGCCAGCGGTGCGGCCGGGGCGGTGGCGGCGGCGAAGCGGGATGGGAGGGGCCGCGCGGGGGCGGCGGGCGCGGCCGGGAGAAAGTCGGCCGGGGTCGAAGCGGCGCCGCTGCCCGGGGCGAGTCGGGGCACCTTCCTGGTGGTCGAGGACGACCCGACCTTCCTCGGCATGTTGAGCGAGCTGTTGGACGACCGGGGCTGGGACGTCCTCGCCGCCCGCGACCCGCACCGGGCGCTGGCGATCCTCGAGGAGCGCGGCGGCGACGTGCGGCTGATGCTGACCGACGTGGTGATGCCGGGGATGTCCGGCCTGGAGCTGGTCGATGCCGTGCGCGAGCGCCACCCCCAAGTCCGACCGCTGCTCATGTCCGGCTACGCCGACGACGTGGTGGCGGACCGCCGCCGGGCCGCCCGGGAGAAGGAGGGGGGCAACGCCGGGGACCGGTTGCCGGAGGGGTTGGAGCGGCTGCAGAAGCCGTTCGGGATCCCGGAGCTGCTGGCCGCCATCGAGCGCACCCTGGACCGGGAAGGCTGAGGTAGGAAGGCCGAGGTTGGAAGGCTGAGGCGGCGGCAAGCCGGGTCGGGTCAGTCGCCCGACGCACCCGGTGAGGCCCCCAGCGGCACCTCCAAGGTCACCGCCAGCCCGCCGGGACGGTCGGCGGCGGAGGCGTCACCGCCGAGGAGGCGGGCGATGCCCCGGGTCAGGGCGAAGCCCAGGGCGCTGCCGGCCCGCTCACCGCTGGTCCGGGCCGTGTCGGCGGCGAACGGTTGGAAGAGGGCGTCCCCCCCCGCCGGGGGCAGCGGCGGGCCGCTGTCGGCCACCACCACCCGCAGGCTGCCCGGGGCACCGCCGTCGGTGGTCTGCAGCGTTTCCAGCGTCACCTCCACCAACCCGCCCTCGCTCGACAGGATGGCGCTGCTCAAGACCGGCGCCAGCGCCCGGTCGCACAACCAGCGGTCCACCACCACCCGCTCGGCGGCGCCGTCGGCCGGCTCGACGTGGAGGGTGGCGCCGGCCTGGTGGGCCAGCGGCGAGTGACCGGCGTGGAGCTCGGCGGCCCACCCGGCGAGGGTCACCCCCGTCGGGCACGCCTCCACCCGGCCCCCCTCCAGGCGGGCGAAGAGGGACAGGTCCTCGGCCAGGTGGGTGAGCTCGCTGGCGGCGTCGCGCAGGCGGCCGACGCTGCGGCGTTGGGACTCCCCCAGGGCGTCCTCCGGGCTCTCCGCCAGGATGTCCGCGAGCATGCGCAGGCTGCTCAGCGGTGTGCGCAGCTCGTGGGCGAGACTCGAAAGCAGTGCCGGGACGTTTTCCATCGCACCTCCAGACTACCCGCATTCTTCGGGCGCCGTCCGCCGCGGGCCGGGTCGCGGCCCGGATCAGTGGGTGGATCAGTGGCTGGATCAGTGGTGGGTGGTGTGCACCGGCAGGTCGTGCCGGTTGACCGCTTTCAGGGTCTCCGCGACCTCGGCGTAGGTCGGCCCGTCACCGTTGGCGCCACCTTCCGCCGCCAGGGCGGCGACGTCGTCGAGGCAGAGGAGGCCCACCAGGCGCAGATCCTCCCCCACCACCGGCAGGCGGCGCACCCGGTGGTGGCGCATCTCGCCTAGGGCGACGGCCAGCTCATCCGCCTCGCGACAGGTATAGGCGCACTGGCTCATCGCCTGGTGGACCAGCACGTCGGAGGCCTTCTCGTCGCGGGTGGAGAGGGCGACGCAGACGTCGCGGTCGGTGAGCACCCCTTCCAGCCGCTCGTCCCGGCCCAGGACCGGCAGTACGCCGGCCTCGATCTCCGCCATGATCTGCCCCGCCACGGCCAAGCTCTGGCCGGGGCTGGCCACCCGCGGCCGCTCCCGCATCACGTCTCTGACCTTCATCGCGCCTCCTTTATCGCGCTGCCGTGGGGCCCGCAAATTGAGGGATTGATCTGTGCGGACCGGTACATCATCATGCTGCGCCGCCGGCGGGCGCGCCACAGGGAGATAGGCGGGCCGCGCCCACCCCCACGGGTTGGCCGCGGGCGGGCCGGGATCAGTCGCCGCGGCCGTCCAAGCGCACGCCCTCGACCACCGCGTCGGAGGGGTAGGCGACCACCGTGTCGCCCTCCGCGAGACCCGCCAGGACCTCGGCCCGGAGCCCGTCGCCGTGGCCCACCTCGACGGCCCGCAGCCGCGCCCGCCCGTCCTCCACCCGGTAGACGGCCCACTCGCCGCGGTGGCGGAACAGGCTGCTGGTGGGCACCTGGAGGGCGTCGTCGGAGCGCCAGACCTCGACCCGCACCTCGACCCCGAACTCGTCCCCCAGGGCGGCGGCGGCGGCCGGGTCGGCGAAGTCCACCACCACCCAGACGCGCTGCTCTTCCACCCCCAGGGCGGAGATCTTGAGGAAACCGGAGGGCTCGACCCGGCGCACCCACCCCCGCAGCGCCGCCCCGCCGCCCCAGCGCTCGATCCAGGCGGTCATGCCGGGCGCCATGCGCACCGCGTCGGTGGACAGGAAGTCGGCCACCACCTCCAGTTCGCCGGAGTCGCCCACTACCAGCAGCGGCTCGCCCATGGGCACGGTGGCGGCGCTCTGCCGCAGACGTTGCAGGACGACACCGCTGACCGGGGAGCGCAGGAAGAGGGCGGGGGCGGTGCCCGGGGCGGCGCCAGAGGTAGCGCCGGGGGTAGTGCCGGAGGCAGCAGTACCGCCGCCGGCCGGGCGCAGCAGCCGGGCCTCCGCCGCCTGTAGCTCGTAGCGCGCCGCCTGCACCGCCGCGCGGGCCGCCTCCAGGTCATCCCGGGAGGCACGGACCTCGGCCTCGGCGACGTCCAGAAGCTGGCGGGAGGCGATCTCGCTGGCGGCGAGCTGGCGCGTCCGCTCGGCCTGGCGCTGCGCCAACTCGGCAGCCGAGAGCGCCCGGTCCCCCTGCGCCCGGGCGCTGGACAGGGCGGCCCGGGCGGAGCGCACCCGGGCCGCCGCCTCGGCCTGGGTGCGCTCGTCGAGCAGCGCCGGCTCGGCCGGCTCGAAGACCGCCAGCAGGGTGTCGTTGGCGCGCACCGGGTCGCCGGGCTCCAGTTCGATGCGCCGCACCCAGCCGTCCACCGGGGCGGAGATGACGAAGCGATCCTTGACCCGGGTCTTGCCGACATGGTCCAACGTCTCCGCCAGCGCGCCCCGGGTGACCTCCACCAGGTCCACCGGCACCGGCTGGGGCCGCAGGGCGAGGACCAGGAGCACCGCTACGGCGGCCCCGATGCCGCCCCACACCAGCCATCGTCGTCGCGTCGTCGTCCGCATCGTTCACTCCCGGGTTTTCAAGACCGCCACCAGGTCCAACCGGTCGATGCGGCGGCGCACCAGGAGACCGGAGAAGACGGCGGCGGCCAGGGTGGTCAGGCAGGCGAAGGCGTAGGTCCGGGGCAGCACCATCAGCGGCATGCGGAACGCCTCGTTGTCGCCGGCGCCGGCGATGGTCAGGGCGGCCAGGGCGTAGCCGAAGACCAGCCCCACCGGCAGCGCCAGCAGGGTGATCACCGCCAGGTCGCCGAGCAGGATGTAGGTGATCTCCGGCCGGGTGAAGCCGATGACCCGCAGCGTCGCCAGCTCCCTCCCCCGCTCCGCCAGCGAGATGCGGGCGGCGTTGTAGACCACCCCGAAGGCGATGATGGCGGCAAACAGCACGGTGACGGCGCGCATGGTGCCGACCATCTCGGCGATGGTGTCGTCGAAGCTGTCGAGGATCGCCCGCTTGCGGGTCACCCCGGCCACCCCCGGGGTGGCCTTCAAGCGCTCGTACAGCCGGTCCTCCTGCGCCTCGTCCACCGCCAGGTAGGCGCCGGACAGGCTCTCGCCCTCGCCGAGGAGGCGGTGGAGGGCGGGCGCGGCCATGTAGGCGTTGGTCCCCATGTAGTCATCCACCAACCGCGCCACCGCCACCCGGGCCACCGGCCGGCGCCCCTCCAGGACCTCCACCCGCACCGCGTCGCCGGGGGCTACGGCGAGGATGTCCGCCAGCTTGGCGGAGAGCACCAGGCCCTCCGGCGGCAGGGAGACGACGCGGCGGTCGCGGCCCACCAGCCGGCTGAGCTCGGCGTCCGGCACCTGCCCCAGGATCGAGGTCTGGCGCGACCGGGGACCGGCCCGCAGGCGCACCGGCACGCTGCGGAACGGCTCGGCGTGGACCACCCCGGGCAGGCGGCCCAGCTCGTGGAGGGCACGGTGGGAGACCGGCTCCACCGCCGTCACCATGACGTCGAAGCGCTGGGCGACGAAGAACTGCTGCTCGATGATGGCGCCCATGGAATCGACGGTGAAGGTGCCCACCACCAGCAGGCCGACGGCGGCGGCGATGCCCGCCACCGACAGGGCGGCCCGGCCGGGGTGGCGTTGCAGGTTGCGGAAGATCATCCGCGCCGGCTGGGAGACGTAGCGCTTCAGGCCGGCGCGCTCGATCCAGGTCTCGCGGTAGCGCGCCGGCAGCGGTGGCCGCATCGCCTCCGCCGGCACCATGTGGACGGCCCGGCGCACCGCCGACAGCGCGCCGCCCAGGCCCGCCGCCAGGCTGAGCGCCAGCCCCTGCACCACCACCATCCCCGGCAGGACGTACTCGAGGATCGGGAAACGGAAGAAGCTGGCGTACATCGTGGCCAGGCCGTGCCCCAGCCAGGCGCCCAGGCCGATCCCCAGGGCGGCGCCGAGGAGCGAGATGAGGACGCTCCACAGGGCGAAGTGGGCGGCGACGGCGCGATTGGAGTAGCCCAGCGCCTTGATCACCGCGATCTCCTGGCGTTGGACGTCCACCGTCCGGGAGAGGACGACGTTCAACAGGAAGGCGGCGACGGCGAGGAAGATCAGCGGCACCAGGGCGGCCATGCCGCGGAGCTGCTCCAGTTCGTTGGCCAGGTACCAGTGGGACGGGTGGAGGGAGCGGCCGTAGGCGCCGAGGCCGCCGTAGGGGGCGAGCAGGCGGTCCAGGTGGTCGATGACCTCCTCCTGGGAGGCCCCCGGGGTCAACTGCAACACCACGTCGTTGAAGCCACCCTCCATCTCCAGCGCCGCCGCCAGCCCGGGGCGGCCCATCCAGAAGATCCCGTAGCGGCTGTCGTCCGGCACCAGCTCCCCCGGCCGGATCTGGTAAATGAACTCCGGCGACAGGGCGAGGCCGACGATGACCAGCTCCCGGCGGCGGCCGTGGATCACTGCCCGCACCGAATCGCCGGGGCGCAGCCCGTGGGCCTGGGCGAAGGCCTCGCTGACCAGCACCTCGTCCGGGCGGCCCGGCTCGATGTAGCGGCCCTGGCGCAGGAAGACGTCGTTCAAGACCGGTCGGCGCACCTCCGGCATCGACACCAGGCGGCCGGTGGCCGGGTCCGACAGGCCGGGGACGTCCAGGGTGACCTGGGCCACCACCCGGGTGCGGGCGCGGCGCACGCCGGGGATCTCCCCGATCTCCTCGCCCAGGCGGTGGGGCGCCCGCTTCAGGTTGGCGAAGACCTCGGCGAAGCGGTAGCGCTCGTAGTAGACGTCCTGGGTCAGGCGCAGCGAGTGCAGGTTGGAGATGGAGAGGACGTACATGCCGATGCCGGCGCCCATCACCAGGGCGATGGCCAGCACCTGGCCACGGCGCTGCCAGAGCTCCCGGAACAGCTTGCGGTGGAGGGGGGACAGGCGCATCACGGGGCCCGGTCCCGACGGCGGTCCCGACGGCGGTCTTGACGGCGGTCCCGACAGCGCCTCACCAGGAGAGCTCCCGCGCCGGGCGGCGCTCCTCGACCCGCCGGTCCTCGGCGATGCGGCCGTCGGCCAGCACCAGCACGCGCTCCGCCATGTCGGCGATGGCGGCGTTGTGGGTGATGATGAGCAGGGTCGTGCCGACCTCCCGGTAGACCCGCTCCAGCGCCTCCAGCACCACCACGCCGGTGGAGATGTCCAGGGCGCCGGTGGGCTCGTCGCACAGCAGCACGTCCGGCCGCTTGGCGATGGCCCGGGCGATGGCCACCCGCTGCTGCTCGCCGCCGGAGAGCTGGGACGGGAAGTGGTCCATGCGCGGCCCCAGATCGACCAGCTCCAGCGCCTCCTCCGGCGTCATCGGGTCGTCGGCGATCTCGGTCACCAGCTCCACGTTCTCCCGCGCCGTCAGGCTGGGGATCAGGTTGTAGAACTGGAAGACGAAGCCGACGTTGTGGCGCCGATAGCGGGTGAGATCGCCCTCCCTGGCGCCGGTCAGTTCCCGGTCGCGATAGAAGACCCGCCCCGTGGTGGGCACCTCCAGGCCGCCCAGGATGTTGACCAGGGTGGACTTGCCGGAGCCGGAGTGGCCGAGGAGAACCAGGAAGCTACCCGCCGCGACCTCCAGATCCACGCCGCGCAGGGCGTGGACCTCCACCTCCCCCATGCGGTACGTCTTGGTCAGGCCCTCGGCTTGGAAGACAGGCGGGCCGGCACCCGGGACGCCGCCGGCGGGCGGGGCGGCGGCATCCGGGGGTGGGCTCCTCCCGGCGCTGGGCGACGCCGGGGGGCTGGCGGGCACGTCGCGTTCGAGGCTCAGGAGACACCTCCTTCAAGCCAAGCCTAGACAAGCCGGCCCGCCCCGTCGCCCCTCCCCCGGGTGGCCCGGCGCCCCGCGCCGGAGGGTGGCCCGGGTGCGCGGCGGTGGAGGGTGACCCGGGTTCACGGCGCCGTCGGCCGCCGTCACCTGCCCAGGACCACCTCCAGCCCGCCGACGTCCAGGACGTCCACGGGCAGCCCGGTCTCCACCGCCTCGAAGCCGGGGGCCTCGACCCGCAGCACGTAGCTCCCCGGCAGCACCCGGGGCAGGCGGAACAGGCCCAGCTCGTCGGCGAGGACCAGGGTGGAGAAGTTGCCTTGGTCGTCCCCGGCGGGGCCCAGGGCGACCCGCGCCCCCGCCACCGGCCCGCCGTCCCGGGCCACCACCCGGCCGCTCACCGCCACCGACTCCAGGTCCAGGAACAGCTCCTCGCCGCCGGTGAGATCGACCTCCCGCAGCCAGCGGGGGGCGGCGAAGTCGCCGGCCACGCGCAGGCGGTAACGACCGTCCTCCAGGCCGGCGATGCGGAAACTGCCGTCGTGGAGGGCATTCGTGTGGCGCCGCAAGGCGGCCTCGCCGCCGATGCGGGAAAGCTCCACGTGGGCCCCGGGCAGCGGCTCGCCGTCCAGCGTGACCCGGCCGGAGACGCGGGTGCCCCCGGCGATCTCCAGGTCGAGGAGCAGCGACTCCCCTGGATCGCGGACATCGACCTCGCCCTCGGCGCGGCCCACGCCGGGCAGGACGGCGGTCACCGTCCACACCCCCGGGGTCAGGCCGCCCACCCGGTAGTCGCCCCGGTGGCCGGTGCGGCCGAAGCGCAGGCGGCCGCCCTCGGACGGCCGGGCGGAGACCTGCACCCGCTGCACCTCCGACGGCTCGACGCCATCGACGTGGCCGCGGACCTCGGCTCCGGGGCGCAGTTGCACCACCACGTCGCGTCGGGGGTTGCGCCCGACGTCGATCTCCACGACGCCCCGCTCCTCCCCGGCGGTGGCGACGACGCGGTGGGTGCCGGCGGGGGGATCGGACCAGGCGAAGGAGCCGTCCTCGGCGCCGCGGAGGAAGACCGCCGGGGCCTCGCCCTGGCCGTGGCCTTCCCCGTCCAGGGGCTGAATCCGTAGCTCCGGCTCCACCGCCGGCCCACCGTCGGAGCGCAGCACGCGACCGGTCAGCGCCCGGTGGTCCTCCATCTGCAGGTCGATCCGTCGGGACTCCTCGCCGAGGCGCACCGTGGCCTCGGCGCGGCCGGCCCCGGCCTGGGCGGATAGCTCGTACTCGCCGGCGGGGAGGCCGCGGAACCGGTAGCGGCCGGCGGGCCCGGTGCGGGCGGACTGGTTCCGGCTGAGCCGAGCCCGGGAGTCGTCCGAGGTGGTACTGCTGGCCGCCACCCGCACCCCCGGCACCGGCTCGCCGTCCAGCCCGTAGAGGGTGCCATGAAGCTCCACCGGCTCGCCCAGCACCAGCTCCACCGGGCCGACGTGGTCGCCGCTCTCGGTGTTGAACGGGCCGGCGGCGGCCGGGGAGAGGTCGCCGCTCATGGCGGTCAGGTCCAGGATGCCCGGGGCCAGTCCCGCCTCGTCGAAGCGGCCCTCCTCGTCGCTGAGGGCGGAGTGGCCGGAGCTACGCGTGGACTGGCCGCCCGAGGTCTGGACGTTGCTCTTGGTGCGCAGCCGCACCTGGGCGGCGGGCACCGGGCGGCCGGAAGAATCGAGCACACGGCCGGTCACCCGCACGCCGATGTCGAGCTCGATCTCCAGGTCGTCGACCGGGGGCGCCACACCGTCCACCTTCCGGCTGCGGTGGCGCGTGTGGTCCACGTCGAGGTCCACCAGTTCCTCGGCCGCCAGGCCCCCGAGGCGGAAGTGGCCTTCCTCGTCGGTCACCACGCCGCCCACCTGCGCGGAGGCGGCGGAGGGGCCGGAGGCGAAGACGTAGACGCTGCGCGAGCCGCGCCATCCCCGGTAGGGGCTGAACGGGTTGACGCTGACCCGGGCGCCGGCCACCGGCTCGCCGTCGCCGTCCACCACCCGGCCCGCCACCGCCACCGCCGGCTCCGCCACCAGGCGGCCCAGGTCGTGGCGCTCGCCCCGCGGCACCTCGATCCCCATGCGGCGCAACGGGGCCAGGCCGGCGGCGTCGATCCGCAGGTCGTAGACGCCGGCGGCCACCGTGTCCACGACGAACCCACCGTCGGCGTCGGTATGGGTCTCGTGATCCGCCAACTGCTCTCCGTCGCGCACCTGGAGGACCAGGGTGTCGGCCTCCTTGGGGGCGGCGAAGAGGCGGACCCGGGCGCCGGCGACGGGAGCGGCGTAGGGGTCCGTGACCCGGCCGGTGAGGCCGCCACCGCGCTCCAGTTCCAGCGCCAGCCGGGCCGGCGGCTCCACCGCCTGCTCCAGCTCCGAGAAGCCGGGGGCCTCCACCCGCAGCAGGTGGACGACGCCGGCATCCAGGCCGACGGCGCGGAAGTGCCCTTGCGCGTCGCTGGTGGCCCCGGGCACCTCGCCACCGAATCCCCCTTCCCAGGTGATGCCGGGGTGGGCGGGGGTGCGCAGGCGGATGCGGGCGCCGGGGACCGGCTCGCCGGCGGCGTCGCTCACCGTGCCCGCCAGGACCACCGCCGGCGGCAGGCGCAGCTCCGGCACGCGCCCGGCACGGGCGTCCGCCGGCCGCACCGCCGCCGTGCGGAAGCCGGCGGCGGCGCCGGAAACCTCCTCCGGCGGCGAGCCCACGATCATCTCGTACGCCCCCTCGCCGTCGCTCTTCACCGCCGCCCCCGCCTCCCCCCGGGGCCACACCAGGGCGCCGGCCAGCGGCGCGCCGCCCTCGGCGTCCACCACGGTGCCGGTGAGGAGCACCGGGGCGGGCAGCGTGACCTCCAGGGCGCCGTCCCCGGCCACCGCGCCCTCATCCCCGACGGGAGAATCCGGCTCCAGGCGGACCTCCTGCCGCCAGCCCCCGCCGGCGTCCAGCACCAACTCCAGCGGCCCGTCCGCCGGCAGGACGGCCGCCAGGCGCCCCTCCTCGTCGGTCGTCCCCACCGCCTCGCCGGAACCGGCCAGACCCACCAGCACGCCGGGGAGGGCCTGCCCGGCCGGGTCGAGCACCCGCAGCACCCGCTCCCGCCCGGCGGCAAGCCGCAGGGTCGCCGGCTCGCCATCGCCCCCGCTCGTCACCTCCGCTGGCAGGAAGGCGGGCGCCCAGGCCCGCACCGCCAGCACCTCGTCCTCGGCCCGTGGGAGGAGCAGGCGGCCGGTGGGCCCGGTGGTGGCGGCCGTCCCGTGCCGGCGCCAGCCCCCGCCGCTCAGGAAGCGGGACACGGGGCTGGTGGTGGCGAGGATTCCGGTGACCCGGGCGCCCGCCACGGGCCGCCCCTCCGGGCCCTCCACCGTCACCGCCAACCCCACGTCCTCGGGGAGCTGGACCGTGGGCAGAGTCGTGTTCTCGAAGAGCGGTACCAGCCGGCGCTCCACCGGCACCCTCCCCGGCGCCTCCAGCACCACCCGCCACATCCCCGGCTCCGGGGCCAGCAGCAGGTACCCGCCGTCCTCCCCGGTGCGGTGGCGGTCCACCGGCTCCAGCCCGCTGTCCGACCCGCTGCCGGCCACCAGCGCTTGCAGTCCCCGCTCGCGCCCGTCGAGAACCGGCTCCAGCGATGCCACCACCCCGGCCTGGCCGGCACCGTTCGCCCCCACCACCGTGCCTCGGATCTCCACCGCCGCCTCGGCCGCGGCGGCGCTGGCGGCCCCGAAGCCGGGCAGCCCCAGGAAGGCGACGATGAGCAGCAGGAGGCAGCGTGGCGGACGGGGCGAGGAAGGACACGGCATGAAGAAGAGCTCCCAGGCCAGCCTACCGCCAAGCTCCCCGGAGGCGCCGGCCGTCATTGGCGAATTTCAGAAGATTCTGGCGTCATCCTACTTCCTTGGGCGCGCAGAGCCTTGAAAGTGAAGCTTCAGTGCATGTACGCACGCAACTTCCGGGCGGGGCGTTGGGCGGGGATACCTACCTGGCTCGGAGTGGTACTGCTTTGCTGTCGATGGCCACCTGGATCGACGTGAAGTCGCCCCCCGCTGGCGAGACCACGACCACACAGCGCCCAGCCTAAACCTCGTTGATGGTGGCGAGCGAGCACGGAAGTGGAGACGTCGAAGCGGTCGATGGGGTTAGTGAATGCGAAGGAAGCACAGATTTGCGACTCCGCGTCCCGGTTTATTCGACGCACGGCACCTACAGACCATAGAGCCTAAGAACGGTCTTACGGCCTCGATCTGAATCTAGGTATGAGGAGTTGAAGAGATGAAAAAGATTCTAGTCGTCGGTTTCGTGTTTGTCCTGCTGGCCCTCGTTGCGATGCCCACCGCAGACGCGCAGGTCATTGTGGAAGAGTCCTTCTACCAGTATTGCTTCTACGTCTGTGACGAGAATCAATTCGGCTTTTGGGCGTGTTCTACCCAGAATCAAAACTACTGCTGCTGGGAATGCATCGAGTATATGGACTCCTGCAGCTCCGGGTGGGTATGGGATGCCTGTCCGGAGTGTGCCGGGAGCGGATCCCCGGGCGTGTAGGTAGGAGAGTCGCGGTGCTTAGAAGTCACTCTGTATCAAAGTTTCTTGTCGGTGCGTTGTTCGGCGTGGTGGTTTTGGGTTCGGTGATCCCGGCGTCGCCGGGGCTCGCTTCCGAAACGGACCCGCCAGGGTTGGAGAAGAAGGGGCTGCTGTTGGAGCCCTATGTTTTCGAAGATGGCGAGCCGGTGAAGCGGCTGAATCCTGACGACTTCAAGGTTCGACTGGTCGGTGCCGACGACCCCGAGCACCGCGTGCTCGATTTCCCAGCTGGGGAGAAGTTTTCACCTCCGGCTGGTCGCTGGAGAGTTTGGCTGGAGGGCCCTGGTTGGATGACCCCCTTCACGGATCTTTTGATCACCGGAGGTCCGGAGCCGAATAGTACCCGCGCCCGGAAGATGCCGGTGATTCCAGCCGGGAGGGTGCAACTGCCGGCCGGCTTCAACCCGTCGGATGAGGTTCGACTGCTATATGCGGGCGGGGGGGGCCCTCAGAACGAGCTGCGCATGGAGCTGACCCGCCGCGTCTCATTGAGCACATGGCCCGAGGACGGCGTATTGATGCCAGAAGGCGAAGCCGTGGCTTTCGTCTGGAGACCGGAGGAAGAGCGCTATGTGGCCTTGAGGCGACCTCTTGAGGTTGCGGGCGGCGAGACCATCACTCCGTCTTTTAGCTCACCCAAGGAAGGGGCTGGGCATCTCATCGTCTACGCGGACCGAGGGCGAGGGACTGGTCCGGCGGATGCTCGGGGGCTGTCGTTGCGATTGACGTACCCGAGTCGCACCATCGATCCAGATGTAATGGTCATCACAGGCTGGGGAGGCTACGCGATTTGGTACGATCTGCCTACTGGCGACCCCGAGTTATCAGGTGAGAGCGAGAAGCTGGTGCTGCCGGCCGCAGGGGTGTCCATCGATGATGGTGTCATTACCCGGGTAGGAGTAGAAATGGCGAAAGCCCTTTTCACGGACTGATGAAGTTGTTAGGGATCCGCCCCGTAGTCAGCTTCTACGTCGTCTTCCTCGTCGTTTGTGCCGCTGGGGCTGTTGGGCACGAGTCCGGTCTTGAAGCGGAGCGGAACTTACCCGGATGGGTGGAGTGGGTGAAGCCCGTAGTAGAAGGCGAGAACGAGGGTGGAGTGGCGTTTTTCCCGGCTCATTTCTCGGCCGGCGAGCCGATTTCCGTCCGAGATCCGGAGTCTTTTTGGGTCCGGTTCGTGAGCGCCGACCGGCCTGATGAAGAGCGGGTCGTTCGGGCGGGTGAGGCCCAGACTGCTCCGCCCGGGCGTTGGCGGTTCTGGATCGAAGGTGATTGGGAGATCAGCCCAGGGAGCAACCTTGCCATCTTCCCCAGGCAGAGGAGGACGCAATTTCTGCAGGCCAGGTACCTGCCAGCTGAACCCGGAGGTCGAGTGTTGGGACCCGAGGAACCGGCGGATCTGGAACTTTGGGCTGTTCATGCGGAGCTCCAAGGTGTAGACGAGCCATTTGGGCAGATAGCGCGAAGGGTGAGGTTGGCAGAGGTCGATGACGGTCTGCTGATGCCTTCCGGTCAAACGCTAGCGGGCCTGTGGAATCCCTCGGACCAAGAGTTCGTAGCGGTATCACGTCCCTTCGGGGTCGATGCCGGTGAGCATGTGAGGGCGCCTCTCGTGAGTCCTGAAGAGGGGCAGGCGTTTCTCGTCGTTGAGGTCCCCCATGCGCTTCGGGTGAGCGGCGCCGCCGGGGACGGGGTGGAGCTCCAGGCTCAGCAAGGTGAGAAGACGCACGCGCCGGAGGAGTGGGTGGTGACGCCAGAGGCCAGCTATGCCCTGTGGTTCGACCTTGCACCTGGACCGGTCAAGGTAATTGGAGGTGGACAGCAGACCTACCTGCCGTCGAGCGAGTTGGTGCTGAAGGATGCTGCTGTCGGTCACTTGGCCCAGGCACTTCTCCCAAGGCCGATCCTGGATGTCAGTTGGGTGATGCCTCAAGAGTTGAGGACAGGCCCCTTGTCGCTATCTGTTTTTCGAACAGAAGGTGCAGAGCTACTTGCTGAAGCGGAGTTGGCCCCTCAGCAGAGTCGCCACCGGTTCCACCTGGTCCACGATGAGGTCACGGTCCAGCTTGAGTCCGACCTAGGCACCTACCGGCGGGTTGTGGATCTTACGGACGAGACGGAAGCCTCGGTACTGCTCGAGCCCGAGGTGATTCATCTCACAGGCGAGGTCCGCTTCGGAGGGGAACCGGTTGTCGCTCGGGTTCGTCTGCACACCACGGATGGTCACCGTGTGGAGGTGGAGTCGGATGAGGACGGCTGGTTTGAGGCTCTGGCCTTGCGGCCCGTCTATTGGGGAGCGGTATTTCTGAGCAGTGACGAGACGTCTCAACCGTGGATGCAAAGCTGGATGCCGCCCCTGTCCGAGGATCGTCACCTGGAGATCGACATTCCCGATGTCGAGATCACTGTCAGCGTCGTGGACCGCTCCTCGGGCTTGCCCATCCCGGATGCCAGGGTCAGTGTCAAGGCACATTTCCGGCCCTGGGACGCCGAAGAAGAATCGAAGGAGGATGAAAGCGGATTGAAGCGAGCAATGGGCCGGTCGTATACCACTGATGAGGAGGGGGTGGCAGAACTGGTTTCAGCTCGACCGGGGCGCCTGGAGATCTGGGCGCGGGCAGATGGCTATCATCCGTCTGGCGATCCGGTGGATCTGCCGATACCCGATCCTCCGGTGGATCGGGAGATTGTCGTCGCTTTAGAGCGGCTGGGCCCGGGAGACGTCATCCGGTTCCTGCTGCCGGATGGTCGCCCTGCCGGGGGAGCGGAATTGCTCGTGATTAGTGACTCAGCCGGTGCCGCCTCTGGGATCTCGCTTCGTGCAGATCCCGAGGGAGAGGCAGAGATCCCAGCCGATGGGGGAGTGACGCTTCTGCTGGTCCGCCATCCCGACGCTGCTTCTGGGGTCGTAGCCTGGCCGACCCCGAACGGAGGGGACAAGGTGTGGACCCTGGAACCCGCGGTTTCGACTCCGCTCCGTATCCAGGTGGTTGAGCCGGGGGGTGGGGAGCCGGCTTTGCGGGCAATACCGATTTTGTGGATAGACGGTGTGGCGTTGAACGGTGCTCTCCTGCGTTGGCTGTTCGATGCGCGGCCGTTCATCGGCCCTCGGGGCTACTGGAGCGCTTCGCAGCTGCCTCCCCGACCCATCCGACTGCTGGTCACCGATCCCTCCAGCCAAGAGGAGTTCCAAGCGTACCGAAACCTCGCCACGGAGATTGCCTACCCCTGGCCTTCGGTGGTTGAGTTGGAGATCATCCGGTAGCTACCACGGATGGGGCCCGGGCTGGACGGACCGACCCTTCAGAACGAACGCGGTTCTCTTGGAACCTCGGTTCATTCATAGAACTTTCCCGCATGAAGGATGTGGGCCAATCTTGTCCATGGATTTTCAGGCGGTTGATACATCTCCGTGCCTTGACACGTTGACCTTGCCCAAGCGCAAGCGCGTTCCAGAAACACGTCAATGGACCCGTTTTCCCAACCGTTGGCCCCTGGTCCCCATGGCGAACTCGGCTGAAGCTTCTCTTTCGCCTCTTCCTCCGCTTTGTCGCCGGCCAGCGCCATCAGGAACGCCTGGAACGAGGCTTCATCCTTCGCCTGGTCCGCTAGCTCGAAAAGGTCTTCTGTCGTCGCCATCTTCCCCTCCTCCCACTTGCGAGAAATGACCTGTTCAGTTCGCCCTTGCGCTGCACTGTTCAATCCTAGGGTCGTCACAATTCCCGTACAGGGGCTCGTGTCGGGGCCACTGCAGACGATGTCCTACCACCCGCTGCGTGTGCCTCATCACATCTATTCTAAGGCCCCATCGGTGACCGGCGAGACAGACTCCGCACCATCTCGATCGTTCACGGGCGGTGGACTCCGCCCGGCCCGGGAGGTTTGTGTTCCAATTCGCCTCAGGCGACCTCCCTCTCGGCTTACGTGCATAAAGCCAGCTACACTCAGCGCCATGTTCGAGATATCCATGGACGGGATGACGTTCGGCTTGGACCACAACCGGTTGCCGTGGTGCCATGACGACTTCCGCAACAACGCTACGCTCCTTGAGGAGTTCGACCTCGACGCTCAGGACTCCGACCGAGCTTTTCTCGCCGTTTCGAAGGCTGGAGAGCTGCCATTTTTAATCATCGACCAGACCTATGAACCTTGCGAATTCGGAGGATTCTCTCCGGGGCTCCTGTACGCTCCCGAGACCAAGTGCCTCTTCTTGGGAGCCGGTACGCGCCTCCTCTGCTACCAGCTCGACAGAGTGAGGCGTGTCTGGGAAGACAGCACCTGGATCGGTTTTTGGCATTGGCGCAGACATGGCGACACCGTATTCATGGCCGCCGAGACGGAACTCGCCGCCTGGGACCTCGATGGCACCAAGAGATGGAGCACCTGGGTTGAGCCGCCGTGGTCCTTTGACTCGGACGGCGACCAGGTCCACCTTGACGTGATGGGGAAGAAAGTGTCCTTCAGTGTGGCGTCAGGGCCCACGGAGTCTGCAACATAATCCGCTTTGGAATGCAGCTCATCAACCCACGCAGCAAATCTAGGACTGTCGATGAAACTCGAGCCACCTCTTGCAAGGTTGATCCATCATTGCGAGGCCATTTGCGTCGCAGAGTGCTGCGGACTCGGTGCTTACGATTTCTCCCCGATTCATCTCGCGGCGGGCCTCATCTACTTTCGAGGCGTCCCAGACCCTGGCGAGGTGCTCCAAGTGCGGGAACAGATAGACGCTCTCAAGACGAATTACGGAACGTCTGCACGCAGCGGTGGAGGAGTGACCTTGGAAGACATGAACCAGACCTTCTCGGCTGAGGAAATAGACCGTTTGGCCGAGGAACTCTCGAAGAATCTAGAAGTGGCACTCTGCCTCATTGAGGACTGTGAACGGCGCCGCTACGAACGGTAAGCCCGCTGCATCACGACAAGATCGCAGGGGCTGATCCCTGCTCCATGCGGATCTGTTGACATTCTGCCAACCAGGCGCCACCGCGCCATGCCCCCAAAGACCTTGGAGCCGCCCAGGTTGCAGCGCAGGCCGAAGCCTGGCATCAGCTCATCCGGGGCGAAAGCGGGCGTAGCTCCGGGTAGCCGAGCGTAGACTCTCGGCGGGACCGACGGGGCAAAGGCGCTGTCGTTACTGTCACAGCGGCGTGCAAACTCGGCCTTAGGGGACGCGAAGTCTTACGACCCCCCACAGACGTAGAGGCGTAGCGGCTCGGCGGCGGCTCCCGGCGTCCAGAATGACGTCAAGGAGGGTTTG